>Ga0163150_10002288_pt1 | contig 29834 bp, 21 predicted proteins | sample OliLakLV19P2IB_FD_148628 | JGI IMG/M metagenome (GOLD analysis project Ga0163150, IMG submission 148628) | Freshwater microbial mat bacterial communities from Lake Vanda, McMurdo Dry Valleys, Antarctica - Oligotrophic Lake LV.19.P2.IB | ecosystem: Environmental > Aquatic > Freshwater > Lake >...
GGGAAACCGCCGCACCTTGGTCCGCAACGTTGCGGACCAAGGTGCGGCGGTTTCCCTTTGCGCTGAACCTGGTGCAGGAGTTCCTGTTATTGACCATGCTGGCCTGTCGCCAGCCTTGGGGAATCGTCGTTCTGCTGGCGGCGCAGACGGTACCTGTCTGGATGGAACTCCGGGCCCGTGGGCAATCCACTCGCGTATTCGCGATTCATATGGTGGCGTTTGTAGGGTTGCTGGTCGCCGGGCTGTTGATGATTGATATCAACGCTGCTCCCCAGTCCCATTCGCCGGTGGCAATTGCATTCATCACGCTGGCGATTCTGATTCGGTGTGGCTGTGTGCCATTGCATTGCTGGATGACGGATCTTTTTGAAAAGGCGACGCTTGGGACGGCGATTTTGTTTGTGACACCGTTGCCCGGGGCTTATGCCGTCGTGCGGCTGGTATTGCCGGTGTCTCCGGACTGGGCCCTTCGAATGATCGCCCTGGTTTCGATGCTGACAGCGGTCTACGCGGCCGGAATGGCGCTGGTCCAGAATGAGACGAGGCGGTTTTACTGTTACCTGTTGCTGGGCAATGCAGCGCTGGTTACTGCAGGTCTGGAAGTCGTGACGGTGACCGGATTTACGGGTGCCCTGTGCGGATGGATCAGCGCATTTGTCACGCTGACCGGGCTCGGTCTGTCAATTCGGGCGATCGAGTCCCGGGTGGGACGTCTGTCATTGCGGGGCCATCACGGTTTGTACACGCACATGCCGTTGCTGGCCACTTTCTTTTTGGTCAGCGGACTGGCCAGCGCCGGATTTCCGGGGACGATCGGTTTTGTGGGTATCGAGTTGCTGGTTGAAGGTGCCGTTCAGGTTTATCCGGCTGTGGGCATGTTGATTGTGCTGGCGACGGCGATGAACGGAATTGCAATTCTGCATGGGTATTTCCGGCTGTTTACCGGTACGGTTCACGTTTCGACTTTTCCGATGACGGCCCGCCTGCCTGAACGAATCGTTGTGCTGGTCCTGACGGCACTCATCTTCGGACTCGGGTTGGTGCCACAGCCGGGAGTATTTTCCCGCTATCAGGCTGCGAAAGAACTTGGCCGGGAACGAATCCGGTCGGGCGTATCCATAGAAAACGAAATTTTCGTGCCGGTATCGGGGCTGGAAAACGGAGAACCTGCGGGGCATTGAAATCAGGCCTGATTTTGTTTGCTTTGCCAGGAGCAGAACAGAATCCGGACAATCATCAAGAAATATTTGGCGGACAAACAGATTGCACCGGAGTCTGGCAATCCGGCGAGTTGTACCTGGAGGAATTGGCGTGAAGAATAATGGTAGTTCCCTTTTGACCGAAAAACCCCGGGGCGACCTGGCGGGTTTTGGCAAATATTTTGGCAATGACTTTGTGTCCGGTCTGCAGGTCTTTCTGATTGCCTTGCCGTTGTGTCTGGGGATTTCGCTGGCCAGCGGATTTCCGGCTCTGGCCGGAATTTTTACCGCGATCATCGGGTCGATTCTGACAACCTTCATCAGCAATTCGGAACTGACCATCAAGGGCCCGGCGGCCGGGATGATTGTGATTGTGCTGGGAACGGTCACGGCGTTCGGCGGCGGGCTGGATGGCGGATTCAACGGCGGTCCCAACATGGAAGCCAATATGCTGGCTTACCGCTGTGCGTTGGCGGTGGGAGTCGTGGCCGCCTGTCTGCAGATTTTGTTCGGGACATTCAGGGCAGGAATTCTCGGGGAATTTTTTCCGACTTCGGCCGTCCATGGAATGCTGGCCGCCATCGGCGTAATCATCATCGCCAAACAGATTCCCCACATGCTGGGAATTATTGGTGCCAAAGGAGAGCCGCTGGAGCTGTTGCAGGAGATCCCGCATTTCGTCATGGAAGCCAATCCGGCGATTGCGGCGATCGGAATCGTCAGTCTTCTGATCATGTTTTTGTGGCCGCTGGTACGGGCGCAAGTGGCGTTCCTCAAGCCAATTCCGGCTCCCCTGATTGTCCTTCTCGTGGCTGTGCCGATGGGAATGGGATTCGATCTGCTGCACAAGCATTCGATCCTGCTGCAGGGACATGAATACCAGTTGGGGGACCAATATCTGGTGAAGATGCCGGACCGGATGTTTGGAATGTTCAACCAGATTGCCTGGCCGGAGTTTTCCGCATTACAGCAGCCAGTTGCCTGGAAATGGGTCCTTATGTTTTTCATGATCGGAAGCCTGGAATCGATGCTGAGTGCCAAGGCGGTGGACATGCTCGATCCATGGAAGCGGAAGACCAACATGAATCGGGACATTATCGCTGTGGGTGCGGGAAACCTGGGGGCGGCGCTGGTGGGTGGGCTGCCGATGATTTCGGAGATCGTGCGGAGTCGCGCCAATATTGATAACGGTGCGCGGACGCGGTTTGCCGATATGTGGCACGGGATTTTTCTGCTCGTTTGTGTCGCGCTGATTCCTACAGTCCTGCATCTGATTCCGCTGGCTGCGCTGGCGTCGATGCTGGTCTACACCGGGTTTCGACTGGCTCACCCGAATGAATTCATGCATGTTTACCGGATTGGGCGTGAACAGTTTTTGATTTTTGTAGTGACTCTGGTCTCCGTGCTGGCAACCGATTTGCTGGTGGGTATTGCGATCGGGATTGCATTGAAATTCATCATCCATGCAATCAACGGTGTCCCGTTCAAGTCGTTCTTCAAACCCTACCTCGAGGTTCAGGACGTGGACGACAGGACCAGTTTGATATTGGCCCGTGAGTCGGCCGTATTCAGCAACTGGATTCCCTTTCGGCGGCAGATCGAACAGATTGGACTGGTTCAGGGAAGAAACATTATCGTCGACTTGTCGGACACCAAGCTGGTGGATCACAGCGTGATGGAGAAGCTGGATGAAGTCCGCCAGGATTTTGAACGGGAGGGTCTGGAATTCACCGTTCGTGGGCTGGAATCGCTTCAGCCATTTGCCAGCAATTCCCATGCGGCGCGGAAGCGTGGGCTGGCCAGGATCCGGAGGTTGACTGTTGTGGCCCCCGCTGCGATCGAGGCCCAGTTGGAGAGTTCTTTCATTTCGCTGGGTGCCACGGGCTTTACTGCGGTGCCGTGTCGCGGGATGGGCCGGCGGCATATCGTTGACGGACAGGAACCGGTCGACAGCCAGGTCCGGATCGAAGTCATTGCTCCAGCCAGGGAATGCGAATCGATGCTGCGTTACCTCCGCTCCGAACCGATTCAACAACACCGCGTTACGGCCTGCATTGAGTCCGTTGACGTTGTGCAACTGGTGGATTTTGTTGGCCAGGACACGGTTGCCCCCCTCTGACCGGCCGGTCGTCCAACGACCTTGCCATTGGCCAGCCGGTCTGCAATTTCCCGGCAGTGTTTGCCCACCCAGGACTGTTCAGAGATTTGCAACGGGTATTATCAACAGGTAATTCCGTTGGGCGGTTGTTTATTGGGACTTCCGGAATTCCATGCCTTTGCCGAATGGCCCTGTTTGGAGGATGAGCGGAGGGGGTGTTGGTTACTTTTTCGGATGTGAGCAGGTTGAACAATCTGTAGCACAAGGATGGTGTTTCCCGGGAATTGCGACAGGTTGTAATTGGACTGATCGACATCGGCTTGCCAGGCATGGATGGTTATCAGTTGGGCAGAAATGTTTCGCGATGATCGATCGGGGGCTATTTTCGTTCTCCCGCCAATCCAAGTTGGGAACTGAAATACAGTCTTCGGATCTGCCGTTTCATGTCATCAGGTTCCTTGCGGTCGAGTTCGGCCCGTTGCATTGGCGACAGCTTTTCTTCGAAGAAACGTCGCAATTCAAACTCGGAGACCGGGTTGGTAATCAGCATCCGGATGGCCCGGACACTGTCTCCCTGTTCCAGAATCTCGCGACCCCGTGCAGAGAGCCGGCTGTTCAGGTGTCCAATCACCTCGGGGGTCACGATTTTGGCCGTCTCGCTGTCAGAAGTTGCAATCACGTACCTGAGCAGGGCCTCGGGGCTGGCCGATTTTTCGGGACGGAAGCGTCGGCGCTGGCCGATCCTGTCAACCGCCTCCGAAATGGCCTCCTTCTGTGTTTCAGCAACCGAGCGGAACCAATCTATGAATTCCAGATTGTCCGCAGGAGAAAGGACGGTCAGTTGGCGGCTTTGTTGGTAGCGCATACGACAGACTTCGCCCAGCCGTTCGTCCCCCTGCTTGTCCAGGACCACCACCTGATCGAGCGGATCAAGCGACTTCAGCCAATCCATGTAACGCAACATGATTTTTTCCAGCTGCGCTTTCTCGGAATGGGACTGGAGTGCCAGATGCAGCTGACGCAAACGTTCCTTTTCGGCGGCTGGCAGTTTGTCGAAGCGGGACTTCCTGGCACGCAAGTCGTTCAACTGCCGCAAGTCCATCAACTCGATTTCCTTCCGGTTCGAGTCCAGCTGGTCTGGATTCGCATCCAGGATTTTCGCACCGGATCCAGTCGTGCCGGACTCAGGTGTTCGGGCCGCTCCGGAAAAGATGAGCAGGAATGTCAGCGGGACAATTACCCAAAAGCCCTGGATCAAACCGGATGATGTTGATCGTGCAATTCGGCGACTGGACCCAAACGTGCTGTCAGCTGTTGGTTCTAATGAATTGTCCATGATCTGCAAAAACACCTATTTGACCTGGGAATCAGCAGTGGATGAGTCTTCGATCGAAAACGCTCCAAGTTCGCGAAGGTCTTCGAGGAATTTGATGTCGGGAACCTTGCTGTAAACATCGACGTTTTGAATAACATGCAAATCGCGAATGAGGTCATTCATCGGTTGCTGCTGGTTTTGCCGGATCGCCCAAAACGTGCCGGCTGCCATCACCAGTGGAGCCAGGATGAACATCGCTGTGGCCATCAGTCGCCTGGTCCGTGCGGCTTTTGTCCGCTGCTGGCCCCGGCGAGCGTCACCCAGCACCAGTTCAATGGTGCTGCGGGTAAAGACCTCGTTGGGTTCGGTTCGGGGCAATTTGTCGAGAACATCCCACGTCCGCTCGAGATCGTTCAACCGGTCCCGGGTTCCTGGATCGCGAACCAACAGGTCCTCGATTTCACGCGCACGATCGACCTCCAGTTCGCCGTCGAGGTAGGCAACCAGCTCTTCGTCTTCGGGGGGTTCAATTTTGGCAAATTCTTCCATTTTGATTATTCCGGAAAGTGATCCATTTTGTTTGCATTCAGTTTTCGCCGGACCCGGAATCCGGGCTGCCGGTGCCTGGCATCAGGCCGTTTTCCAGGTAGGGCTTGATGATGTCCCTCAAATTTGCCCGGGCCCGTGACAACAGCGATTTCACAGCCTTGGTCGTCAGTTCCATGGTGTTGGCAATTTCCTGGTATCCCATTCCTTCAAACTTGCTCAGGTAAACCGCCATCCGCTGTCTCTCGTTTAACGATTGCATGGCGGCAGCAACAATCTCAGACAACTCGACCTTGTCCAGTTCCCGGGCGGGCATTTGTCCGCTCGGTGCCTGGGCCAGAGCTTCCATCGTCCAAACCGGTTGCGAATCACCGGCCTGGCCGTAAGTCTGGACTTCCTTGCGACGTGACAGTTTGCGGTTGGCATTGCTGGCAACGTTGTGAGCGATCGTATACAGCCACGTCGAAAATCTTGCTCCAGGCTTGTAGGACTCTCTGGCGCGATAAACACGCATGAAGACTTCCTGCGCCAGGTCCTCCGCCAGGTCCTGTGAAACGAACTGGCAAAGGAAAGCGACAATCCGGCGCTGATATCGACGGACCAGTTGCTCAAATGCTTCTGCCGAACCCTGCCCGACGTCCAGCATCAACCGTACGTCCGGATCAACCAGTTCGTAGTTTTCTGCAGGAGTTACGGGTTGTTCGCTGGCGGACAATTTGCGGATTCCAGCCTGGATAATGGTGTCGGGGCAAAACGATGTTGATCCTACCACGAACGCATGTCGCCGTTGGACCCAAACCAGGTTCGGGAAAGCTCGCATCAATGTCCGGAATTATGAACCCCGCAGGGAGGCCGGAGTTCCGCCCTGCACGCTCCAGAAGCAATACAAGCTGCGGAAATGCCGCATATTTCACCTGATCACTGCCTTGAATTCGCAGGTTATCCGGTTTCCGCCGGGGAAATGGGAACGATCACCGGCGAACCGGAAACCGACCGTCGCAGCTGGCCGCAGGCAGCGTTGATCTCGTCACCTTTTTGCTCGCGAAACTGGATCACGATCCCGGCGGATTCGAGGATTTCGCGAAACTTGCGAATCGACGACTGGCTGGGGGTTCGCCATGGCAATCCGGCCACCGGATTGTACGGAATAACATTCAGCAAAGCGGTTTTGCCGGCAAGCAGTTTCGCCAGCCCGTTCGCATCGTCGACGCTGTCGTTGACATTCGCCAACAGCACGTACTCAAACGTCAGCTTCCGTCCGGTACAGGAAAAATAGTAATCGGCCGCATCCAGGATTGCCTGGATGCCGGTCTTGTCATTGACCGGAACCAGCCGGTTTCGCAATTCATCGTTGGGAGCGTGCAGGCTGATTGCCAGATTGAAGCGGCAGTTCATGTCAGCCATTTTCCGGATCGCCGGTGGCAAGCCGACCGTGGAAATGGTGATCCGCCGGGCGCTGATCCCCAGCCCGTCCTGGCTGGACGCTATTTCCAGTGCGGCCAAAACATTGTTCAGGTTCGCCAGCGGTTCACCCATCCCCATCATCACAATATGGGACAGTCGTTCGTCGGCCGGCAACAGCCGCTGCAAAAGCATCATTTGTTCCAGGATTTCGCCGGCGGTCAGACTGCGATCGACTCCATTCAGTCCACTGGCGCAAAACACGCAACCCATCGCGCATCCAACCTGGCTGCTGACACAAATCGAACGGCGGGCCCCATCGCGAAGCAGTACGCATTCGATCATCCCTCCGTCGGGCAGTCGCAACAGCAGCTTTTCGGTTCCGTCACTGCTTTTTTTGTGCTGTTCGACTTGGGAGGTCCAGAGGGTAAATTCCCCGGCCAGCGCCGAGCGCAGGGTCGCCGGCAAATCCGACATGTCCTCAAACGACCCGGCTCGGGACCCAAACAGCCATCGCCGGATCTGTCCAGCCCGAAACCGCGGCTGACCGGCCCTTTCCAGCCAGTCCGGCAATTCATTCAGATGATCGATGAGGTGTAACAACGGCGGATTTTCCTGGTCGGGATTTCCGGAAATCAGGTCAATGTGTCCCGGCAAGCCATCTTACACCTGAATGTTCTGGAGATTCAGGTGGAGCCGGCATTTGTACTCTCTCGCCGTTTGTATTAGCTTGAATGGTGGACAGCGACGGAGAGGCTGGCTTGCAGAACCGTGTACTTTTTTCCGTTTGGTCAACCTCATGCAACCCGATGACGATTTGTGCATGTGCTTTCACGTCAGCCTGCGGAAGGTGGTGAACTGGATCCGGATCAACCGTCCGCGAAAGGCAGGCCAAATCAGTGAATGTTTCGGGGCCGGGACCGGTTGTGGATGGTGTCGAACGCGGCTGGAAGTATTGCATGCCAAATATGCGGATCCGGAAACCGCCCAGGGCGAAGGTGATGCCGCCAGTTTGCCGGCCGGGTTGTTTCCCGATTCGGGCCAATATGGAAGTTTGAGGAAGGACTGGATTCAGGCAGGGAAATCGGCTTTGAAATCGAAACCTGAACCTTGAAAACGGGATTCTGACGGAACAGGGTTGCGGGTGCGGTTCAGTGTCAAGTCGGGCGGGTGCCCCGATTTCGGGCAGTTTCCGCAGGTCGGGACCACTGACATTTTTTTGGCAGGTCGGATATTCTGGGTGACCTCGATTGCCTGTAACTCATGGGGTCAGACCCCAGGAAACCAGTGAGGGGCAGCCCCCGTTGGGACAGGCATTAAACCGTTCAAACTGTTCTGCGCAGGGCCGGACTGGTCGGAAGTTAGCGATCCAGGTCCAGGTTTCTGCCGGTTCCGGAATTGGAAATATGGCGACGAAGAAAAAAGCAAAAGCTGCCACCACGACGAAAAAGGCGACCAAAAAGAAAGCCAAAGAGGCGGACGAGTCTTCGGAAAAAGTCGCGAAAAAGAAAGAGCCAAAGAAAAAGGCCCGAAAAAAGCCTGCCAAACGAAGCCGGAAAAAAGAAGCCGTACCTGACCGTTTCAAGGTCTATTGGGGCGTCTTTAACCACGCCCTGAAGCGGGTTGCACTTTATGAGTTTAACCAGAAAAAGGCCGCGGACAAACGGGCTTCCGAGTTGAACGAAGGTGGAAAGCCTCCCCATTTTGTGCAAAAGATCAAGGAAGTGATTGATCCCAGCATCATTGCCGCGCAGGAAGAAGAATAGAGCGGTCATCCCTTGATGATGTTGCCAGCCGCCCCGGATTCAACCGCTGGAAAATTACCGGGGCAATGTGGTTGCCGACGAGCCGGATCGGCCGGCAGGTAAAGTTGTTGGCCCGGAAAAGGGGAGCGTTGTCATTGACCGGCTGGGGTTGCGACCTGCCGGAAGGGTCGTTCCGCCGGGCAGAGTGCCGAATGGACCGCCCGACGACGATTGTGGCAAAGTCGATACTCCCGGGCGCACCGATTGCCAGTCTGCAGGTTGGTAACGCTGTTGGTAACAGCCAATGCTCTGGGCTGTCAGGAGTATCGCAACGAACAGGACCACAACTGGCAGTTGAGTCAGCCGGTTTTGACGGCGGGGTTGGCTTGCGGGATTGTCCATAATCGGATGATGCGACGGGTACTGGTGAATGGTCTTTGGTTGGGGGACGAATCCCACCAGCAGGAGATCGAGCCGCGTTTGATCCCAGTGTAACTCCTTTTTTTGCCGTGGGCATCGACGGGTTATCCGGAACAACCGTGATATCTTTCCGGTCGGTTACCACAAATCGCCGGATTGTGGTGAATCCTCCCGCCGTCAGTCTGCTTTGGGCCTGCAAAACCCCACTCTTCGTTATCTATGGAACCAGTTGCAAAACCGTGTATCTGCGCACAGTTCTGTTTTTTGCCTGTAACCAGACCGATTTTCTGATAGTAGCAAGCACGGTGAAACTCCGTGCAACATGCAAGTTGGACGGGCTGTCATTCAGCCCGATACATCAGATTCGGTTGTTTTTAGATTCCCTGAGGGGGGAGCCGGCAGCCAAATACTTCATCGGAGATCAGGTTACGTTGCGCACCTGAGTGCCCAGCGGGAAGCCCCAAACAACGGTCAAGGCAACTCGTTCTTCCGGACGTGGTTGATGACGCGGCCGACAACATCGACGGCGTTGAAGGGCATTCAGACAGTGAACCGGATCTTATCACAAGGAGACGTGTCTCGATGAAAACGCGTATGGTAGCGATCGCGATGGTTTTAAGCGCGGTCATGTGTTGCGATGTCAGTGCGGATGGACTTCTGTCCCGCATGACGGATAGTGGTTGTGGTTGTGATGCCAGCACTTGTTGCGCCACACCCAGCAGTTGTACGGACAGTTGCGGTCGGGGGCTGAATTTCAGCTCGCACCAGCACCTGCAATTGCCCCGTTTGCGACGTGGTGGAGGTGGTGGTGGTGATGGTTGCTGCGGTACTCCGGTTTCGACCGGTTGCTCTTCGGCTCCGGTTGCCAGCGATGGTTGCGGCTGTGATGCAGCGGCTTCCTGCTGCGATCCATGCGGACGCAATGGTTTGTTGTCCGGTTTGAGTGGATTCGGCAGCCGCCTTGGCAGCCGGCATGGTGGTGACGGATGTGGCTGTGCCGCTCCCGCTGCCGGTTGTGCAGCTCCGGCTGCCTGCTGTGCAGCACCGGTTTCGGCTGGCTGCGGTTGCGATTCGGCCAGCGCTTGCGACCCGTGTGATTCCGGTTGCGGCGGCAAGCAGCGGGTTCGTTCGCTGTTGAACCGTGTTCGCAGCTCGTCCACTTCGGGTGGATGCGGTGGATGTGGTGCAACTACTGATTGCGGTTGCAGTGCACCAGCAGCTTCGGCTGGATGCGGATGCGACAGCCAGCCAGCCAGCGGATGCTGCGACAGCGCCCCACGTTGCCGTCGTACCCGCCAGATCTGTCTGACTGTTCCGAACTTTGGCCTGAAGGACCGCGTACGGTCCCTGGGTTCAAACGGCGGATGCTGTGATTCAGGTTGTGGTGCACCGGTTTCTTCCGGTTGTGGATGTGATGGCGGCAGCGCTGCTCCGGCAAGCGCTGTTCAACCAGTACCTGCAGCTGTTCAGCCAGTTCCTGCTGGCGAAGGCGCTTACAACACTCGGAACCAGATTCCGGTTGTAAATCCAAACTCCTTCACCATTCAGGGAGCTGGATACCGGGGTCGATAGTCCCTGGAAAGATTCCCAACCAGAGAACAGGCAACCAGTCTTTCCCGGCGGTTCCCTGATCGAACACTATCTGGTTGTGAACTGTTAATAACCTGGCCCGACCTCAGATATTTCTGGGGCCGGGCTTTTTTTTTGCCCACAGGAGTAATTCGACAATCGCCCAACCGACCGGTTACGCTTGATAACTCCAGGGAATTATCCGGGGAAATTGGCCGAAAGTACGTTTTAACGGCCAGATCCGGAACTGGACATGTATTCCAAACGTCTATAATCGGTGCAAGAGGCAGGTCCGGTTCTTTCGGTTAATGGAAATGGTCGATGTGCCAGTTGGGATCCATCGCTGAATCGAAGGGCATTCTGCCATTCCGGAATCGGCCAATCCGATTTTCCATACGATCAGCACCGGTCAGTTGAAACGAAAAAATGGCTTCAGAAATCAAAAAATCTTCAGGCCGCTCCAGCCGTTTCGACCAGTTCATTGACCGGGAACTTGGTCAGACTGTCAGCCGGCTACGAACGGCCGAGATCGCGTGGGCTGTCCTGGCGGCTTCGGCCTGGTTGCTGGCGCTGCTTTTGGGTTTCGTCATCGTGGATGCCTGGCTGGTTAATCTTGGCGACCGGACCCGTCTGGTCGGGTTAGCGACCATGGCCGCAGGTGCTGTTCTGATTTTTTGTTACGGTGCGTTACCGCCGCTCGTCCGGCGGATCAATCCGCAATATGTCGCCAGGATGATCGAGAGATCGGGTTCATCGTTCCATAACAGTCTCCTCAACTATCTGCTGGTTCGTGGCCAGCCGGACCGGACCCGGACCATGGTTTACGAGGCAGTTTCCCAGCGCGCTGCGAATGATCTTTCGCTGGTCGACGAAGACCGTCGGGTGGATTTTTCGTCGGCAATACGGATGGGTGCGGTTGTTGCCAGCCTTGTCGCCCTGCTGGTTGCCTACATTATTTTTTCGCCCCGAAACCCCTGGAGTTCGATTGGGCGCATTCTTGCTCCCGGCGCACGAATCGCCCCGGCCTCTGTGGTGACCGTGACGAATGTCACTCCCGGAGACACGATCGTTTATTACGGTGACCGGCTGAAAGTTTCCTGCAACGTGCGTGGGCAAACCGCCGACCAGCCGGTCCAGCTGGTTTATTCTTCAAGAGACGGACAAATCAAACAGGCAGTTGTGTTGATGGAACCATCCGGGAACGGCATGGAGTTTGGCTGCGAAATCTCGGGCGGCGGCGAGGGGATTCTGACAGATTTGGATTACTTTGTTTCCTGCGGCGACGGACGTAGCCCGGAATACCTTGTTTCCGTTCGTGCCAATCCGACAGTCACAGTCAGTCAGGTCGAAATCATTCCGCCCGAATACACCCGCCTGCCACCCGCTATCCAGCTCGGTCGCGGAGAAATCCGCGCGCCCGAGGGATCGACCGTCCGGATTTCGGCAACTTCCAATCAGGATATGCAAATCGCCTGGATCGAACTCGTCCGTGCAGACCATTCGGGTACTTTGTCGACCAACGCGGAAAAAGTCGAGGTCGTCCAGTCGGTCAGCATGGAGGTTTCGGACATTCGCCAGGCCCGCGGCGAATTCGTATTGCTGCTGGATGAAAACGGAAAACAGCAGAAGTATTCACACTATCGTGTCCGGTTTCGAACTACGCGTGACCAGCGCAATGAACTGGCCAGTCTTCATCCGGTCCAGGTTATCCCGGACGTTGCTCCGGAGGTATCCATTGTTCGACCCGAGTCGTCACCAGTCGAACTGCCGGTCAATGCCCGTTTGCCGGTCGAAGTGCGTGCTTCCGACATGGATTATGAAATCAGTTCGGTTGAACTGGTTTTGGATCATCGCGGATCCAGATTGCTGGACCGGACATTGGACCTTCCCAAAGAAAAGGAAAACCAGCAGGTAACCAGCCGGTATTTGCTCGACCCTGCAACACTCAACCTGAAAGTGGGTGACGAGGTCGTGTTTTTCGCCAGAGCACTCGACAATCGCATTTCACCCTACAGTTATGCTGCCGATCCCAACGTGTCAGTTACACCCCCTGTTACAGTCAAAATTGTTGCGGCCGATCCGAACGCTGCACAATCAGGTCACGGTTCCCCAGTCGGTGATTCCGGAGATTCCAACAAACCCAATCCGGCTGAAAACGCTGGACCAGACAAGGAACAGCCGAAAAACCCGGACAACCAGCCTTCCACCGGAAATAAGGACGGCACCAGCGGTGACAAGTCTGGCGGTGGCGATAAATCCGGCACTGGTGAAAGTGCCAAGGATGAAGGCAGTAAAAATGAATCGCAGCCCGGCAAAACGGAAGGCGCATCTGGGAACGACAAACAACAGGAGTCCGGAGAATCCGGCTCGGCAGGCGGTTCTTCCGACAAAACCGGTGAACAGGGGGCCGGCCAATCGGGTTCGGCAGGAAAAAGCCAGTCGGGTGCCGAAGGTGGCAAACAGGACGGATCCGGCCAGGCTTCATCGGCAGAGGGTGGTGGCAGCAAGTCTGGCGAGCAATCTCAAACTGGATCCGGGGAACCAGGCAAGACGAGTGGTCAGGCGGGATCTGAAGCCAACGAAAAAGGAGGTTCCAGCCCGGCGTCCAGCAACTCTGGTGGCAATCAGGCCTCCACAAATGACAGCGGAGCTGCTTCCGGTTCCGGCGATTCACAAAATGCCGGAGGATCAGGTGCGTCCGGGGAGAAAGGCAGCCAGGCCGCAGGCGATCCGGCCGGTGGCGACTCCGCCAACAGCGGTGCAGGAGACAATGGATCCGCTAACAGTGGATCCGGAACGTCCGCAACCGAAGGGGCTGATTCACAGGGAACAACAGGAGCACAGAATTCGGGCAACGAAAGTCCGGCGACCGGTTCGGGTGGTGTGCGCGACAACTCGCTGCGCGACGGTTCTGTCGAGCAATTAAGCAAACAGGCTACGGCAAGTGAAAAGTTCGAGGCGCTGCAGGAATACCTCAAGAACAATTCCGGCGCCAGCGAGAATTCCGGATCATCAGGACAATCTTCTAATGCCGCCGGCGATCAGTCGGGCGCGAATGAATCCAGCCAGGGCGGTTCTTCGGATCCGGCAGGAATCCAGTCCGGAAAAACTGGTTCAGAAGGGAATCCCCAGGATGGATCCGGCGCAAGCGGTGAGGCGGGTGGCAAATCCGGAGGGGCGGAATCTGCGGGGAGTAATCCGTCGCAATCCGGCAATGATGGGTCCGGCTCCGGACAGGACCCGCAGCGCGATCCATCCGGCAATCCGGGAGCCGGAGGAGAAGCTGCCCAAAAATCCGGTTCCGCTGAAGAAAAAGATGCCGGTCAGTCAGGAACTCAATCCGGTTCTGGGGATGAGCAATCGACGGGACAGTCGGGAACTCAGGCCGGGGCTGGTGACGACAAGACAGTTCAACAGGGGGGAACAGATCCGGCGGGCAACCAGTCCGACAAGTCTGGCTCTGCATCAAGCAGTTCCGCGAGTGGCAACGATGGGAGCGGCACCGACAAAGGGAGGCAAGGCTCCCAAGCTGAAGGTGCCGGTAGCAAAACCGGGTCAGATTCCCAACCTGGCACAGGCAACAGTGAGACTGGAGAAAAAGGGACTGGAGGTTCGGACAAAACGTCGGAAGGTCAGGCCGGATCAGGAAACCAGCAAACGTCGGAAAAGGGCCAACCGGGCCAGGGAGCCAGCGAATCAGGTGATCCTGCCGGAAGCAATGGCAATCCAGCTGGTTCTTCGCAGCCCTCTTCGTCCGCGACTGGTGAAAACAGCAGCGGCGGTTCCAACAGCAGCGGATCGGGATCACGTGGCGGTTCCGGGGCAGGTGGAGTCGGCCCGGCCGGCAATTCGGGCGGGCAGCAAACGGATATTACGCCCAAAGAAGCTGAACAGGTTGAATACAACCGGGCGGCGACGGATCTGATCCTGAAAGATCTGGATGGGCAAAAAGAGCGAATTGATCCGGAACTGCTCCAACGGATGAACATGACTGAGCAGGACCTGAAGGAATTCCTGCAGCGGTGGCAGAAGATGCGGGATGCGGCCAACAGCGGGGACCCCGTCGCCAAAAAAAGGTACGCGGAAGCTTTGCGAAGTCTGGATCTTCGAAACGCTGGGCAGCAGCCGGCGGACGTTTTGGCGGAACGTGACCAGGTGACCGGCATGGCTGAGGACGGTGGCGTCAATCGTCCATCTGCGGAGTTGGCCCCGGAATTTCGGGCCTTTATGAAATCGCGCAACCGGGTCGAAAACGCATCCGGCAATCGATAACCTGCCGTTTGGTTTAGCAGGGATTGCCTGATTTTCTGCTTCCGGCGTTCGACCGGCTCCCAGCCAGTTCCGGTTATTCCGGTTGGGGCAGGTTTGTCGTGGCCGTTTTCAGTCCATTCCGGTTTCTGTCCGGAAAATTTGCTCTCGATCGGGGAGAAAATGAACTACTTTTCCAACAGGTACACGCAGAGTCCTGTACAGGAACCGTGTCCTGACCGATGCGGTGACAATCATTCAGCCGACTGTCGCAGCCGCAGGATTGGACCGAACATCTAACGTGGCAGAATACCAGTGAAACTATTCAGACTAAAACGGAATCGCAACGGAATTCGGCGTGGCGTCGCTGCTGCCGAGATGGCGGTTTGCCTGCCGGTCGTCTTTTTGCTTGCATTCGCGACGGTCGAGATCTCTTCGGCGATTTTCCTGAAAGAGACCCTATCCATCGCCGCTTTTGAAGGAGCCCGTGTAGGGGTCAAGCGTCGTGCGACCAATGCAGAAACGGTGGCAGCCGCACAGGCAGTCCTGACAGCCCGGGGTGTCACCAATACGACCGTAACAGTCACTCCATCCAACTTTTCAACGCTCAGGGCACTGGACCCGATCACCGTGCAGATTTCCTGCCCCGTGACGAACAACAGCGCCTTTATCAACGACTTCTTTACTGGCCGGACGGTCACTTCCATTGTCCGGATGGCCCGCGAATTTAACGACTGACAGGTAAGCCCGCCATGAGACTTCACCGCAGAAACAGAAGCAGGTTGACCGGACGCAGCAGCAGCTGGCGCATAGGAGCGACGGCGATGGAATTCGCCATCGCTGCTCCGATTATGCTGACGTCCGTTTTTGGCACATTTGAAATGTGCCGGATGTCGCTGATTTACAACATGGCCCAGGACGCCGCCTACGATGCCTGCCGCCATGCGATGGTCGAAGGTGCGACGGCCACCGAGGCAAGGGACAAGGCACTGGAAGTACTTAGTCTGGTCGGCGCCCAGGATGTAAGTGTTGTCATCAACGACGGTCAGGCATTCACCGACAAAACCAAGCAGGTCAAGGTGGTTGTCACCATCCCAATGGAAGCGAATGCACTCCTGTTGCGGACCCTGTTTACAGGCCGCGAGATCCAATCAACGATTACCATGAACATGGAGCGTTATTCGGGATTTTATGATGCAACACAATAGCCGGTTTGATCGCAATCGACAGACAGATTCATTAGCACCCTGGAGCCATGTCATGAAACACCAAACAAAAAGCCCGAGTTGCCTCGGAAGTTCCCGCAAAGGCGCTATCATGCCGCTGTTTGCCTTCCTGTTGCCAGTCCTGGTCATCCTTTGCGGACTGGCCATCAACACGGCCCATGTCCGCCTGGCCAAGACCGAGATGAAAATCGCCATCGATTCGGCTGTCCATGCGGCGGGCCGGGCCATGAGCGTCAACCAGACCACAGCCTCCGCGATCCAGTACGCCAAAAACTTTGCGGCCATGAATTCCGTCAACGGGGTCCCGTTGGTTATCTCCGACGACACCCTGGTGGATTTTGGATTGAGTACCCGCGCAAATGGTGGATACGGCCGGTACGAATACTCTTCGATACCACGCAGTCAGGTCGACAACCGGACGAGGCAGTTCAACAGTATCCGGTTGACGGGGGAATTCAACATGCCCCTGATGTTTCGGGGTATCCCCAACTTTGAAAGCGTCGACATCCGGAACCAGTCGATCGCGACCCAAGTCGACCGTGACATCGCCCTGGTGCTGGACCGTTCCGGGTCGATGTACTGGTTTGAGAGTGAGCCGGTTTGGGACTTTGTATTCAATGACCTGAGATCCCGTGGTCTGATTTCCAGTACGGAACGCAATAACGGTCAAAATGGAATCTGGAACTCCCATGCCTATTCCTGGAGCAACTATATCTCCACCAACACCTGGAACAGGTTGAATACCGACCAGAACCGGAACGCATCCTATACAGCCGTGTTCAAGTTCATTAATGACTGGCGGTATGTCAGCAGCAAGTCACCGCGACATTCCCGCTGGGATTTGTTGAATGCAGGTGTTGCCAAGTTCCTGGATGTACTGGAAACAACGGACCAGGAAGAACTGGTTTCCATGGCCACTTTTTCGACCAACGCGACGTTGAACTATAGCCTGACGCTGAACTACAACCCGATGCGGAATTTTGTCGGCAACCTTGTGCCTACTGGTGCTACAGCAATCGGCAAAGGGATCCAAACCTCGATTCCGTCAATCATGACTGCATCGAGCAACCGTCCCTTTGCCGCGAAGACGATTGTGATTTTGACCGACGGGCAAAACAACTCGTCGCCTGATCCGGTCCAGGTAACACGGGACATGATCGCCCAGTACAACATCACGGTGCATACAGTGACATTTACCAGTGGGGCCGACCAGTCAACGATGCAGGAAGTAGCCCGGATTGGAGGTGGCAAACACTACCACGCCGATACGGGAAACGAACTGGTCGATATTTTTGAAGAGATTGCCAACAACCTGCCAACCATTCTGACGTTCTGATTCAGACTGTTGAACTGTTTCCCACGGCGCAGCCGACGAAAGGGCCGGAATTTTTTCCGGCCCTTTTTTTGTTATCAGGCTTGAGGCGAGCGGAATCCGTCCAGGCAGGCCACCAGTCGATTGCCGCCGGCCGATCGACAGTGAAAGAACCCGTTCCCCGTCGGATGCGTAAATACTGATAATCCGGCAAACGGGCAACTGACTTCGGGCGGCCTTCCAATTTCCGGGCGGTTTGCGTCCTGGACCCGTCATTTTTGAGGGGCGGTCGACTTTTTCCCGATTCGGAACAACAATTGCATTCTTGCTTCGGGAAAACCCTCGCTGCTGGCCAACCGGTCAGAATGACCATTCCCGTCCCTGCTGATCCAATCACCCATTTCCAAATCCCGATCGCAACCAAATGACTGGTAACCCGGAAGCCGCTTCATCGACATTGCCGACCGGGAAGGAATCCGCCCGAAGAACCAGCGAAACCCCGATGATTGAGGCAGATCATCTCAGCAAGTTTTACGGAATTTTTGCCGCCACACGCGACGTTTCCTTTAAGGTCTATCGCGGCGAAGTTGTCGCTTTTCTCGGGCCAAACGGAGCCGGCAAGAGTACGACCATGAAAATGTTGACCGGTTACCTGTCTCCGTCCGAGGGGCATGCCCGAATTGCCGGGCATGACATGTCCCAGGACCGCCTGGCCGGATCACAAAAACTGGGTTATTTGCCGGAGTCCGGGCCGCTCTACCCGGACATGACTCCCTATTCCCTGCTCGACTTTTTTGCCGAAGCACGCGGCATGAACAAACGGACCAAGCTGGACCGGATTGCGAAAGTGGTCGAAATCTGCGCCCTCGGGAGTGTGATCTACAAGCCGATCGCAAAGTTGTCAAAGGGTTTCCGTCAACGGGTGGGAATGGCCCAGTCGCTGATCCACGAGCCCGAAGTTCTGATTCTCGATGAGCCAACTTCGGGGCTGGATCCAAACCAGATTCGGGGCGTACGGGATACGATGCGCAGGCTGGGTGAGGAAAAAACGATTCTGCTTTCAACCCACATCCTGCAAGAAGTCGCTGCCATGGCCGACCGTGTGATCATCATCAACGAAGGCCGAAAAGTTTATGATGGCCTGCTGACCGAAATCGATCCTGACAAAAAGGGTCTGGACCATGTCTTTGCGGACCTGACCGGACATGATCCCCGTACTGGCCAGAGGCTGGAGGAAGCTCGGGATGAATGATTCACACTATCGCGGTTGCTGACGACCACACCGCCAACCAGTTTGACTTGACCAAGAACCCCTGCCCCAGTCTGAAACCAGAATAGATGGACAGTACCGTAATCATTGAGTTTGTATACATGCTGGTCATCGACCTGGCATTTTTGCTGGGTCTGGTCCTGCTGATGTTGCCGCTGGGAATCTGGCGGCAGGCGGCTTTTGCAGTTATGAAGCGGAATTTTTCGGGGTATTTCAGCAACCCGACCGGTTATGTCTTTTTGTGCCTGTTTGTTTTGCTGACCAGCTTTGCCGCGTTTTGGCCCCACGAATTCTTTACGACGAATCTGGCCAATTTTGACCAGCTGAACCGGTTTCTTCCCTTCATCATGCTGGTATTCATCCCGGCGATCACGATGAGCATCTGGGCTGAGGAACGGCGCCAGGGAACCGACGAATTGTTGCTGACGCTGCCGGCCCGCGATTTCGACATTGTGATCGGCAAATACTTTGCGGCCGTGTTTGTGTTTACGGTCTCGCTGCTGTTCAGTCAATTGTCGAATTATGCGGTTCTGCTGGCGATGACCGGAGGCGCGCTCGATACCCAACTGCTGTTTGCGACCTACGTGGGATATTGGTTGATGGGCATCGCAATGCTGTCGCTGGGAATGGTTGCATCATTTTTGACCAACAACCTGACGGTCGGTTTTATTTTTGGCGCCGCCTTCAACGCTCCCTTGGCCTTTTTCTCCCGGGCCGACGTGATCCTTTCCGACAACGCCTCGATTCAGCGACTGTTCGAATGGTCGCTGTTGCAGCGGTTTGAACCGTTTGGCCGGGGATTGATCAGCCCCTCCTCCATTTTCTACTTCCTGGGAATCGTCTGTATTGGCGTTTATTTCAGTTTGATCCTGATTGGTCGCAGGCATTGGGTCGGTGGGCGGGATGGCCAGTCGATGTTCTGGCATTATCTCCTGCGGGCCGGATTTCTGGTTGCCACAGTGATCGCCGGGGTCCTGGTCGTGCAGCACAGCCCGTTGAACCGTTTTCGGACCGACGTGTCTAACGGAAAAGTCAGCACGCTTTCCCCTACCTCGCACGAAATTCTGACTGAGCTGGCAAACGAAAAAGCCGAAGAAGGCGAGCCGGAGCCGGCGACGATAACCGTCGATGCATTTGTCAGCGGAAATCTGCCGACGGAGTTTGTCCAGGCCAGCTACGACCTGATCAATCTGCTCCGTGAGTTTGACGTGCTGGGGGGCAGCCGGATCAAAGTCAATTTGCAGCAGTCGATCGAGCCGTTCAGCGAAGAAGCGATCCTGGCCGAAAAACGCTTTGGCATCCGGCCACAGCGGATTACCAGCCAGTCGCGCGGCGCTGTTCGGGAAGAAGAAACGATTCTGGGTGTGGCGGTATCTTCGGGACGACAGAGAATCGTTCTGCCGTTTATCCCCTATGGTGCCCCAGTTGAGTATGAATTGATTCGGGCGATTCGAAATGTGGCCCATCCGGCCAAAAAGAAGTTGGGGATTGTGCGCACCGACGCCTTTGTGATGGGTGCTGCACTGAACGTTACCAATGAGAAAGGTGAAGTCCAGCCGGTCCGGATCCCCATGCTGGGCGTTATTGCCGAACTCCAAAACGAGTATGACCTGGAAGAGATTTCGGCTGAGTCGCCGATTTCCGTCTGGCTGGAGGACGATCAGGGCCAGCCTTCCGGCCGGCGCTATGACGCGCTGATCGTTGTACAACCTTCCAAGATGGCGCCCGTCGAACTGCAAAACCTGATGGAGGCCGTCCGGCTTGGCCAGCCCACCCTGGTTTTCGAAGATGCTTTGCCGAATACCGAAGAGTTCCCAACGATTAGCGGCACGTTTTTTCCGCGAAGGGTTCCCCGGATTCCTGTCGAACCGGCCGACTTCCAGAAGTTCCTTGATCTCATGGGTCTGGATATTGACCGGGTCAAACGCGAAGGGATCTGGTGTCCGATGTTGCTGGCCCAAAGTCCGGCAGCCAATCCCTATCCCAAAGACCGGGATTTGAGTATGCCCGAACGCCTGGTGATACGCGAGTCGGAAAGCGATTTCGAACCAAAATTTTCCAAAGAGAATCCTGCGACCCAGAGCATCACCGAAATCGAAATGGACTTTGTGACTCCAATCAAGCGGCGACCGGACAGCAAACTGGAGTTTGTGGAACTGGTCAACAGCGGGCGGGTCGGAACGATTTCATCGTATGATTTTCTGATGATTCCTCCGGAAGGCCGGGATGCCGTGCGGACCAGTCCGGACTTTTCGTATGCCGTGGTTGCCCATATTCACGGGTCAAAACTGGATGCTGCGGCGGGCAGTCCGGAAGAAATGCGGAAGCCGGATGATCAAAAGGCAAATGTCATTTGGGTTTCCGATGTGGACATGTTGTCTGACCGGTTCGTGAATCTGCGCGACTATCCGGTTTCGGGAGAAGGAATCGAATACAGGTTTCAGAATGTTGCGCTGGTCCAGAATCTTGTTGATTTCCTTGCCGGAGAATCCACCTGGTTTGGCTTGAGAAACCGCCAGCAAAAGCAAAGCACTTTGCGCGTGGTCGAAAAAGCCGTTGCCGACGCCATGCAGGATGACTTTGAGGCGACCCAGGCATACGACAAGGAACGGATGCAGATCCAGCTCGCCTTGCAGGCAAAACTGGAAAAGACCCTGGGGCCGCTGAGCAAGGAAATCAAGGCGATGGAAGAACGCGGCCAGATGAACGAAGAATACCGGCTGAAAAAACAGACCCTCGAAGCGTTGCAGCGCGAAGAACTTCAACCGGCCATTGCTCAAATCGAGCAGATGGAAATTGACAGGCAGGAAAAGCTTCGACAAAACCGGCTGACTGCCGAACTCAAGATCCAGCAAACGCAGCGGAATTTCAAACTCGCAGCCGTAATCATTCCTCCCATTCCGCCCCTGTTGATGGGGCTGATTGTCTGGACCCGCCGGCGATTGCTGGAACGGGAAGGAATCTCCAAGGCCCGCCGGCTGAAATGATCCGGTTCGTCCCCGATCAATGCCTGAAGTCAACTCTCAAAAAACAAACGATTGTCAATGAACGCAGCTCTCCGACTGACATTCCTGATGGGCCTGATTGCAGCAGTAACCTGTGTTGCCGCATCCTGGTTTTATCCGTGGCCGGTTCCTGACTCGGAACGTTTGGGTGCAGGTCAGGGACTGTTCAAACCATTTGAGGCCAGCCGGGTTTGGTCGCTGGACATCCTGGCATTCAGACCTGAAACCCAGACACTCGACCGGTTTGCCCTGCAGAAACAGGGAGAGCGATGGCTGGTTCCGGGCCAGGCAGGTTTTCCCAGTGACAACGTGGCCAGACGAACCGCGATCATCAACGCACTGGTCAACCTGACCAATCCCAAGAGCGTTCTGGAACAGCGCACCGACCGGAAAGAAGACCACGTCAAGTACGGAGTGGTCGATCCGGCCGAGTTGCAGGAGAAAGGATCGCGGGCTGGAGTCGGAACGCGGATCACACTGGAGGACCGCAACCGGCAAACGCTCGCGACCGTAATCGTTGGACTGCCGATCGAAGACGAACAGCGGAAGGGCCAGGCGTTTGTCCGGATTCCCGGGCAACCCCAGGTTTATCTGGCGGAGTTTTCACCGGAAATCCTGACCGTCACCTTTGGCGACTGGGTGGATCCAAACCTGTTTCAGTTGCGCACGGTTTCCCGAGCGGACGGTGAGCTCCCACTCGAGATAGAAATTGCCAACAGCGCCGCGACCCAGGCAGCCTTCGCAGCGGTGCCGGCGATTCCTGGCGCATGGAAGGCGACCGCAGTCCCTGCCGGCGACGCATTTGCAACCCAGAACATTGAAATCCCGGCTGGTGATTCGTGGGTTCGTGCGGTTTTGCCTGCCGAAGTCAATCAACTGATTGTGGAGTCCGTGCGGCGATTGGGCGGCATTCCTGTTTTTGAAGTCAGGGCCAGGGAAAAGGAATTGGGGGACGCACTTTCAACCAATCCGCTGGCGGGTCCGCCAGCACTGTACGCCGGAATGGTTGCATTGGGTTTCCGCCAGACGGCTGAGGCTGGCCAGCCGCTCCGGTTTGAATCGGCCGGTGGCCGGGTTCGGGTCGTCACGGGTTCCGGGATTGCGATCAGCATGTACTTGGGCGAACTTTTCTCCAAAGTGGAAACGGATTCCAATCTGGCACGATATGCAATGTTTCACGCGGCACTGGACCAATCCCGTTTCCCCGAACCGGAGGCACCCGTTGCCGTGGGGGGCGTCGAACCGACCGACGAACAACGGCGGGAATTCAATCGCCTGCATGAAGCCTGGAAAAAGAAGATCGACGCCGGACGGGAAATGGTTTCGGCTTTGAACAGCCGGCATGGCCGCTGGTACTACGTGCTGGACGAAAACGTGGTCAGCCGCGTGATGCCGACGCTGCCCAAGCTGGAGCCGGTCACGCCACCGGCGGCAACTCAACCCGAGGCTGCGAAACCTGCAACCGGCTCAACCGAAAAGGATTCTGCCGGAGACGGCAATTCGTAACGCGACCGCCCCAGGGGAATGCGAAGGGTTTCCGGTGGCGTTTGGAACAATTGTCGCCGGGCGATTTCTTTTCGCGCCGGGAATCGCAAAACCGACTGAAAGTACAAATCTGATGAACAACATGTTTACGCAAGCCGCAGTCATCTGCTGTTTGATCCTGACCGGGACATCTGCTTCACCCGCCAGAGCCGATGAACTTCCAGACAAAATTCTGGTTGCGACCTGGAACGTCGAATGGTTTTTTGATGACGACAAATCAGACAACAAGGGGGACTTGGCCAAACAGCAGTCGGCGCCGTCCCGTTCCGAATACGACTGGAAGGAAAACCAGATCGCGCGCGTAATTTACGAGCTGCAACCCGACATTATCGCACTTCAGGAAATTGAAAACCGGGAAATCATTTTTCAGCTGACCAATCACCTGAAAGACCAGTACAAATCGGAGTACAGGTACGCCTACATCGACGGCTTCGATTTTGGAACCGAACAGGACGTGGCGATTCTGTACAAGTCGGGACTGGTTGAGTTCAGCCGCTTTGAACAAACCCAGGAGATGTTTGATTCCGACCAGTATTACAACATTGGCAAGCATTTGTTCGGGCGATTCGTGTGGGGCAAAGGCCGGGACCAGGTTGAACTGGTCGTGGGCACCGTCCACTTTCGTGCCTCGCCCGACCAGGAAGCGTTGCGAATTCGCCAGGGGCGGCTGCTGCACGAATGGGTTCGCCCCCGTTTGGAAAAGGGAGAGAACGTAATCCTTTTGGGCGACTTCAACACCGAACACACACCCGAAACGACCGGTCCGAAAACCGATCTCGGTGTTTTGCTCGGTCTCGAAACCCCGGAAAAGAACGATGACATGACCGACTTGAACCAGGCCTTACCGCCGAATCTGCGCAATACCCATATGGCCGGCAAACAGTTCGACCATATTCTGGCGAGTACTGCCACGATCGAAGACGGAAAGGGAAAGGATATGGTATTTTCCCGCATCATCACCCGCCCCGATTTGGTTATCCTCGGTCAGCCCGATAGTGACCATCGCGACAACTATTACCGGATTCCGCAAAATGAACGGGACGTCAGCGATCACTATCCGCTGATCGCCGAGTTCCTGATCAAATAGCAATGGCCTGTCCGAAAAGGGGTCTGACCCCTTTTCGGACAGGCAGCAAACAGTACTGCTTTCATCAGGCAGCAAGCGATATGGCCAGCGCCCGGGAATACAACTTTGACGGAATCGTCGGTCCGTCGCACAACTACGCCGGGTTGTCGTGGGGCAACGTCGCATCGGCCAAAAACCGGAACGCAACATCCAGTCCCCGCAATGCGGCACTGGAAGGGATTGCAAAAATGTCCCGCGTTGCCGGGATGGGTGTCAGTCAGGCGGTGTTGCCACCACTTTGCCGGCCCAACCTGAGGCTGCTTCGGCAGCTTGGTTTTTCCGGAACAGTCACCGAGGTCTTGAACCGGGTAGCCAGCAGTGATCCGGTGTTGCTCGCGATTGCCTGGAGTGCGTCAAGCATGTGGACGGCCAACGCTGCAACCGTTTCCCCGGCGGCCGATTGTGCGGATGGCAAAACCCATTTCACACCGGCCAATCTCGGGAGTCTGCTCCACCGTTCGGCTGAAACGACAAGCACAACCGCGATTCTGCGGGCAATTTTTGCAGACGGGAAGTATTTTCAGGTACACGATCCCCTCCCCTGCAGCATGGCGCTGACCGACGAAGGCGCGGCCAACCATACCCGATTGTGCCAGTCGTTTGGCGAACCAGGAATCGAGATTTTTGTCTCGGGCCGGTCGGCACTGGATGCGTCAGCGGCCGCTCCCAAAAAATTTCCAGGACGGCAGACCATCGAGGCTTCCCAGGCCGTTGCGAGAAATCACCAGCTGAACCTGTCCGAAGGGACCGTTTTTCTGCAGCAGAACCCGGACGTAATCGACAATGGAGTATTTCACAATGACGTGATTTCGGTTGGAAACAGAAACCTGTTGCTCGTTCACGAAAACGCCTTTCTGAACCAGCCGCGACGAATTGGCGAATTGCAGGATCTTTGGAGCCGCCGGTTTCCGGTTCCGCTTTTCGTCGAAACTATTTTGGGCAAAGAACTTTCTGTCCAGGATGCTGTCTCAAGCTATCTGTTCAACAGCCAACTCCTGTGCCGTAACGATGGAGGCATGACCCTGCTCTGTCCGGCCGAATGCCGCGAACTCCCCTCTGCATTAGAGGTGACCCAGCGGCTGGTCGCGGGAGACAGCCCGGTCGATCAGGTTGCGTTTATGGACCTTCGTCAAAGTATGAGAAACGGAGGGGGGCCGGCCTGTTTGCGTTTACGCGTCGTGCTGGACGAGCAAGCCCGCAACGCGGCACATCCCGGAGTTTTCTGGAATGCCGGGCTGGAACAGCAACTTGTCGCGTGGGTGGAAAAACACTACCGCGAAAGTCTGCACCCCGACGATCTGCGTGATCCGGCCCTGGTTGATGAAACGTTTCTGGCCATGGAATCGCTTGCGGATATTCTGGATCTGCCCCGCGATTTGCTGTGCGACCAGGCGTGAATCATTTCGAATCTGAGATCCGGATGATTTCTTTCTGCGTTCGAATCAGCAGGTCATTGCCGACCGGGGCGGGACTGGCATAGACCGGCGAGCCCATGTCCAGTTCGGTCACGATCTCCATTTCCGGATCGCAGCGGATCACCATCCCCGCGCCGTCGCGGCTGAAAAAGTACAGATGACCATTGGCCAGCAACGGTGAAGCCGAAACTTTGGGCAACGCCCGCTTCCGGTTGCGATACTCGCCAGTCGTTGCATCCAGACAGACCAAAACCCCTTCGTCGTTGACCGAATAGATCAAGTCACCCGACCGAACGGGACTGGACATGGCTGGCGCAGACCGGGTCCGCCACAGGATCGATTCAGCCGATTGTTCTCCCAAACCAGAAACACGAATGCCCACAAATTCGTTCAGGTCATACCCGGTGCAGAAGACGAGTGTTTCGCCGACGTGGATCACCATCGGGGTCACCGAGTATCCCGGTCCGTAATCCGTCCGCCACAGCTCGGTGCCGTCCCTGGGATCATATCCGGCAATCCATTGTGCGCCGGGAATCACCAGCTGGCGTTGCCCGTTCAGTTCGGTCAGTACCGGAGTGGAATACGCTTTTTGAAATTCGCCGTTCTCTGCGGTGATCGGCGGACGGAATGTCTTCCAGACTTCGGCGCCAGTTTTCAGATCGAGGGCCGTAATATATTGCTGGTCGGTTCCGTCACAAACAACAATCACCAGATCATCTACAATCACCGGCGAACTACCCGGTCCGACGCTGTGATCCACAACCAGGCTTTTGGTCCATTGGACCTTGCCGGTTTTCGCATCCAGGCACCAGGTGCCATAGTTGCCGAAATGGCAAACGACCATCCCGCCTGAAATGGCTGCGGTCGGCGAGGCATAGGAATTCATCGGATTGATCGGTTTGGTATCGATCGATTTTCCAAGCACGATGTCGTGCAACAGGGATCCCGACTCCAGATCGATGCAAAGTGCATGAAACTCGATCGAAGAGGCCGCCGTTTTGATTTGCGGAAAATCCACCCCCTCCAGTTTTCGCTTGATCTCTTCCTCCGACGCCCTGGTATCGATGGCCGACGTGACCCAGATCCGGCCATCGGCGTAAACCGGAGACGACCATCCCCGTCCAGGCAGTTCCGTTCGCCATTTGTACGACTGCTCCGTCCAGTTTATGGGCGGCCTGGCGGACTGCGGCGCAGTGCCATCCCCCAAATTGCCCCGAAACTGCTGCCACGACCCGGCGGAAGGTTGCCCGTCCGCCACCCCAGCCGGACCGGCCTGTTGCGCGACGGAATGGGGACAGGCAATAACCAGCGCGGTGACCATTGCAAAAGTAAACACGATGCCTCGCCTGTGAACAGTTTGCAGGGAATCGAATAACAGGATCGGCAAGTCAATGAGCGGTGTTTTCATGGTTGAATCTGGCGGGATTTCCCTGATTTGGCAGTTGCGAAAAGGTTCCAAAGCCCGCGATTGTAACATCCTGGCGACAAAACGGCTCAGGCATCCTCTGCTGAAAACAAGTCCTCACCCAAACAGGTCATGGGTTTCCAGGCATCGTCTGACGGTCAGAACCCTGGAAATCCATTTCAATTACCGCCGGGTGCCCAGCCGGCTCTTCCGGCACCCGGGAATTCGTTGGCTATTTCAATTTGACCGTGGCAGAATGATCCACCCCGGTGCAAAGGCCCCTTCGGCCAATCGCCAGACAATTTTTGCGATTTTCCAGGAATTGTTCGAGCGCAGACGTTCCATTTTGCAGTAGTAGGCTTAACGGAGCATTTTGATGACGTTTCACACCCCGAACCAAATCGATGTGATGGAGCCAGACACGGATCAGCTGATCAGCCTGGCCCGGGCCGGAGACCTTTCGGCCCAGCAGCGACTGCTGTCCCGGCATAGTTCTCGGCTCAAACAAATGATCGCTGTGTTTCTTGACCCCCGAATTTCAGCCCGGGTGGATCCTTCGGACGTACTTCAGGAGACGCTGACCATCGCAGCCCGCCGGTTGCCGGACTATTCGGATGCCATGCCCGGCGGTTTCTACCCCTGGCTCCGCCAGATTGCCAAAGATCAAATCATCGACGCACACCGCAAACACATTCACGCCGGTAAACGCTCGGTCGAGCGGGAAATCCGTAACGTGTCGTTCGTCTCTGATGCCTCGGCGTCGCAGTTGGCAGACCGTCTGGTCAGCAAAGAGGGATCCCCCAGCGCCCAGGCCGGACATAACGAGCGTCGCGCGGGGGTCATGGCTGCCCTCAAACAGCTCTCCGATTCGAATCGGGAGCTGCTCCTGATGCGATACGTGGAGCAGCTCAGTACCCGGGAAATTGCGGAAATATTGGCAACCACTGATTCGGCAATCAAATCCCGGTTGTGGCGATCGCTGGAAAAAATGAACCAGATAATGGTAACCGGCCTGGAGGATTGCGAATGAGCACTCAAACGGCACGCCAGGCGGATCCTTCGGTACTGGGTGGGATCGTCGATGAGATCTTCAACCAAATGCAAAGCGGGCAGGAAGTCGATATCGACCGGCTCGCCCAGGATTATCCCGAATACCAGGACCGCTTGCGCCGGATGATTCCGATACTGAAGGAACTGAAGACGCTGGACTGGCTGGCCGAAAACCAGACGCCTGACGATGATCAATTCCATTCTGGCGGACAACGGCTGCTGGGCGATTTCCAGATCATCCGGCAAATCGGCCGGGGCGGGATGGGCGTGGTCTACGAAGCCCGGCAGATGTCGATCCCCCGCAGGGTTGCCCTGAAGATTCTGCCGCTGGCCTCCCTGATTGATCCCCGATCGTTGCAACGATTCAGGAACGAGGTCGCGGCCGTAGCAACTCTCCAGCACCCTCACATTGTTTCGGTGTACGCGGTCGGCGAAGAGCGTGGCATTCACTATTTCGCCATGCAGCTGATTCATGGCCAGAGTCTGGCCGCTGTGATCAACGAACTTCGGGAACGTGCCAGGCGGGAAGAATCCGTTACCGGCGACGCGATCAGCCGGATCGTTTCCGACATGGAAGACGCCACGACGGAGATTCATGTTTCCCCGAACCGGCGACCGGGGAACGTCGAACTGGAGGAAACGGTCGCCCGCGGCCGGTCGACAACGAACGGCGCACGGATCATCGATCCCGGCTATTTTCGCAACGTTGTTGGTCTGGTCCAGCAGGCGGCCAGTGCCCTGCAGCATGCGCACGACCACGGCATCGTCCACCGCGACGTGAAACCGGCCAATCTATTGCTGGATACGCAGGGCAACCTGTTTGTTTCCGATTTTGGGCTGGCGCGGATCGAAACGGGCGCCGGCGTTACCATGACCGGCGACGTGTTAGGAACACTGCGCTACATGAGCCCCGAGCAGGTCCTGGCCAATCGGGTGGTCATCGACCATCGAACCGACGTCTATTCGCTGGGTGTGACCTTGTACGAACTGCTAACGCTCCAGCCGATGTGGTCGGGTGAGGACAAGCCCGCGATCATTCGGCAAATATCGTTTGAAGAGCCCGCACGACCGCAGCGACTTAATCCCGCCATCCCGATCGACCTGGAAACGATCGTTCTCAAGGCGATCAGCAAGAACCCCAACGACCGTTACGACAGTGCCCAGTCGTTTGCCGAAGACTTGCAGCGCTACCGGGACAACAAATCGATCGTGGCCCGTCGTCCCACCACAATCAAACGGATTACCAAATGGACGCAGCGCAACCCGGCGATCATGTGGTCGGCGATTGCCGTATTGGTCATCGCCATGATTTCCCTCAGTGTCGGAGTAGTTGGTCTGTCGATCAGCAGAACGATGATCCAGCAAGAGAAAACCGCCACCCAGGACGCGCTTGATCAGGCGCGCAAAGACGCCGCAGTTTCGGCGGCGTTCAAAGAATTCGTGAATACTGATTTGCTGGGCAAGGCCGATCCGCACGAAGAACCAGACCGTGATCTGACGGTCAGAGCGGTATTGGATCGGGCCCTGCAATCGCTTGACGTTCGTTTTGCCGACCAGCCTTTGGTCGAGGCCGAAATTCGATCGACTATGGCAATCGCGTTACATCACTTGGGGAGGTACGACGAGGCCAAGCTGCAGCTCATTGCCGCTCGCCAAACATACGATCTGGAATTCGGCCCACGCGACCGTCGGTCGTTGGAGATCGCATTATTTTTGCTGTGGAACGAACATTTCCAGGGTGTTAGCTAGTGTCTGACTCGCGAGCGACTTTGCTTGAAAAAACGGGCAGTTCATGAAAAAATCTCCGCGAAATTGAGCTGAAGATTCGTATTGAATGTTGAAACGACAAGCAAAACGAAATCAACAGACTCAATCTTCGGGGAGACATGGATGCGAAAATCATACTCAAAACAGTTGCGGCTGGATACGGTTTCGATTG
>Ga0163150_10002291_pt1 | contig 29809 bp, 33 predicted proteins | sample OliLakLV19P2IB_FD_148628 | JGI IMG/M metagenome (GOLD analysis project Ga0163150, IMG submission 148628) | Freshwater microbial mat bacterial communities from Lake Vanda, McMurdo Dry Valleys, Antarctica - Oligotrophic Lake LV.19.P2.IB | ecosystem: Environmental > Aquatic > Freshwater > Lake >...
TCGATTTCGATGGTCCGTAACTGCCCGATGATCTCTTCCGCTGTATACCGTTTTCGTGCCATGCCCCCTCCTTTCGCCGGTCGAAAGCTTAACTCCAGATCCGGCTTGGTTTATAGGGGGCAGGTCAGACCCGTGAAGAAGTGGTGCTGGCCTTTGGCGCAAATAATGTGTGGGAGCTGGGGCAGGCGAATATCCAGGTTCAGATGACGAACCGTATCGTACTGAACCCCTATTCGGCGAAGCGGTTAGCTGCGGTGCTCGATCGAGTCATCGCCGAATATGAGTCCAAGTTTGGGCCGCTGAAGGACGACGCCAGACCGCAAGCCAATGCGGCCTAAGAGATAGAGGAACCCCCATCGAACGTCGGCTAGCAAGATGCTGAAACAGTCCGCCGGCGTATGGAAGACGTTATTTGGTTTGTTTGGTTTGTCTCGTTTATTTGGTTGAACAAGACCAACGCATGAACTTACCCGACCAGATAGACCAGATGAACCAGACAAACCAACAGAGTCGTTCCACAGCCTGCTAGTCCGGATAGGGCGTTTCAGGAGCCATGCAGATGATTTGATCGGCTCCGGGGGGCGACCGCCCGGCCAGCCAGAAATCCTGTCGCCCAGGCCCATTGGAAGTTGAACCCGCCGATCCGCCCGTCGCAGTCAAGGATCTCGCCTATCAGATAGAGGCCTGGCACCAGCTTGGACTCCATCGTGCGAAAATTGATTTCCTCGAGTGGGACTCCGCCTGCCGTGACTTCCGCATAATTCCAGCCGCGATCCTGCACGATGGGAAATTGTAACTTGGTCAGTGCCGTGAGGATGCGGTCTCGATCCTTGCGCGGCAGTTGGGCGATGGTCATGTGCGCCTCGCATCCCACGTGATGGATAATCGCCTCAGCAAAGCGTTGGGGAAGCCGTTGTGCCAGCGTCTTGACCAGTGAACGTCGGGGATTGTCCTGCATCTGCTCCATAAACCACTCCCGCACCTGTTCCAGGTTCTGACCAGGCAGAACGTTGCCATAGACGACCACGGCTTCTTTTTGCTCCTGTGCCAGGCACCAGAAGCGGCTCGCGTCCATGACCACTGGCCCACTGATCCCGAAGTGGGTCCAGAGTAAACTCCCCGTCCGGCAGTCCACGATGCAACCCTTCACCACTGTGGTCAACTCGACGTCTTGCGAGAGGCCGGAGAGTGTCTTGTGAAACATCATGTCCTCGAGCACCAGCGACACGAGTGCCGGAACGGTGGCGGTCAATTGGTGTCCTAACCGTCGTGCCAGCTCGTACCCAAACCCATCACTCCCCGACTTGGGGATCGATCGGCCACCGGTTGCCAGAATAACCTTCTTCGCTTGCAGGGTTCCGTGAGCATGGTGAATGACGAACCCGGCTTCGGGGCCGGTGAGACAGGCAACGTCTGTCACCCGATGATCCGGACGGATGGTGACGCCAAGTGCGTGACAGCGATTGGCAAGTGCCGCCAGGATAGTTCGCGCCTTATCGGTTACCGGAAAAAGCTTTCCGGTCTCTTCGCGTTTGAGTTCGACCCCTAACGAGGCAAACCACTTGACGGTCTGCTCAACGGAAAACGCTGCCAGTACGTTCTTGATGATGTGACGATTGCCGAAGAAGTCGGCGGGGGTGACGGTCTCGTGCGTGACGTTGCAGCGCCCTCCCCCGGAGACGAGGATCTTGGCCCCAATCGTTTTTACACCATCAAGAAGCACGATCCTCTCCGGACGATCGCCCTTCGCAGCCACCTCTGCCGCGAAAATCGAGGCCGCCAATCCGGCGGCGCCCGCACCAATCACCGCAATATCATGCATCTCGGCATGAATAGACATTAGAGAGATTTAACTGCCATTTAACACCCTATTAATCTTGCAATGCTAGAGTTCCCCTTGTGCAAAGCCGACTTGTTGGCGCTGGAACACATAACTGCAGGAGGTGGGCGCGATGACCTGTCAAAAATGCAAAGGGCTGATGGTGAAAGAGTGGCGACCGGAGTTTTCGCAGGCAGCCTCGGTGCTCCGCTGTATCAATTGCGGGCTGGTCCTTGATCCGTTGATTGCACAGAATCGCGTTATTCCATTACGCGCGAAGCAGCGGGTCCTAAACGCGGCTTAATGGTTCGTTCTAACTCCTGGACCAGGGCGATCGGTGCAGGCGACGTACTGAACCGACCAACGTGGGCAGGTGTGGACGTTGCGTTCGTGGTTAGACCGAAAACTCCGCCCATAAGAATGTATGATCTGAGGGGTCTTTCGCTCGCCGCGGCTCGACGTCCACCTCTACCCTGATACAACGCTCTACCAGCGAGGCCGTCGCCAGAATATGGTCGATGCGCCAGCCTTTATTCGCTTCCAGCGAACTAGGCGCCCGGTAATCCCAAAACGTATACTGCTGTCGGTCCGGATAGAGTTTCACAAACACGTCCTGAAATCCCCACTCCAACGTGCTCTCATAGGCCCGTCGCGCATCTTCATGATAACAAACATGCTTGAGATGTTTCTCGGGGCTGTGCACGTCTATCGGCCGCGGAGCGACGTTCATGTCGCCGCACCAGATGGCCGGTTTGTTCGGTGACAGATGCTTCTTGAAATATTTGCGGAGTCGATCGTACCAGCCCAGCTTGTATTGATACTTGGGTGAGTCGATCTCGAAGCCCTGCGGCACATAGGTATTCACAATGGGAATCCCCTTGATTACCACACGCAAGAGCCGCGCGTCCTCCGATTCGTCTCCATCATCAAACCCGTATGCCACCGCCTCCGGTTTCTCCCGGCTCAATATTGCGACACCGTTGTAAGCCTTCATCCCCCGGTAGGTGATTTCGTACCCGGATTCCGCCAATGCCAGCAGCGGAAACTCGCTGTCCTGGACTTTGGTTTCTTGAAGACAGAGCACATCAGGCTTCTGCGTGGCTAACCAGCCGAGCACGATCGGCAAACGTTTGCGGAGAGAATTGACGTTGAAGGTGGCGATCTTCATTCAAGGACCCATCGCTAGTCAGTCCGCCGCATCCTAGCAAAAGGCCCAGGGGGGAACAAGACAGTGAGATGGTCCATACCGCGCTACGTAGTGGTGGCGATTCCTCCGGTGCTCATCATGACTGTTCAGCTTGACGTCATGACGGTGAGCCACCCGCCTCGAAGTGTATCTTTCACGCCCGGCCTCGATCCGAGAGGTTCCCAACATAGAACGGCCCTCAGGAGGAAAGACCTCCCGAGGGCCAGCCAATCTACTGATGCGACTGCAAGAACTTATGGCACGGCAGCAGGAGCAGGAGCTTCAGGAACTGCCGTTTTCATATCTTGCCCCATAGATGGAGCGGAACCCTTGGCCCCTTCGCCTTTGGCTTTTGCCGTGTCTTTGTGGGCCTTCATCTTGTCCTTCATTTCATGACGCTTCGCCTTCATCTTCTCCTGATGTTCCTTCTTCTTGGCCTTCATCTCTTCTTTCTTGGCCTTCATCTCCTCCTTCTTCGCCTTCATCTCGTCTTTCTTGGCCTTCATATCGCCCTGCATCGCATCTTTATCAGCCTTCATCTCGTCTTTCATATTACCCATCTCGCCCATCATGGCCTCGTCAGCCAAGGCCAGCGAGCTGGTTCCGATCAAGCACAATGCCGCAAACGCGACAATGATCAACTTCTGCATAGGGCACCTCCAGAAAAATAGTAGTGAGTGGTGATCGATTCCTTTGGCAAGGGAGTGCTCAGCCTGCGCTCCTTTTTCAACCCTGTCAAGAACCGGCTCCATAGGGCACTGGTGAAGACCGGTTAGTTTCTTGACGTCGCGCTCACCGTGGTGAGATACCGGCGCAGAATGGCCTGTTCGATCCGCGAACGCCCGCGGTCCGGCGCCGGGAACCGCAGCACCAAATTGATGCGTCCCGGCTCGGACAATTGGATCGTGATGCGGGGCGACGGCGACGGCGCTTCGAGCAGATTCGTCTGCTCCAACAACTTCATCTGACGACCGGCTTCTTCCATAAAGGGAGCACATTCGGCTTTGGCTGCGTCGAGCAGGTGCTGTTCCGCCGGCCGCCAATCATCCTGATCTCTGAGCGGAATCACGAGGATATACAGCCCATACTCCTGGCTAGGGTTCTCTTTGACCAAGGCATTCGTAAACAACAAGCTGTTCGGAAACACGGTCACGCGACCTGTATAAAGATGCGACGCTTGGCCCGGCCCGATCTCGAGGAGCTTGGTCGCAAAGATGTCATGATCCAAGACGACGCCTCGATGACCTGCGATCTGAATGCGATCGCCCACCGAGAAGACTTTCCCGCCGATTCTCAGCGCGGCTCCGCTCCAGCAGAGAATGAGTTCCTTGGTCGCCAAGACGAGCGCCGCCGCCAAGGCAACGACTGACAGGCCAAAGACTTGGAGTTCGTGCGCCCAGATAACGACCAACCCAACCAGCAACACAAACACCATGGTATTGCGGACCGAAACGACCCATCGACGCTTCGCTTCCATCGAGAGAGTCGGATTCTTAGCGATCGCTCGGACGATCAATGTCCGTAAGATGAGGAGAGAAAGCAGTAGTAGAATCGAGGTGAGCCCGTCGATCACGGCTGAGCTATCGATATGCGGCAACCAGGCAGGCATGGATTACAGAATCAGAACATTAATCGGCGTTGAGCGTATCATGGGTTCCCGGCACACATTCTTCGCGTTTCCACTGTTTCAGAACCTTCTGTTCGTTGAAGCTCAGGATATACCGGTAGCAATACAACATGTCTTTAGGCCCCTCCCCCGGCTTTCCCAGCAACGAGGTGGCTTGCGTCGTGGCATTGGCCAAGCCAGAAAAATGCAACGAACTCAATTCCTTTTCTGCCACGGGTACGCGATAGGTCCAGACCGAATCCCCCCCGAGAACCGGTGTCTTCGCCGTATGGGGGGGGCCCAACTTCTCCGTCACCTCGTCTTGCGTGAGTTGATCCACGCCCTTCTTGAAATAACCGTCGCGCCACGGACCTCCGCAGGCGAGCATCGCTCCTGCGAGAAGAAGTATCCCGACCGTGAACTGGTGCTGACGCGCTCGTCTCATGACTTGGGCTGGTCCTTGAGCTCTTGCCCGCGCTTCATGGAACAATAGAGCGCATAGCCTTGGGCCAACATGCCGGTGGCCAGTAAACCCAACGCCGTCTGCAGCCACCGCCCTCCTGTGTCTTCCAGTCCATAGACCCCGACGACGAACCCGAGCGCAATCGCCACAATCCCCACGAATCGCGCGATCATCCCGTTCCTGCGTAAGCTGACAAGAACCTGCTCATTGTGCATCGCCATAGGGGGTACGCTACACTGGATAGCGCAACCGATTCAACTGGCCAGCATAGCCCTGCACCAGCTGTGGAGCCTGACCGCCATGTGCCGGTCTTCCAGGCCATACTCCTCTGCGTGGTGCATCGCCACGACAAGAATCTGTTCCGCGTTTGCGTAATTGCCTTGGTGCAGGGCCTGCTGTCCTGCTGCCATCGGAGGCTCCCACGTCTGTTGCCGGCAACCAGGCCTTGACACCGGGGGGAACCTGAGCGCGGTCCCACCGAGTCTCGGCATCATACGCCCAACCGTTCGACTATAGACTCCGCTGGATAGGTCACGATTTCCGCAAGCGTGGGATGGTAGTGCGGCATGCGCAAGAGATCGGCTGCGTTTCCATGGTAATACATCACGGCAATCAGTTCGTGGATCAGTTCGCCCGCCTCCGGGCCGACAATCTGCGCGCCAAGGATTTCGCCTGTCTGCGGCGCGCAGAGGAGTTTCACAAAGCCGTGTGTCGCACCAAGACAGAGCGCCTTCCCATGATCGGAGAAAAGATAGGAGGCTTCGAGATAGAGCGTCCCTGCGGCCTTCGCGCGCGTTTCATTGAGTCCCAGCACCGCGACCTGCGGATCGGTAAAGACCACTTCCGTATCCAATCGATGATCCACTATCTTCGCCGGTTGATCTGCATGCGTCGCGTTGTACGCCGCAATCTCTCCCTGCTGGATTGCGAGGTGCACAATGGGCGTGACATCATTCACGTCACCCACGGCATAGATATGTGCTTGCGACGTACGCATGGCGCCATCGACCACAATCCGTCCGCCGTCGAGCCTCAGCTCTGCCAGATCAAGGTGAAGCCCTTCGATGTTGGGTTGTCTGCCTAGGGCCTGGAGAATCTCCTCCCCGACGAAGGATCGTTCACGGCCGTCTTTCATCACCCACACCGTCTTCCCTATTGCGTCGTGGGTCACCCGCAGCAATTGCGAGCCCGTAATGACTTCGATGCCTTCGTCGATCAATGCGGCTTCCAGCGCGCGGCCAACATCCTCATCCATCCCGGAGAGGAGCGTACCTCCCCGTTGTAGAATCGTAACCCTCGTCCCAAGTCGAGCAAAAAACTGGCCAAGTTCAAGAGCGACAGCCCCGCCGCCCAGGACGATCAACGAGCCAGGCTGGCTACGAAGATCCAGAATTGTATCGCTCGTGAAATATCCGGCTTGGGCCAGGCCAGGGATCGGAACCTCCCTGGGTCTCGATCCAGTGGCCAGAATGAATGAGCCGGCCGACAAGACGGTGTCTCCGACGGTGACCTCGCGAGGCGACTGAAAGACCGCCGGCGATTGATAGAGCGTGAGCCGCGGGTCGCGAAGCTGCTGAATGCGATAGTCAGCAAACTCGCGGACTAGCCGATCCTTTCGATCCACGATCGCCGACAGATCGGCCCGGGCTGCAACCGGGGAGAGTCCGAACTCTTTCGCTCGCCTGAGAAGGGCTGCCACTTCGGCAGAACGCAGGATGGCCTTTGTCGGCATGCAGCCACGCAGAATACAGAGCCCCCCAAGCGGACCCTGATCTACAATCGCCACGTCGGCACCAGCATCGCGCGCGATCCGCGCCGCTGCATAGCCTGCCGACCCGCCGCCGATGACGACGACATCATGTGTCTTGCGCATTGAAACCTGCCCCTGTGATTCCATCGTCCGTTCCTGTATATAGTACGAAGACAGGAAGGGAAGAATACACGATGGTGCAGCCTGGTCGCTATCGGCACTATAAGGGCCACGAATATGAGGTGCTGGGAGTGGCTCGGCATTCTGAAACGGAAGAGGACTTCGTCGTCTATCGCGCACTCTACGGCGACCACGGACTATGGATCAGACCAATGGCGATGTTCCTGGAGCCTGTAATGGTTGAAAGTCTTCCGTCCCCACGATTCCAACGGCTCACAAACGAACCCACATGCTAATCGACCTTCCCCCTCAGGGCGCCCGTTCGGGTTCCAGGCCCCAGGCATGTCCACTTATAGCCCCCCCCTTTGGGGAACGAGGCACTCCGTGGCTTGTTCCCGCGCGCTTCCGTCCTGTGCAAGGGCTTACGAGGCCTTATCCCTCGAAAGTCTTTCCCCCCACCGTAGGGATAGGCAGCTTTCCATTTCTGACTTAATCTTCACCATAACAATCGTAAGGAGACGAGGCGATGGGGTTCATCCCTGGTGAGAACAATACTGTAGTGAAACGGTTTCAATGACGATCCTCAACGCCTTCTTCAGTACACCCATCGCCTTCGGGATCTCGGGCCTGGCGCTTTTCGTGATCGGCCTCCTGATCAAGCAGAATCGGGGCCGGAGGCTGCTGTTGACGCTCAGCCTCTTTCTCTATGCCCGGTATATGCTGTGGCGTCTGCTGTACACGATCCCGACCGATGACGTAGCTAGCATGGCCCTCGGATCGGTCGTCTATCTGGCGGAGCTCTACGGGCTCTGCCAGTTCTGCTTCTTCACCTATCAGTCCTGGGCACCGACAGAACGGACACCAGCCCCCATTACCACCTATCCCACCGTGGATATCATGGTGACGGTCGTGGACGAACCGCTCGCGATCCTTCGACAGACCTTGATCAGCTGTCTCGCGCAGGAGTATCCCCGCGACCGCTTTAGGGTGTATGTCCTCGATGACGGACATCGCGTCGAAGCCCAGCAATTGGCCGCCTCGCTCGGGTGCGAATATCTCCGTCGCCCGGATCGACCGCGCCATGCGAAAGCCGGAAATTTGAACCATGCTCTCCATCTGAGTTACGGAGAGCTGGTCGCGATCCTCGACGTGGATCACATTCCAGCCCGAACATTTCTCAAGGACACCGTCGGGTTTTTCGACGATCCAAAGGTCGCAATCGTGCAAACGCCTCATCACTTCTACAATCTGGATATTTTCCAACGAAACCTGCGCGTCGGTGAAGAGGTGAAGAACGAACAGGCGCTCTTCTTCCGCGCGCTGCAAGCCGGCCGTGATACCCACAACAGCGCTTTCTTCGCAGGCAGCGGGGGCCTCCTCCGCCGAAAGCCCCTGATGGAGATCGGAGGATTCCAGACCCAGACCATCACCGAAGACATTCATACCAGCATGAATCTGCATGCCAGGGGCTACCGCTCCTGCTACCTCAATAAGGTGCTCTCGGCGGGCCTGATGCCGGAGACCTTTGACGGGTACTTGAAGCAGCGAAAACGCTGGGCCATGGGATGCATTCAGGTCTTGCTGCGGGATAATCCGTTGACCAAGCGCGGACTGACCCTGGCTCAGCGGATCGACTACTTCGGATCGATCTTCTACTTCTTCTTCGGCCTCCCGCGGGTGATCTGTCTTGTCGCGCCGCTGGCGAGCTTACTCTTCTCGACGCCACCGTTGAAAGCCGATACGCTCGCACTGACGAACTACTTCTTCTCGTTCTATCTGGCCTCCGCGCTCGTGATGCGGCCGGTCAGCCGGGGATCGCGCAACCCCTTCTGGTCGGACGTCTATGAGGTCGCCATGTGTTTCGCCCTCAGTGTCGTCGCACTCAAGGCGCTGGCGGCACCACGCAAGGAACGGCCGTTCGAAGTCACACCGAAGGGACAACGGGTGAAGAAAAGTTTCGTAACAGAATTGTCCTTGGCCTGGCCGCATCTAGTGACGTTCGGTCTGCTCGTCATCGGCTTGACCTTGGGCGTCCAACATTGGTGGCAGGGCGTCGGCGAGCCAGGATTGTCGATCAGCATCTTTTGGGGTAGTGCCAACCTCCTCCTCCTCACCGTCGCCCTATTCATCGCCAGCGAGCAAGCACAGGAGCGTCAGGGATTCCGACTCAAACGGGATTTTGCCGGCAGTCTGTTCGTGGACGGAGAAGGAGTCCCGGCGCGCGTCGTCGATGTGAGCGAGCAGGGAGCAGCGGTGACCGTGGACCAACCAATCTTTACGCTGCAGGAATCCATCAAGTTCGCACTGACCTCACCGCAAGGCGTGCTGGTCACACTCACCGCCCGTATCATCCGACAGGAACCGAATCCATCAGGCGGAATTAGCGTGGGCCTCCAGTTCGATGAGCTGGACGAACGCACGCGGCAGGTCCTGGTCAATAAAATTTATGGAGACCCCGCCCCCTGGGAAGATACCTACCGTATCCAGCCGGGGATCGGCAGCAGTCTCCGTTCACTCCTCCAGGCCCTGACCGTCCCATGGCGTCCCCTTACCTGGAATCGCCGGAGCATGATCCGCGTCACGGGAGGAACCCTGTGCCAGATCACCACGCCGTCTTCAGTGTGGAGGGGCCAAGTGGAGAACATGTCCTACACGGGCGTCAGCGCCCTCTTTTCGGGGCCCCCACAAGACTCGCTGGTCGGCTCCCTGTTGGAACTTCCCGGAGTCACGCTGAAAGTCAGTCCTGTGGCGATGGTCCAAAAACGGCAGGAGACACTCGTGCAGTTCCAAGTTGTGAGTATCGAGTCCGGCGAGGTAGGGTGGCGTCGCTTGCACGCTGCACGCTGGCGCGAGGCATAACCAGGATCTGGCATACAATTGGATCTTCGCATCTTCATGAGGAAACTTCTGTGAACGAAAACAGTCATGTTCTCTCAGATGACACGCAAAGGCTTGACCCGGGATCTGTCCTATTCGGAACTGGCGGCGCCGTTTCCCATCTGTGCCACAAGTCAGTTCTGAGGCGCGATCCTGCAAGTGAAATTCGTCAGGCTGAAGGCCCGGCCCGTCACCATTGAGCATCGAGGAGCGGATGCGCTGGTTCGGTTTCGTGAGGATACTATTGAGAGAGAAAGGAACGATGACAAGATTTATAGTACTCCTACTAGCGGCATGTATCCTGGCCTGCCAGCCTCTCGTGAGCGAAGCAGGGGACGTCTTCACGGGATTTCAGATCGATAATAAAAGTCAGTACTTTGGCTATCTCGGCGTGCGGACCCCGATCTTGCGGGCTTCAGGAGGACCAGACTTGTTTGTTCAGGCCATGACTGCGGGGCTCGGATACAACTTTAAATCCAACGGACAAATCCTGGATGCCAACGTCCAGTTCATTGTCCCGTCGCTCGGCATTACCAAAACGTTCGGTGGCTGGGCGCTCTCCGCTCTCGCCGGACCCCAACTGCGCCGAATCGAAGAACAGCGGCTGAACGCGAGTAGCACGACCACCTATCAGGCCGGCGCTTACGGCCAACTTGAAGCGTTCTACTGGCATGAGAAATGGAACCTCCTCGCCATCGGGTCGTACGCCGACCTCGATAATTTCTTTTGGAGCCGGCTGCGCGGGAAGGTTCTGGCCTACAAGCCCGAGAAGAGCTGTTGCGCGACGTATGTCGGCTGGGATGTGACCGGAATGGGTAACGCCGATTTCCGGGCGGTCATGACAGGGCCTGTCGTCGAAGTTCAGGTCGAGAAAGTGTTTTTGCTCGCCAGGGGCGGGTACCAGAACAGTAATACTTTTCACAGCGGAACCTATGGGGGGTTCGAAATCTACTTCCCGTTCTAGCCGGTCAGGTCAACCATCTCCATTGCAAGAAGGTCGCAGCCTGCCCAACCCTCTGTCCCGCTGCATCTACGACATTCCAGATGAAGGCGTTTTCGACGAGAAAGCGGCGTCCTGTCGAAGCAATTCTCACACCTTGATAGGTGTCGAGGTAGCCGCGTGTCTTGGCTTGCTCCAACATCCATTCGCGTTCAGCCCGATTCACGGGCTCCGCCGTCAGCCGCGACGGTGTCTTCACGAGCTGTTCCCAGGTCATCTCCCAAAGCTCCAACGCGACCTGATTGCCGTAATTGAGGAGAGGGTCCTCTTCCATCCCGTGGGAGACAACGACAAAGGGAGACTGAAAGAGCGCGTGGGCCTCATAAGTAGAATCGCCCGCTCGTTCGAGCAATTCACGCCCGGTCCAGTGACGAAAACTATTGAGAAGCAGTTGTGACCACTCCATGACGGCGGGAGTGGTCCATATCTGAGGAGCCACGGCAGAACCCTCCGGTGCAGCGGAGCGGAAGGGGCCTCGTACCTGTCGACCAAGGTTGGTAACACGTTCCTATTTTCAACGCAACAATCGGATGATCACCCTTGTACAGACCATGGAAGGACTCTGTATAATGTAGATCCTTTCGGAGGTACCTTCCGGGAGATACTGATCATTGAGGAGCATCAATGGCCGCTCAAACCCTCTTCGAAAAAATCTGGGAGTCCCACGTCGTCCGCGCGGAGCCGGACGGGACTACCCTGCTCTATATCGATCGTCAGCTGGTCCACGAAGTGACGTCGCCGCAAGCATTTGAAGGGCTCCGGCTCTCGGGCCGCCGGCCGCGACGTCCGGGTGCCACGTTGGCGGTACCGGATCACAACGTCCCGACCACCGACCGGACCCTGGGCATCGCCGATCCTCTCAGCGCAAAGCAGATCCTGACGCTGGAGGAGAATTGCCGTGATTTTGGCATCACGCTCTTCGGCATGAACGATATCCGCCAAGGCGTGGTGCACATCATCGGACCGGAACAGGGCTTTACCCTGCCGGGGACAACCATCGTATGCGGCGACTCACACACTTCGACGCATGGAGCGTTCGGCGCATTGGCCTTCGGCATCGGCACCAGCGAAGTGGAGCATGTACTGGCCACCCAGTGCTTGGTGCAGAAACGACCCAAGACCATGGAGGTCCGCGTCGACGGGGTGCTGTCGAATCTCTGCTCGGCGAAGGACGTCATTCTCGCGATCATCGGAAAAATCGGTACAGCCGGCGGAACCGGCTACGTCATCGAGTACACAGGCTCGGCGGTCCGCGCCCTCAGCATGGAAGGACGCATGACGCTCTGCAACATGTCGATCGAAGGTGGCGCGCGAGCCGGAATGGTCGCACCGGACGAGAACACCATCGCCTATATCAAAGGACGTCCGTTGGCTCCGAAGGGAAAGCTGTTCGAGCAGGCCGTGCAAGCCTGGCAGCAGCTCAAGACCGATGCGAACGCAACATACGATATGACCGTCACGATGCGGGCCGAGGACATCGCGCCGCAAGTCAGCTGGGGCACAAATCCCGGGATGGTGACCGGAGTCGATCAACGAGTGCCGGACCCGCGTGCGATGACCGACGAGAACCAGCGCCAGGCCACTGTGCGGGCGTTGGAATACATGGGCCTCATCCCGAACATGCCTATGATCGATATCAAAATCGATAGGGTGTTCATCGGATCCTGCACCAATTCACGCATCGAAGACCTCCGCCTTGCAGCCAACTTGGTCAAGGGCAAGAGCGTGGCCACGGGAGTGCGGGCGATGGTGGTTCCTGGCTCGGGCCTGGTGAAACAGCAGGCTGAACAGGAAGGGCTCGACCGCCTGTTCAAAGAGGCGGGATTCGAGTGGCGAGAAGCCGGATGCAGCATGTGCCTGGCGATGAATGCCGACGTGCTTCAGCCGGGAGAGCGCTGCGCCTCGACCAGCAATCGAAATTTCGAAGGACGCCAGGGGGCCGGCGGCCGCACACATCTCGTCTCTCCAGCCATGGCCGTCGCGGCTGCCGTCGAGGGACACTTCGTCGATATCCGAACCTGGAAATAGAGGACCTATGCAACCCTTTACCGCCATGACAGGTCTGGTCGCGCCGTTGGACCGGGTCAATGTCGACACCGATCAAATCATTCCAAAACAATTTCTGAAGACGATCAAGCGGACCGGGCTCCGCGAAGGCTTGTTCTACGATTGGCGCAAGCAGAAGGACGGGACTCAGGATCCGGCGTTCTTTTTGAATCAACCGCGCTTCCAGGGCGCGACGATTCTTCTGACGCGCGATAACTTCGGGTGCGGATCGTCACGTGAACATGCCCCTTGGGCGCTCCTCGACCAGGGCTTCCGTTGTGTCATCGCGTCGAGCTTCGCCGACATCTTCTACAACAACTGCTTCCAAAACGGCATGCTGCCCGTGGTGTTGAAAGCCGACGAGGTCCTGGCGATCATGAAAGACGTCCTTGCAACGCCCGGGTACCAACTGACGGTGGACCTTGGAAACCAAACGGTGACCACCCCGGACGGTACCAGCTTTCACTTCGAGATTGACCCCTTCAGAAAAGACTGCTTGTATCGGGGTCTCGACGCCATCGGATTGACGTTGCAACACGAGGCCACCATCTCCGCGTACGAAACCAGACGGAAGGCCGAGGCTCCCTGGTTATTCGTCGATCTTCCATCGTGAACTGAAAAGATTCCCCCATGAAATGGCTGTGGCGCCTCAGCTTCATGCTGACGTTGCTCCTGTTTCTGAGGACGGCCTATCTACTCGTCGCCTGCACCTACAGCTACTCCGACGAACCGGTTATATTCAGAATTCTTCCTAGCGTGGATGGATCTGAGAGTCCCACGCCTCTCTTCTGAACATTAGTGATCGCACCAGAGCCGGTCATGGATCATGCGGGTGAAGACATCCGCCATGAATCGTTCCGGCCAATGGTCTCCCTCACGACTGGCTGCCAGAACGCCACAGGCGCTCCCATCGTTCCAATCACCAATGCCTCAAGGCTGACCCACGTCCAGGCCATCACGTACACACCAGACTCGGACGCTGTGGGCCAAACTGATGAAGGTTGTGCCGCCGCCCAAACCGAAATGTACGCTCCACGAGCCCCTGGGATCCTCGTCTACCCTCGTTGCCGACCAAAAGACGGGCGACTGGACAACCAGAAACGGATGGCCAGACGGAAGAGCCAGGCCCGGGGGGGCTACGGAGGGCTCCACAAGACTGGTCAGCTCTTGGAGAAACGGCAGCCGCCAGCCTTTCTGGCCTCCGACATTTTTTTCGTGGCAAGTCCGACGGGCCATGTTCCACCTCACGCTTGTCGTCTGCGGAGACTTTTCCCAGACCAGGCCGGTTTTTTTATCTAACACCGCGTCGTTGGTGAAACTCTGTAGGATGACAAACCGCTGCGTCGCTAGCAGAGCTTCGTCCCGGTTCTGAGTAGCGCCCGGTAGATCTGCCGATACTCCTTGCGGGCCCGTTGGCGCGTCTCCACTGCCACAGCCTGCCACAAGCAACCCACCGAGCACCAGCGCGCCCAGCGTGACGGTAAGAAACCGTCGTGTCTTCATCGCTCCCTCCCTTTGGTGCGTTGAGGTGGCGCCGACTGCCTGAATGTTGGCCCGTTACACCGGCCCCCAGGCGAGGAGCAGAATCACCTCGGAGATTCCTCCTCGCGCCCCGTGGCTCCGGCATATGGCCCGTAGTCTGGCCCTGCCACGCCCATGCGTGATTCAGGGTGATGTCCCCTGAAGATTTGTTGGATGAGAGGCGGTAGAGGAGCTGTGAACAGAAGCATGGCGGCCCATTTCAGCTCGCTGCTAAATCCACTTCATCCGTTTGAAAAATCCCAACATGGCGATCGCAATCGCCACCATCAGCCCGAGTACCAGCGGATAGCCCCACTCCCACTTTAGCTCCGGCATGTGCTCGAAATTCATCCCGTAGATACCGACGATGAAGGTCAGTGGCATGAAGATCGTCGTGATGATCGTCAGAACCTTTATCACGGCATTCAGCCGATAGCTGATGCTCGATAGATAGATATCGAGACTGGCTGAAACCATTTCGCGAAGCGTCTCGATGGTATCCACGATCTGAACCACGTGATCGTACACATCACGGAAGAATACCTTAGTTGATTCCTGTAAGAAGGGGCAATCCGACCGGGAGAGATGGTTCGTCGCTTCACGGAGCGGCCACACGGCCCGCCGCAGAAACAGCAACTGCCGTTTGAGGGCATGAATCCGGTGCAACGTCTCCGGCTTAGGATCGCTAACCACCAGATCCTGCAGCACTTCGATCTTTTCGCCCAACACCTCCAACACAGCGAAGTATTGATCCACAATCGCGTCGACCAGGGCATAGAGCAGGTAATCGGCCCCTGATTGCCTCAGGCGTCCCTTCCCCCCACGAAGACGATCCCGCACCGGGGTGAAGACATCGGCCCCGTTTTCCTGAAAGGACAGCACAAAGTTTTTTCCGAGGACCAGACTCACCTGTTCGACGACGATATCCTGCCGGTCGGTGACCGAGAGCATCTTCATCACGAGGAACAAGCAGCTCTCATAGTCGTCGAGTTTCGGCCGCTGATCGGTGTTGGCAATGTCTTCGAGGAGAAGGGGATGGAGCTGGAACTGCTTCCCGAACGATTCCAGGATGTCCATCTTGTGGACGCCCCCGACATTCACCCAGGTAATGGACTCATCGGTCGGTGGCGCAAGCCCGTCGAGCGACAGGTCCTGGCGTTCGTCGCAGCGGATGCCGGCGTAGTTGAAAACCGTAATCGTGACCTTGTCCGTTTTTTTCTCGCCGATATGGACAAGGGTGCCCGGGGGGAGCCCCGTCTTTCTGGATCGTTTCTGAACCAGCTTCATCGGTAGTACCTCACAGGCCCCCCTGCTTGTACGCAGGTTCTCTGCGATGGTCAAGAGGACCGTCGCGCGGGGCGCCGGGTGCGGTCTTTCCGCTTTGCCTATCCAGCGGGACCTGCTACTCTTCCCGCTCCACTTTGCGAGGCATGTAATTAATATGGAACGAGAATTGGCGGTGTTGGTCGAAGCGGTCCGAAGAGCCGGCGCGAAGGTGCGTGAATTGGTCAGGGATGGGTTCGAGGTACAGACGAAATCCGACCGTTCGCCGGTCACCACCGTGGACCACGAGGTCAACCGTATCCTGCATGAGATGCAGCGCCGGGAGTTTCCACGGGATGGATGGCTCTCAGAGGAGACCCCCGACGATCCGGCTCGACTCACTCACGCGCGCGTCTGGATTGTGGACCCCATCGACGGCACAAAGGCCTTGGTGAATCGGCTGCCGGAGTTCTGCATTTCTGCCGCGTTGGTCGAACGAGGCGCACCGGTCGTCGCCGCGATCCTCAATCCCTCAACCGACGAACTCTTCACCGCGGTGCGCGGCGGCGGACTATTCTTGAACAGCGCACGCGTCACCCTCTCGTCCGCGCATGACTTCAATCCCGTAATCATGGTCAGTGCGCGGGAATTCCGGAGCGACCAATGGTCGATGCTCGCCGAGACGACTCGCTGCCGCCCCATGTACTCCATCGCCAACGCACTGGCCCTGGTCGCCGCCGGTCGCGTCCAGGCCGTCTTCACCATCGAGCCGGAAAACGAATGGGACCTCGTGGCCGGAGTCCTGCTCATCGAAGAAAGTGGCGGCGCCATCAGCGACGTGGCCGGGATGCCCTTCGTCTTCAATCAGCCGACACCAAGGTTTCGTGGCGTCATCGCTGTGGCCGCCACAGCCGACAAGAACCTGCGTGCCAACCTCCAGGCCCACGCCGGACATGCCCGCTCTCAACCAGAGAGAAAGCGAGCCGCGCCATGACCATCGCCCTCTTGGGAACCGGTCTGTTGGGTCGAGCCATCGCCGAACGCCTCCAGTCGGCCGGCCACACCGTCACAGTCTATAACCGAACTGTGGCAAAGGCGCTTCCCCTCCAGGCCTGCGGTATCACCGTAGTCGCGCAACCGGAGCAAGCGATATACCAAGCTGACTGTGTGATCCTCATGTTGGCCGATGCGGCGGCAATCCGTGCCGTCCTGCTGACACAAGCCTCGTCGGCAGTCCTCCGCGGAAAAACTGTGATCCAGATGGGAACGATCGCTCAGGGAGAAAGCCTGGCCCTACAGGCTGAGATCGAACGAGTCGGGGGATCGTATTGCGAAGCGCCGGTACTAGGAAGCCTTGCCGAAGCGCAAGCCGGAACACTCTTCGTCATGGTCGGCGGGACCGAAGGACAGTTTATCCAGTGGGGTCCGCTGCTCCGTTCGCTGAGTCGGGAACCGCGTCTGGTAGGTCCTGTCGGGCAAGCCGCGTCCCTGAAGCTCGCGCTCAATCAATTAATTGCGGTAGAAATGTCGGGCTTCGCACTGAGCCTTGGAGTGGTGCAGCGGGCTGGTATTCCCGTAGACACCTTCATGGCGATCTTGCGGGAGAGCGCCTTGTTCGCCCCGGTGTTCGAGAAAAAACTGCCGCGCCTCCTGATGCGGGACTATCAGCATCCGAACTTTCCCACACGTCATCTCTTGAAAGATGTGGAGCTCTTCCTGAAGGAAGCCTCCGGTTACGCACTGACGTCGAGTAGTCTGGAAGGGATCAGGCCGGTGCTGGAGCGGACCATTGCACAAGGGCTGGGCGACTCCGATTATTCAGCCATCTTCGAGATCATCAACCCGATTCCATAGCCTTCCCCCCCCCGCATGCTTGTTGCCGGCTCCCGCGTCCGAGAGGGTCGCAAGGCTCATACTCATTGTTGATATTCGTTGTGTACGACGAAAATACATCTATACTTGGCGTATCGTTGCGACAACAAGCCAATAGCGCACTGGAACGGATATCGTGCTCCTTCCAGGACCCACGCAATAGGAACAATGCAGAAGTCGGCCCACAAAACCATCGAACCACGTGCCTACGATCCCTTGATCCAGGAAGGCTTCATCCGCCAGGCGGATCTCGTGAAGGCTGTTCAGGAGTCCCTGCAGGGATTGACCGACTTGGAAGGCCTGCTGATCGAGAAGTACCGAATCCCGAAAGCGGCGCTCGGCAAAACACTGAGCACGTTCTTCGACTGCCCCTATATTCCGTACGACCAACGAACCCTGGCAGATCCCCAACTCCTCAATAATCTAAGTCACGATTACCTTCGCAGGCACCACTGGCTCCCGCTGAAGCGACAGGGCGACATCCTGGATGTCCTGATCGACAACCCCCATGATCTCGATAGAGGTCATGACATCCGTCGTTCCTTCCCTGGCCTGACGATACGGTACGCCTTGGGCCTGCGGTGTGACATCGAGCGGTTCCTCAGCGCCACGATCGGAGAAACCGACAATGGGTCCATTGCGGACACGCTGGGCGAGCTGGTCAACGACGCGTATCAGGAGCAGTCTCTCGACGTCGACTCTGACAGCATTGACGAAAACGATTCCGCGATCGTACGGCTCGCGAATCAGATCATAGTCGAAGCCTACCGACACGAGGCCTCTGACATCCATATTGAACCGTACTCGGATCGCAAGGAAACAGCCATTCGTTTTCGCGTGGATGGTTCATGCTCCACCTATATGCGGATTCCCGCGATCTATCGTCGAGCGTTGGTGTCTCGTATCAAGATCATGTCCAATCTGGATATTTCCGAACGTCGGAAACCGCAGGACGGGAAGATCCGGTTCAAGCTGAACCAGGATAGGGAAATCGAACTGCGCGTGGCGACACTGCCGACCTCCGGCAACAATGAAGATATCGTCATGCGGTTGCTCACGGCGAAGGAGCCCCTCCCTCTCGATGCCATTGAGTTTGCTCCGGCCACACTCGCCACACTCCTGGAAATCGTGGAGAAACCGCACGGCATCATTTTGTGCGTGGGCCCCACCGGATCCGGAAAAACGACGACCCTGCATGCCCTGCTGCACCATCTCAACACGGACGAACGGAAAATCTGGACGGCGGAAGACCCCATTGAGATCAGCCAGGAAGGCCTCCGGCAGGTGCAGGTCCATCCCAAAATCGGATTTACCTTTGCCGCCGCCATGCGGTCGTTCTTACGAGCCGACCCGGATGTCATCATGACCGGTGAAATGCGGGACAAGGAAACGGCCGATGTCGCCATCGAGGCCTCGCTGACCGGCCACCTGGTCTTGAGCACATTGCACACGAATGGGGCGGTCGAGACTGTGGTCCGCCTCCTCGACCTGGGATGCGACTCCTTCAACTTCGCCGATGCCATGCATGGAGTGCTCGCGCAACGCCTCTGCAAGCGGATCTGCGTCAATTGTAAAGAGACGTACCATCCCACAGAACAAGATTACGATAAACTGGTGCATGGGTACGGGAAGCAGGCGTGGGAGGCGCTCGACGTGGGCTATCGCGAGGACTTTCAACTCTATCGAGGGCGGGGGTGTGAAGCCTGCAACCAGACAGGCCTCAAAGGTCGGCTCGCCTTACACGAACTCCTCAGCGGATCGGATGAACTGCGCAGCCTGATCCAAAACCGCGCCAAAACGGCGGAGATGCAGAGCCTAGCCTCGAAGGAAGGGATGATTACCCTCATGCAGGACGGAATTCTAAAAGTGCTCGCAGGCCTGACCACCTATGAACAAGTCCGGGCCGTCGCCATGAAATAGCCGCTCGAATCTCGTTGCGGGAACCGGCGCTCAGGTCGTTGACTCCAGCATCTTGACGAACTTCTTCAATCGCTCCCCCTCTTCAGGACGAATCTTAATAAATTCAACACCGAACCTCGTTGCGGAAGACCAACGGACCGCAGCCAGATCGATCTGAACCGGTTCCTCTCGCTCAAGGAGTTGCATCGTCAGCTGGAGATATACTGCAACGTCAGCGACGGTTTCCGAAGTGATGGCGCAACCCTCTGCAGACACATTTAAGATCGTGCCCTCGTGGGAAAGTTGATCTCCCCTGAACGACAGAGGCAGTTGCACCGCGAAACGGGAATGTTTACGTCCTTCCATGCGGCTCCCTGCAAATCATCGACTATGTCGTGAGAAGCTTCTTACGGTACCAGTGGAGTATCACTGTAGCTCATACAGAGCGGTTTTCTTGCCGCAATGAAACATTCCGTCCTGTTGCGCTGGTATATGGTCGGTTCCGATGCGGCTGTACCACCGGCCTCTCCCCTCTTCTAACAATCTTGAGAGAACTCGACCGTAGATCCGCCCTCTCGGTCCTTCTCCATCTGAAACCACATGCCCTGCCAGGTATGACCGATGAGCGGGTATGTCTCGAATCGCCCGTCATTCCAATCATAGTGATTGTTACCCTGCTCGTCGAGTGCCAGCTGAAGGACGGAGCCGTCTACATACTCCCGTTCACCGGCGAGGACATGGTGGTCACCGAGTTGCGAGCCCCTCGACGGAGGAAGAACATCCATGGAAACAGCCCGATGAACCGCCGGATTGGCGTACGCTGCTGCGAGCAAATCGCTTCTCCCTACTTACCATTTGGTGAACGGGCAGACAAGCGTTCGAGCGAAATGGGCGTATGGCGACGGCCTGAGGCCGGTTCCTAACCAAGCCGCGCAAGCCGCCGGCAGGCGTCGTCGATATCGGAATCGATTTTCGCATAGCTGAATCGAATGAACTGACTCCCGTAGGATCCGGAAAAGAAGGCTTCCCCCGGCACCCCGGCCAAGCCGATCGTCTCGAGGAGAAACATCGCCCGCTCTTTTCCCGTTGTGCCTGGCAGGGGCGACGTGTCGGCCAATACATAGTAGGCGCCCTGCGGAATCGAGGGCGTCAAGGCGGCCTTAGCCAAGGCCTGGCAGAACCGATCGCGTTTCCGTTGATAGTCGCGCGCCAGGTCGCGGTAAAACAAGTCCGGCAGTTCCTGAATGCCCACCGCCACCCCCGCCTGCAACGGCGTCGGGGCACAGACATAGAGCAAATCGTTCATGGCGCCGATCGCCTGTGCCCACCGCGCTGCTGCGACACTGTAGCCGATGCGCCAGCCGGTGATACTAAAAGTTTTGGAGTAACCGCCGATAGTAATCGTCCGATCGGCCATGCCAGGAAGGGTTGCGAGGCTCACATGTGTACGACCGTCATACAGAAAGTACTCGTAGATTTCGTCGGTGAACACGAACAAATCGTGTTGTTGTGCGATCGCGGCAATACTCTCCAGTTCTTGTCGGCTGAACACTTTCCCGGAGGGATTACCCGGCGAATTCACAATGATCGCCTTGGTTTGTGGTGTGACCGCGCGCTCGACATCGGCTACAGAAAATGTCCAATCGGGGGCCTGCATCTTCACCGTCACCGGAACCGCCTCAACCGCCAGCAACGCGCTGATGTGATACTGATAGTAGGGCTCAAAGAGGATAACCTCGTCACCGGGATTGAGCAGAGCCAGACAGGCACAATGAAAGGACCCTGTGGCTCCCGCGCTGACCGTGACGTCTGTTTCCGGATCAGCCACGATGCCGTTGTACTGCGCAAGCTTCTTGACGATCGCCTGCCGCAGTTCAGGCAATCCATCGAAGCGCGAATAGACATTCTTCCCGCGCTCCAGCGCCTGCGCCGCGGCCCGCAGCACCACCGGCGGAACCGGCGTGTCGCAGACCCCTTGTGCCATGTTGAGGCCCTTCGCCTGGACACAGGCCTGGGTCATCGCTCGAATCTCTGAATGGGCCAATGCCGCCATTCGTTGGTTGATGTGCCGCGTCATCGTTGCACGCCTCCTTGATCGAAGAGTCTCTCTTCTCGCAGAGCGATTCCCGATTGGTCAAGCTTTCTTTCTACGCAACCGTGGAAGCAGTCGGTTCAAATACGATAGCGGGTTAAGACGTCTTTTTTACATGCTCGAGTGGAACTATATGGTGAGAAGGCGACAGGGTGAGCGATCGTTTGCCTCGCGGCAATCAATTCGTAGGAAATCCGGTTCTGGACCCACCACTCACGAGATGCCAACCATTGTTAGCAGTGAACCTTGCTCTCCCGACCTTTCTCAAAACCGTTTGATCTGGGTCGCGAGCATGGCCGTGATGTGATTCAAGTCAAATGGCCAGGCATAACGGAGCACAATATCCGGGTATTGTTTCCGGAGCTGTTCAAGAATTTCAGGAATCTCCGCCTCCGAATGCGACCCGCCGGGAGTGAACATTGTCGTGGTCACGGTAATGTGCGTCGCACCTTTCCTGATCAGCTCTTCCACTGATTCTTCTAAAGTCGGCGCACAAAACTCATTGTAGGCCACGGCAAAGAGTACATCCCCTAGATTGGCCTGCAACTGAGCAGCCACCGTCTCAAGTCCGGATCGATAGGGGTCCGTCTCCGGCGTTCTCGGCCACTGGCGGATCTTGCTATCCAACTCACGTTCTTCCGGCGAGGGCGGCATCTTTGCCGCTTGAGCAACGCGGGAACGATACTAGGGGAAACACGCGTCTCGGGACACGGTGGCTGGGCGGGTGAGGAAACCGACTTCTCCAACATCCTGTTAGAGTACTTCGGGTCGAGCAAGCTTTGCATGGAACCGGCGATCCGGATTAAACGGACGACCTCAGGGCTTGTAATCCGTGTGCTCGGAGGGTTTACCCCCATGCGAGAACTGATGCGTGAACGCGATCACCTTCCACATCTGCTCTTCTGAGAGAAACGATTTCCAGGACTTCATTGTCGTCTTTGGAATCCCTTCTGCCACTCGCCAGAACCAGTAGCTGTCCGAGAAGCGGCTGGTATTTTTCTGATCACGAAGCCCCTCCCCACTTTTCACCGGTTGACCGTCCTTATGACAACTGCGGCACCCCTCCTGGGAGTAAATCCGCCTTCCCTCCTCGATGACGTTAGTATCTGTCCACCAGCCGGCCGGCATATGTTTATCGGCATACTGGGCCGGAACTGGACTCAATGGCATAGGTTCCCCAGGGGAAGCCATCTCTAAATTCTTTGCACACCGAAACCCGCTGTTGAAGTTCCGGTACGCCGGTGACTCATAGCTGGGGGCCAACGGTATGTTGAAGTCCCGGCGTGCGGATCGCAGGTTCTCCGGAGCGAAGTCCCACGAGCCGCCCCGCAACACTCTGTATTTACCATTTTCCGGCCCCTTCGGATTCCGCGACGAGCTGGTCGCGTAATAGTCCGGGTCATACCAGTCGCTCACCCATTCCCAGACATTCCCTGCCAGATCATAAACCCCATAGGGGCTCTTGCCGTCTTTCAGTGTCCCCACCGGCACCAGCGCGGTATGGTCGTTCCACTTCTCCTTCCCATAGTTCGCCCGGAGCCGATCGGGTGGATCATCGCCCCACGGATACATCCGCTCATCCGTTCCCCGTGCCGCCTTCTCCCATTCCGCTTCCGTCGGTAGCCGCTTGCCGGCCCACTCGCAATAGTTGCTCGCATCCGACCAATCGACATTCACGATCGGGCGCTTCTGATGGGGTGGTTCGTCCATGGTTGTCCACATCGGCGGCCCGTTAAAGCCCGTGGCGTCCAGGAACTTCGCATACTGCCCGACCGTCACTTCATACTCGTCGATGTAATAGGCATCGAGGGAAACCCGATGCACGGGCTTTTCGTCGTCTTTACCTTCGTTGCTCCCCATCGAAAATTCCCCCGCCGGCACGAGCACCATCGGTGCCCCATCTTTACCAGTGATCTTCTGCTGCTGCGCTTGCGCCGGACCTGAGACCCAAGCGACGAAGGATAGGGCCATCAGCAAACCGAGGACACACCACCACACTTGCCCCCCCTGTCTCACCCTCATGCTTCTCCTCCTTGCCGTTTATCCACCAGTCAACCCATTGTCGGCTTGCTTGCTGTCGCTGCTTCGCCACGATCCTGTTCAGGAAAACCGTCTCACCTGCTCCGTTAGCGTGTTTACAACAAGCTTCAGGTCGAACGGCCAGGCGTAACGGAGTTCGACCTCCGGATGCTGCGGCCGCAGATGATCAAGAATTTCAGGAATCTCCACCTCCGAATGCGACCCGCCGGGAGTGAACATTGTCGTGGTCACGGTAATGTGCGTCGCACCTTTCCTGATCAGCTCTTCCACTGATTCTTCTAAAGTCGGCGCACAAAACTCATTGTAGGCCACGGCAAAGAGTACATCCCCTAGATTGGCCTGCAACTGAGCAGCCACCGTCTCAAGTCCGGATCGATAGGGGTCCGTCTCCGGCGTTCTCGGCCACTGGCGGATCTTGCTATCCAACTCACGTTCTTCCGGCGAGGGCGGCATCTTTGCCGCACGCCGCTGGGCCTCCAACCGTTTCAGTTTCGTGACCAATTCCTGCGGACACCCCTTGGGAATGCCCCCATGCCCTACAAGAATCACGCCCCGTACAATAGTTGCCATTACCTAAATCCTTTCTTCATGCGAAAAAGCTATACATGATTGCGTAACATGAGTTCTTTGGGATGCGGGTTGAGATAAACCTGGTCCCGAATGTAACTCACGTCAAAGATCCGGACATAGTGCCTGATCAATGTCAGAGGGACGACCAGGGGTGTGAGCCCGTGGTGATAATCGCCGATCACCTCCAGCAACTCTGCTTTCTCCCGAACGCCGAGCCGCTCCTTGAAATATCCCATGATGTGCTGGAGCACGTTCACATGCTTGCGTACCGTTGCCTTCACAGATAATGCTTTCATGAACAGTTCCCCATACAGGCGGACGAGGTCTTTGGGGCGGTATTGATGAGCCTGACCGACCAACCGCCCGAGTACCTTGAATTGCTGTGGGCTGTGGGCCAACAGCAAATATTTATGGATCGTGTGGAACTGCACCAAGGCCTGCCTCGTGACTCCATTCTGCACGAGATCCTGCCAGCGACGGTAGCAGAAGACCCGCTCGATAAAATTTTCCCTGAGCGTAGGATCGCAGAGCCGCCCTTCTTCCTCGACCGGAATCAGCGGGAACTGCCCGATAAAAGCCCGCGCAAACAGTCCGACTCCGCTCCGGCTCAGCATCGCATGCTCATTGTAGATACGAACTCGCTCGATCCCGCAACTCGGTGAACCCTTCTTAAAGACGTACCCGGTTAAATCAAGCTTCTTGAGTTCTTCGATACGATTCGTGGTCATGGTCTCCAGTGCGCGCGTGTGATCTGTCCCGCTCTTGATAGTCACAAGCCGTGGATGGTGTGAGTCACCAACCAGCCGCATCGCCTCGCGAGGAGTGCCCAGCCCTGCCTCAACCTCTGGACAAACCGGGATCCACTCCACATAGCGGCCAAGCACATCGGTCAAAAAACTGTCCTTCTTATGTCCCCCATCGTGCCGGACTTCATCTCCAAGGAGACAGCGGCTGATCCCGAGACGAAGCGGCACCGCCGTCATCTCGCCCCCTGCAGTTTGCCGAGAGCTATATATTCCTCGCGGGCTTGCCGATGGTCCACGATGGGTGAAGGATAGTCTATACCAATACGGCATCCGGCCAGGGCCTGTTCTTCCTGGGTCATCAGATGCGGGTCATGAATCCGGTCAGTCGGCACGGCGGCAAGCTCCGGCACATACTGCCGAGCATAGGTGCCTTCGGGATCGAATTTCCTGCTCTGCAGCATGGGATTGAAGATCCTGTACCCAGGCATGGAGTCCGTCCCGGTCGAGGAGGCCCATTGCCAATTGCCGTTATTGGCCGCGAGGTCGGCATCGATGAGCTGCTGCATGAAATAGCGCTCACCGCTTTGCCAATCGATCCGGAGATCCTTGATGAGAAACGACGCCACGACCATCCGCACGCGATTGTGCATCCATCCGGTCTGGTTCAGCTGCCGCATACCAGCATCCACCAACGGATAACCGGTCTGTCCTTCACACCAGGCCGCATAGAGGCGCTTCCGCTCCGCTCCCGCCGAACGGGGTTTCGGCAATCCGTCTTTGCTTCGGAACGGACCGGAGGCCACTTGCGGAAACGCGGACAGGATTTGTTGAAAAAACTCGCGCCAGATCAATTCATCAATCCAGGTGATCACGTCGCGACGCGACCGGTGGCCACCTGTGGCGAGCATGCCCAAGGCCGCATGCACGGCGGTTCGCACCGAGAGAGTCCCGAACCGGAAGTGTGGAGACAGTTTGGATGTCCCATCAATCGCGGGGAGATTCCGCCCCTCAACGTAGGTGTGGACGGGACCGTTAAGAAACCAGCGAAGCCGCCGGCGCACTTCCTTCTCTCCCGGTTTGATCGACAAAGGAACCGCCTGATAGTCGAGATCTTCCACCGTCGGTAGTGCGATCCGGGGTGACGAGACACCCGCGCGCTGGCCCCGTAACCTGGCAGGAGAAGGAAGGAGTGGCGGAGTCGCAGCGTGCCACTTGGCCCACCATCGGGCACGATAAGCGCTATATCGCTGCAACGGATCTCCCGTCGATCCTCTGATCTCTTCAGCTTCGAATACCACATGGTCTTTGAACGTGTGAACTGCCACTCTACGGGTCATGAGCGTCTGCTGGATTGTCCGATCCCGGGCGATCGCCGCCGGCTCGTAATCGCGATTCCAGTAGACAGCATCGGCCTTGACGTCCGCGACGAAACGGATCACTTCGTCGATTTGATTCCCCCGGCGCCACTGCAGAGCGAGTCCTCGAGCGGCCAGAGCACCGGCGAGCTCATCAAGACAGGAGAGCATGAACGTCACGCAGGGCGAGCCGAACTGCCGTGAGCGCAAGAGGGGATCGTCGAATACAAAGAGGGGAATGACGTCGTCGCAATCTGCGCAAGCGGCAGTGAGTGCTGGTTGATCTTGTAGTCGCAGATCCCGTCTTAGCCAGACAACTCCTCTCATCAGTGTCACTACTCCGATAGCGAGGTGTGGTGCTTCGCTCCTAGGCCCTCATCCGAAAAAACGGCCCGTTTCCACGTCACTTACGCGACACACAGCATCGGCGTGGCCACGAATCCCTGTCGGACAGGATGCAACCACCAACCAGCGGGTAAGCGCCGCGATGATCTCGATCAATGCTTATGCAATGTGCCATTTCCCGCAACGTGGAGGACGACTGAATCACGTGACCGTCCAACGAGAACACCCGGAGCTTCACTGAGTACTTCCCGTGCGCCAACTCTGCAGCCACTTCGATCGTACAATCTTGTACCCGAGCCAGACTAGGAGCAGTGCTCCTATCAGTGGGACTGCCACGGTGCGTACCAGCTGCTGATAATCGGTCATGTGTACACGCAACAGATACTGAGGGCGCCGCATCAGATTCTGCTTCTCAGTCGCAAGGATGACTGTGTACACGCCCTCGTCCAGCAGGACTTCGCTCCTGAGCACGCCGTCCGGGTGGGTGCGCGGACGGATATCTGCCACAATTTCACCTTCTGCCTCATTGGTACCCTTCACAATCCGCATACCGAGCGGCTCGCTGCGCAGCGCCGGGTCCACGAGGTCCACGACCAGGAAGGTGTCGCCATTCTTGGGAATGTCTGTGCAGTATTGATCTTTCAGTTCGAACTGCGGCTGATAGGCGCTGAAATGCACCAAGCGCTCACCGACATGGCGCAAACAGGGGTCGTCTTCTCCGCTCACTGCTCCATGTGCCGAGGCTATGTCGGGGGAGTAGAGTGCGGCTACAAGAATGAGCAGCATAGAGCCTGCTTGTGTGACTTGCCTAATCATGGCCGAACCCTCCTGTTTGAGACCTTGTACGCTCAAGCTGCATCACCAAACGCACTTTGATCTGACCGAAGGAGACCCAGCGTGAACGCCTGGCGTTGGTCAGGATGCACCCCTATCGTGCTGGCCCGCCATGTGGTCCCATCTCGCCCTTATAGAGCTTTTCGCGGGCGATTCGCGTGATCGCAATCTCGCGCAGGCCCTCGTCTCCCTTTACGCCCAGTTTCACCGCGGTGCCCGCTTCCCCTCGCACCATCTGTGTCACCTGCTCATAGGTCTTACCGGTAACTGCCGCACCGTTCACCGTCACCACTTCATCTCCGTGCTTGAGGCCTGCTTGCTGTGCGGGACTCTCCGGATGCACATGGGCCACGTAGAGCGAAGCCGGATCGCCGATACGTTCCGCCCCGACATGGAGCGACACGCCAATGACACCCTTCGGCAGAGTGGCATCGTCTCCATGCGGTCGCTGGGTCTGACTTTCCAGCTTGTCCTGCTCCTCAGCAGCCCTGACCTCACCCGTTGTCCCAGATATCTGACACAGCACGAGAATCAGCACACTCAGTAATATGGTGGTCGTAACGCCAATCTTCTTGGTCATCATGTGAATACCTCCTTGTGCACAACAGCAGCCATGTCGAACAGGCTCCTAGTAGGCCGGAAACAGCCGGCCAACGACTGTGCCTAACGGCTCTCGTTCCAGACTCTTGGCAAGAGTCGGATCCATGGCACACCCTCTTTCATTCTTTCGTCACGATCGCCCGTAAGGCTGGTTCCAGCGTTGGATAGTGAAAGACGTATCCCCCGGAGAGCGCCTTCGCCGGATTAACCCGTTGGCCCGTAGTCATGAGCGTCCCCAGTTCACCCAATGCCACGAACAACACGAATCCCGGAACGGGCAGCCAGGATGGCCGGTGGAGGACTCGTCCGAGTACCTCACAGAAGATGTTCATCGTCACAGGCTCGGGAGACACAGCATTGACGGGACCCGCGACGCTCGGCGTCGTGAGCACCCACTGGATCAGACCGATGTGATCTCGCCGATGGATCCACGACACCCACTGAGTTCCCGGCATGATGGGGCCGCCCGCAAAAAGCCGGAACGGCAACAGCATCTTCGGCAAGGCACCGCCGTCTAGCTCGAGCACCATTCCGGTCCGCAACAGGACGACTCGCACACCGAATTCTGCTGCCCGAAGCGCCTCCGCTTCCCATGCGAGACAGAGATCGGCCAGAAAGCCTTGGCCACGTGCGGCGCCTTCATCCAGCACACGGTCGTCGCTGGCCCCGTAGTAGCCGATACCGGAAGCGCTGACCAGCGTGCGCGGTTTCGAGGGGCTGCGGGACAAGGCTTCTACCAGTACACGAGTAGTGAGAACGCGGCTCTCGCTGAGGAGTTGCTTGCGGGCATCGGTCCAGCGCCCATCGGCAATCGGCGCACCAGCGAGATTGATGACGGCATCTGCATCGTCGAGACAATGCTCCCAGTCTCCCGCCTCCCGGCCATTCCACTCGACAGCTGTGACGGTTGAGCCACATAACCGTTGTGCCTCTTCCTTCCTTCTCGTGAGGAGCGTGACTCGATGCCCCTCTTGACAGAGAGCGGCACATAAGGACCGACCGATGAACCCCGTTCCGCCAGTTATAACAATCTGCATGGTCTCATCTCGCTAGCAAGACTTCCGCGCGGAACCGACAAGTGGTGAGTCGTCAGCTTCGTGTCATTTCTTTTCAAGGCCGTTCCGATCCTGGCCCTTTGACTTACCTTGATCTACCCGCTGAGCATATTTTCTCTGCTTCACGACGTGCAAGAGATCCGGCATTGGGTTCAATCGGTTCCGAAGAATGGCCGGGTCGATGACCTCGCCACAACTGGTGCAACGCAAACCCGTGATGCCGATTTGACCAGTATCGTCCTCAAGGTCCAGGTAATACTCCGAGATCATCAACCCTCCGCAACGCATGCAGATACCCTCGCCGGCTTGCGACGTGAAGGGGGGACGATCGTCTGGTCTCCCATTCGATTCCACTGGAACCCCCGATGGCGATCACAATGGTCAACAGAGTGCTCCTTACCTGACTCGAGGCCTGCCCAATCCGTCCTGCCGTCTCGCCGCCACAGCCGTTCTCCATCGCGCGGCGCTTGCCCACCAGAGTAGCGTCACTAGTGCCATAATCACCAAGATGATCAGGTCCATACTGTCCTCCTTCTTACTCTCGCTGATCGTTTGGCCGGCCCCGCTCTTCGGGATCCGGAGAACGGGGCCAGCCCACCGAAGTCGCCTGCACGCCTTAGTAGGGGATCACGTGCAAACAGTCCTTGCTCTCGTTGTTCCAGACCACATCGCACAGGTTCGACATGCGCGCCACGATCTGCGCCGCCACGCCGCCCGTCCCCCCGAACAGCCCGCACCAGCCCAGGGTCA
>Ga0163150_10002293_pt1 | contig 29798 bp, 28 predicted proteins | sample OliLakLV19P2IB_FD_148628 | JGI IMG/M metagenome (GOLD analysis project Ga0163150, IMG submission 148628) | Freshwater microbial mat bacterial communities from Lake Vanda, McMurdo Dry Valleys, Antarctica - Oligotrophic Lake LV.19.P2.IB | ecosystem: Environmental > Aquatic > Freshwater > Lake >...
TAGTAGAGATGTTTTTCTAGCTTTAAAAATAATTCATTGTAGTAAACATATACATAATAGAGATTTAGAAGGTACGTGATACTTAGTAATCCAGTCAAAATAATGAGTATTTTGTGACGAAAGAGGAATGCGCTGTAAAAAAGAAAAGGAATTGCAGGATATAAATATCTTTCGTGGACTCTGGTTGGTAGGAAATAAAAGACCAATGTTAGAAGCGCTGCAATTAGAAAATAGTTGGCTTTTTTCTTAAGTCCTAAATATATAATTACAAAAATTGAAGAACCAAATAGTATAGTACCAATTGTTCGGTAGTTATTTTTTAGGTCATCAACCCAAAATCCAACAATTCCCCACAGGTTGTAGGCAAAAAGAGATGTGGCAGGGTAGTCTTCGGTCATTTGGAGTATGAGTTTAAAAATACCTAATAATGGATCTTTAAGGAAAAAAGGAAATGAGAGTAAAAAGAATAAAATTGCACCCGGGATTATTAATTTAAAACTTGTTTTAAAACGATTCTTAAGTAGGTCTATGAGAAATAGTGGGGCCAAGGCAATTGATTGAGGCTTTATTAAAAATGCAAAAGAATAACTGAGCGATGCGTTGGTTTGTTGTTTTAGCATTAAATAATAAACTGAGATAAAAAGAAAAAAAGTTAATACACTGTCTACTTGGCCCCAGATTGTTGAATTGAAAATTAATGCTGGACTGAATAATAGTAATGCGCTTAGTAAATATTTTTGTTTCAGACTAAAGGTTGCTGATGCTTTAAAATATATAAAAATAACAAGTGCTATTTCAAATAGTATTGAAACAAATTTAATGAGTAATTCTAAAGAGGGGATGCTTAATTCAAGAATCTTACTTATTGAGCCTAGCAAAAAGAGAATATATAAATAACCAGGAGTGTAATTGGTCCAAATGTCAGGTGAATAGAAAGATCCAAATCCTACTTCTCCTAATCGGTATGACCAAGCAATCCATGCATCCATATCAATTTTGAAAGCGGGGAGTGTGACGAAGAATAATCTGATAATTATTGCTAGAGTCACTAAAGAGAAAAGCAAAATATGGTTATGTATATGATTTATTATTAGTTTCATTATCTAGAATGCCCATTGTCCAGTTATAAATAGATTACTGAAGTAGGTAAGCAATAAAATTGACAGTATGGTTATTATACTAGTCAGTATTTTGTTTTTAATACAGGCAAATACAATATAAATAGGAAAAAGCATTAAAGCGTATCTTGGGGTGCTTAATATAAAGGATGTTGATGTTATAAGGAGAAGATTCGTGAACACATAAACAGCATAGGATTTACGAATTTTCCAAATAAAGGGAAGCATAATTGCTAACAGAATAATTGTTATCAGTTCTGCAAGGAATGTCGAATAAAATGCGTCTCCTCTAGCTGGTAGATTATTGTATAAATTTCTGACTCCTTCCCAGGGAGGACTGAAATGTTTGTACCACACGTCGTTTAAGACTTTTGTAAAATAGAAAAAGTCTCCAAAAGTAAAAAAGTTTATCAATAGATATAAACAAGTTCCCCAAGAGATAATCAAAAGGGTGATTAGTTTTTTTGCTCTTACTTTTATGGTGTCTTTTAGTGGCATTATTTCAGTTAATAATGCAGGAATAAGTAGTAATCCATTTACTCGAGTTAGCGTTGCCATTATGCCAGTTACTGAAGTGGGTGTTAATTTTTTTTGACGGAAGAAGTAAAAAGATGCAAGTGTAAATGTTAGAAATGTAGATTCTGTGTAGCCTGCTTGGAGGAAATAACTTGTAGGGAATATATTTAGAAACCAGACTGCTTTTAGTGCTATATTCTTTGAATAGTCTAGTACTACTAATTTGTATAAAAAGAATGTTGAGGTGAGTGAAAAAAATAGTGAAATAAATAAACTTGAAATTTTGCTGTCTTCAGTAATTATGTTAATAAGTTTTATAAGCATTGGATACCCTGGATAAAATACAATCGCTAATGCATCTTTTCCCTCAGTAATGTAGCCTTTTTCGGCAATCGCTATATACCAGCTTGTATCCCATCTCGTCCAAATAGTGAGAAAATTACTCAAACTTTCTACTTGAAAAAGGGAAGCGATATATATTGTTGTTCTGATGATAATGGTGATAAAAAGCGCGACAAGCAAATGTTTATCGTTTAAGATCAATTTTTTCATGCGTTACACTAGTATATAGAAAAAAAATTCTTTACAATACGGCTAATGCAGAAAATTTCATTGTTATACAAAAGTTTCACCATTTGGATATTAGTTTTATTATTTATTATCACTTTTTTAGTGTATTTTTTTACTTCACCAGGGGAGAGTCACTATGACTATTTTGGAAGATTGGCTCAAGCTATGAGTGAGGGAAAATCATATTTATCGGATAATCCTCCATGGTTAAATGAGCTCGTTCCTATCGATGGGAAATATTATGTAGTCTATCCGCCAGTTCCTGCAATCTTGATGGTACCGTTTGTATTTATTTCTGGAAGATCAGATTTTCAAACATTTTTTTCGATATTACTTGGAGCTATTAATGTTTGTTTGGTTTATATAATGTTTAGTCGTTTAAAGTTTTCAAAAATGACTACACTTGTGGTTACATTATTCTTTGGGTTTGGGACCAATCATTGGTATTTAGCGAGTGTTGGTTCTGCTTGGTTTATTGCGCATATTGCAGCACTTACTTTTTTGCTTTTAGCATTGATAGAGTCTTTTGGAAAAAAGAGATTATTTTTAATTGGTGTGTTGTTGGGTATTAGTTTTTGGTCACGGACACCAATTATTTTTACTGTACCTTTCTTTTACCTTTATTTTTATAAATTATTTTGGCCATTAGAAAAGAAAAAGATTATTAATTTCCTATTGTTTAATTTAGGAATTGGGCTCGTAGTATTTATTGATGGGTATTATAATTTCATCAGGTTTGGAGATTTTAGTCCTTTTTCTCCTTATAATTTAATTCCAAATTTAGATCAAGATCCTGTTTTTAAAGATGGTTTTATGAGTTTGGCATTTATCCCACGACACCTGGAAGCTCTATTTATGAAGTTGCCAAAGTTGCAATCTGAATCTCCTTATCTTATTCCTTCACTTTATGCGACTGCTATTTGGTTTACGAGTCCGCTCCTTATATATATATTCAATTTCCGGAAGCATTTATTATATTTTTCATCTTGGATTGGAGTGCTAGGTCCACTTGCAATTATTTTACTTTGGGCAGGAGTTGGGTATGCGCAATTTGGCTATCGTTTTGCACAGGATTTCATGCCGTTTTTATTATTACTTGTGGCATTAGGGATCGGTAAAAAACCTTCTTTGATTGCGTATGGATTACTTTTTCTTTCAATTCTAGTTAATGCATGGGGAACTATTTTTATTAACCTCTATGATATTTGGTTTATGGGATAAAAAGATGCTAAAAAAATTACTTTGTATTGTTGGACCAACAGCGACAGGAAAAACTGATTTAGGAATTTTACTTGCTAAAAAACTAAATGGTGAGATTATTTCTTGTGATTCAAGGCAAGTCTACAAGGGTCTAGATATAGGAACTGGGAAAATGCCTGGTAATGATGTTTCGTTTGAACGAAAGGATGGTTACTGGATTATAGATGGGATAATTGTCTGGGGATATGACATGGTTTTGGCAAATTCTCAATATGATGTGTGGCAATATGTCCAAGATATAAAAGAGATTATTAATGATGTTGTTACTCGAGGCAAATTGCCAATTATTGTTGGAGGAACAGGGCTATATTTAAAAGGATTGATTAAGGGTTTTAAACAGATGGAGGTTCCGATAGATTTAGATTTACGCGAAGAGTTAGAAACAGTGTCTCTCGAAGAAGTCCAAGAAAAGCTGAAAAATATAAATGAAGAATATTTTCTATCATTGAATAGTTCTGAACTACATAACAAAAGAAGATTGATTAGAAAAATAGAAATTGAATCAGTTAAACACGTCCTAAAAAATACTGACTCTATTGAGGGTATTGATTTGAGTTTTGATGTATTAAAAATAGGGCTAGAAGTAGCACGAGAGATATTATATAAACGAATAGATATTCGTGTTGAGAAAAGGGTTTCTGTTGGAATGATAGAAGAGGCTGAGCAATTGCACAAAAATGGATTGTCTTTTGAACGAATGAGGGAGTTAGGGCTTGAGTATAGAATGTTAGCTGATTATTTAGAGGGTGAAGAGATTACGACTGAGAAGTTTATTGAAAAGTTGCAATTTAAGATTCATCAGTATGCAAAAAGACAGTTAACCTGGTTTAAGGCTGATCCCGAATTAATGTGGTTTGATATTTTGGACGAGGATTTTGAAGAGAAAGTGGAAGAATATGTATTAGATTGGTACAATACTCATTAGGAAGTGTTGAGATAGATCCTATCGCTTCGCTCCAGGCTGACAACATGCATAGACGAATTGATATTTCACATAAGACTATATTTTTTATTGCTGCTTTTTTGTTGGGACTTTGGGCCTTGTTTCAAATTATAGATGTAATTGTGTTGCTATTTATTGCAATTATTTTAACAGCAGGACTTTCTCCTTTGGTTAAATATTTAAGTACATGGAAGTTGCCTAAAACATTATCAATAGGGATAGCGTACATTTGTATTATTGCTGTGATAGCAGGACTTGTGTCACTTATGATTACGCCACTTATTGATCAAACAACAAAACTAATTCAGACATTACCTCAAACTATCCAAACAATATTGCCTCCCTTTGTAGATCCAAAGATTTTTCAAAATGAATTAGCGAATGTAGCAAGTAATGCGTTGAGTTTTTCCCTCATTATTTTTAATAATTTTCTTGCAATTATTTCTGTACTTGTTTTAACATTTTACTTGCTGCTTGAACGAGATAAATTAGATGGTCGGATAGCACAACTGTTTGTAGGGAGTGAGGATCAGGTAAAAAAAACAGTACAGCGGATTGAGGAAAAACTTGGCGCATGGCTTCGGGGACAACTTGCCTTAAGTTTAATTGTTGGAACACTTGCATATATATTATTGCTTGTATTGCAAATTCCTTATGCATTACCACTTGCTATACTGGCCGGACTCTTTGAGGTTGTACCAGTTATTGGTCCGATTATTTCAGCAATTCCAGCGATCTTAATTGCACTGACTGTTTCGCCTCTCACTGGAGGATTTGTGGCGATTGGTTATTTAGTCATCCAACAATTAGAGAATAGTTTAATTGTTCCACAGGTTATGAAAAAAGCAGTTGGAATTAATCCTCTGATAATTATTTTAGCAGTGTCGATTGGCGGAAAATTGCTCGGTATTTCGGGAGCATTACTTGCAGTTCCTATTACTGTGGTGATTCAAATATTAATTGAAGATTTATTTAATGTAAAATCACTTAGAGAGATTGAGGGAGAGTAGTTTTGTTTGTTTGAAGATAGCTGCTAAATACGGCTAAGGCTTTTTTGTATATTTCATGTTCATTCTTTGTCCATTTCCTTTCAAACCAAAGTCCACGTATTTCTAGTGTGTTTGTTTTTGAGTTTTTAACTGGCTCAAATCTACCGATTAATTCATCACCATACAATATAGGTAAGACGTAATAACCAAATTGTCTTTTTATTTGTGGGGTGTATACTTCCCATCTGTAGTGAAAATCAAAAATATCTTCTATTAATTTTCTGTCCCAAATTAAATTGTCGAGTGGAGCAATAAATGAAACTTGAGGAAAAATAATTTTTTTAACAGGTTTTGTGATTAATTCATAATCTTCTTTTATAATAAGATAGGTAAGTTTTGCATCTTTAACTTTTATTTCTAAAATAACTTTTTCTTTAATTAATGCATTTATAAATTTTGAAATGCCGGATAAACCTTGCCATCCACCCCCAGTTGTTGTTTTAGGTAACATGCCAACACTTTTAAGTCTTCTTAAAATGTGAATTTTGGCAAGTTTAGTAGGTGGATTTATTTTTTCTGGAAGATCATAATATTTTTTCATTCCTTCGCGGTTCACCACAATTAATTGTCCTATTTTCCATAACTGCTCTAGGGCAATCCTTCCGACCAAAGCAGTTGAACCCCAGCCACTGATTACTTGTTTTTGGAATTTAATATCTGAAGAGGTGAGTGGTCCGGACTTTTTTATTTGTTCAAGAATTGATGAAACTTCTATTGAATGTTTTTTTAAGAATGCTTTTCTGTTTTTATCAAGTTGAGCTTTTAATTGTCGATGAGATACAAGGTCCAAATCTTCAATTGGGATAATACAGAGTTCTTTGTCATAAACCTCGATACCCTTTTTTTGAGTATATAACCAATTATAGTAATCATTTGGATGGTAGTCTTTTATTCGGGACTGAAGAACTAAATCCGGATTTCTACCACATGGGTTAAGTGGGTCATATTGGATAACACGCAAAGTATTAAATACTTCTTCAATCCCTTCTGGTCCAGATAATGATTTCGGTGTTAATAAGAGTTGTTTTTTTAGGAGAAATTGACGTGCTTGTTGCTTTGAAATTACGGTAATCATTATGCTATTTTAGGAGATGAGACTAATTCAATATGAATTCCTATAACACCATATTTTTGTTCTTCTTCTTTTGAATAATATTGAGACATGGAACTCGTGGCATCAATGATTGAGTTGCTACTAAAGCCAAAAGGTCCTGTGCCGAAATGACTAAACATTTCCTTGAAGGAATTGAATTTTGAAAGCCGAGTTACTTTAGACTTGATTATTTCAGCTGAGTTAGTTCTATTTGAAAATATGATGTGGTCATTAATCTTTATTTGTTGACGTTTTTCATCATGTAATCTTGCTTCAATTGTTTTCTTTCCAGATTTTATATCTTGGAACGGTTTGTGGTGTAATCGCATTTGATAATTCATACTATTTGTGCGTAATTTTGCCTAGGAAGTTAGTAAGTAAACTTGCCAACTTCTAAATTTGCCTAGGAAGTTAGTAAGTAAACTTGCCAACTTCTAAATTTGCCTAGGAAGTTAGTAAGTAAACTTGCCAACTTCTAAATTTGCCTAGGAAGTTAGTAAGTAAACTTGCTAACTTTAATTTTGCCTAGGAAGTTAGTAAGTAAACTTGCTAACTTTAATTTTGCCTAGGAAGTTAGTAAGCCAGATTCTGTTTTACGACGAAAATTTATCTGTAAGAGAGGCTTGCGCCTCATCTACGCTCCTGACTTCAACTAATGAGCAAGCGGCTCAGTTGGTTCTAGGATTGCAGCGGGGAGGATTGCCGTCCCTTGCGGGACCCCTTGCGGGCGTTTCATTCACCGCGTCTTTTGGACCGTGACTCGTTTCTGTTGCTCTAACTAGCGGTTACCCGTCTCGGCTTACACCGAGCACCCTGCTTTATGCTGTCTGGACTTTCCTGACTCGTGCGTCTGCAATGAGCCTATCCGTCCTTCTTCCTAGGCATCTATATTATACCCGAAATGTAAGGACTTCTTCAAATTGATTGTATTCTTGTAAAACTCTACTATAATTAGAGTATGCTAGCTAAGGTGTATACGGGTGCTACTGTTGGATTGCAGGCATTGCCAATTACTGTTGAAGTTGATGTTGCCTCTCAAGGAATTCCAGCTTTTGCAATTGTTGGGCTAGCTGATAAGGCTGTTGATGAGTCTAAAGAACGGATTCGGGCGGCACTTCGTAATTCAAAAATAGATTTTCCACCAAAAAGGATAACAGTTAATTTAGCTCCTGCTGATTTACCAAAAGAGGGACCTTCATTTGATTTGGCAATTGCATTGGGCATAATAATTGCATCTGGGCAATTAGAATGTGATGTATCAGATACATTAATGGTGGGGGAGCTATCACTTGATGGGGGACTTTCGCATACTGCTGGAGTTTTAGCTATAGCGCTGCTTGCGAAAAAGATAGGGAAGAAACGGTTGTTTGTACCAATTGAAAATAGTAGGGAAGCGAGTGTCGTAGATGGGGTAGAGGTGTATGGGTTTAAGAATATTAAGGAAGTTTTTTTATTTTTGCTTAAACAAAAAGAGGTTACCCCACTTCCCTATCAATCTTTTAATTTAGTCGATGATGCGGTTTATGACTATGACTTTACCCAAATTCGTGGGCAGGAACAAAGCAAACGGGCGTTAGAAATTGCTGCGTCTGGATCACATAATGTACTTATGAAAGGTCCACCTGGATCTGGAAAAACAATGCTTGCCAGAGCTTTTCCCTCTATACTCCCCCCTTTATCTTTAGAAGAAGCATTAGAGGTTACACAAATATATTCAATAACCGGAAACTTAACTAAAGAAAAACCACTCATCACTACTCGTCCATTCCGCTCCCCTCACCATACTGCTTCATTTGTGGGATTAATTGGTGGGGGTGGAAGTATTAGACCTGGTGAAGTATCAATGGCACATAGGGGTGTTTTATTTTTGGATGAATTACCTGAGTTCCCAAGGCAAGTTTTAGAATCTTTACGCCAACCGCTTGAAGATAAGCATGTAGTTATATCACGAGCATCTGGAACGCTTGTTTTTCCGGCTCAATTTATGTTTTTATGTGCACTGAATCCTTGTCCATGTGGGTTTTTAAATTCACCAAAAAAAGATTGTGTCTGTATGCCTGGGCAAATTTCCCGCTATCAAAAGAAGATTTCTGGTCCCCTTTTGGACCGGATTGATATTCATTTAGATGTGCCAGCAGTAGAAGTAGAGAAATTGACTGATGATTTAATATCTGAGGACTCTTTGACTATTCGTAAACGAGTCAAAAGAGCAAGGGAAATTCAAACTGAGCGATTCAAAGATACAAAGATTATTACGAATGCTGAGATGAGTAATGAGATGATTAAAAAATATTGTTTTATTACTAAAGATGCGATTGATTTGTTGAAGATGGCGATATCAACTATGAATTTATCTGCGCGGTCATACCACCGGGTTTTAAAGTTGTCGCGGACTATTGCAGATATGGCAGAATCTGAAAAAATACTTACAGAACATATTGCAGAAGCACTGCAGTATAGGGTTAAGAGTGATTAGCTATTGTTGAGCTGTTGTTTTTAATAGATGATTTAAAACTAATTCTGGTACGTAGAGGAATTCAGTGGGTTTATAACCGTTTCTGATTAGTGCATCACTTACGTTTTTGGAGAGTACTACCGGATAGTAAGCAGAGCTTGCGGCTTTGCCTAAGTCATCTATTTTTCTAGATAATGTTTGTTGTTCTGTTTGGTCTTCGAATAGGTCATAGCCTATTGTTAAGATTCCTTTTTTGATGGAGTTTTGTTTATAGCCTAGTTGTTTAAGTCGGGTGTAGAATCTATTTTTGTATTCTTTTATGCCTTCGAGTGTGGCGCGGAATACTATTTTTCTGTTTTTAGATATTTTGATTATTTCTTTTAAGACGATATCTGAGGGATCAAGCAAGGTCATGTTTGGATATTTATTTGCAATTGATGTAAGTGATATTACATCTTTTGTTTTAGCGATTACTTTTTGTTGGTCTTCTGAATGGACATAACTCATATGGAACTTGTCGCCGATTATGATTATACGTTTTGGATTTAGATGTAATTCTTTTTCAACGTTGCGAATATTTTGAACTAGTAAATCTAGCTTGTGCGGACTTAAATCATAGGCTTTTTCATTTGGGAGAAATATTTGATCATCTTTAACTGGGAAGAAGACGTATTCGCCTGCATTTTCAATATCTGATTTGATCAGTATATCTTTGAGAGTATCGAAGAGGGTGTTTAGATCATAATTATTCCAAATATTTGTATAGGTGGGTTTAGTGGATGAAATAGTAATTGTTTGGTTTTGTTCAAGGTTTAGCGTGTGTTGCATGCCAATATAATCTCCATTTCCGACAAATAGAATAGAATGTCCTTTTGCCATATTTAAATTTAGATTTCCTTGATCAATATTTTTGCGCAGATCTGTTTGAGAAAGAAGTACTTTATCAAGCCATGTTTTTCGATCTAATAAATCAATTAGTTTTTTTATTCCAAAAATACCAAAAGAATAGAGGATTATGTTGGGGATATGATAGAGGATATTGGCTTTTTTAACCGGGTCTCCTACTAGATCCCAAATATAATTTACACCAGATAATAATGGGGGATTAAAGTTTGTCCATGAGGGTAGTGTGTTTACAAATTGTTCAAATTCGACTGGGAATGTGGTGAATAGAAATCCAAATAGTAATGAACTTGGGAGTGCCGCTTGTTTGAGGAGTCTAGCTATTTTATGTTCTTTGGCGATTTTTGTGAAGGTTAATAAATAGTGTATTTCATCTGGAGAAATGGGTTTATCTTCAGCTACTTTATGTGAGATATGCAGTAACGTTTTCTTATTATATTTCATGGCTGCATTATACGAGCCTAGCTTATTAATTAAAAGAGTGGAAGCTTTAGCAAAAGAAATCCCCCGCTTAGGCGAGGGACGTCTTTAGATGGTGAAATAAATCACCTTGGTACAATATCGATTCCGCGTGAGAGTCCGCTGGACTTTCACGAGCCGGAATGACAGAAGACTTATTCTTCAACTTTTGCGCCAATTTTGTACATTCCTGTTCCACAAGTAGAACATTTAGCTTTAACAGCTTTTTTTCCGTTCTTCATTGTTACTTCTTCAGGATCTACTGCATCTCTTTTTTGGCGGCATTTTACACAATACATTTGCATTGCCATAGTAAAAATCACCTCCCCCTTCGTGATTTTGACTTTATTTATCTAACGCATGTTAAACAAACAAAATCGACAAATAAGTGTGTTAGTAGCTAATTCCATAGAAATTAATAGTTAACCATTTACTTGCGAGTGCATAGTAAATAGCAAATTGGAGAAGTAAAACAAATGAAGAAAGTGATAGAACCTTGAGGAGATCTTTTTTTATAAATCCAATTGTATCTTGGTGTTCACCATTTCTAAGAATAGTTTTTTCAACTGTTCCATCTTTAATTTTTAATTGTTTGGTAGGTTTTTGTTCTGACTTACCATAGAGTTGGGTACGAAGTTGTTCGAGTCGTTTTTGGTCAAGTGTTAGTGTTGCCATAGGTTATTTAGCCTTGATTGAGCCTAGCATGATTAAAAGAGCCTGTCAAGCGTAGTTGAGCATAAAATTTGTGGTACAATCTTTCAAACAATTATGACTGAAATAATTATTGTATTTGTTCTGATCGGTGCGGCACTTGTTTGGCTTACCATATTAACCTATTTGTTGCTTCAGGATCGTAAGTTTTTATCGCGATTCTTTCCGAATGTTCAAAATGAGGTTGGAGATGAAACAGTTACTCTCAGAAGTCAGTTTGCAGAAATTCTGGTTAAACTGGATCATTTTGCAGAACGTGAGCGAGTGACTGCGAAGCATTTACAAGAATTACGAAAAGAGGGATTAAACTTTATACAGATTGTAGAAATGATGCGGTATAACCCGTATGGAGATGTAGGGGGTGATCAAAGCTTTAGTTTGCTTTTAGCTGATGCAAAAAAGAATGGTATTCTACTTACCAGTCTTCATACTAGGTCAGGTACAAGAAGTTACATCAAACCTATTAATGAAGGTAAGAGTGAGATAGAACTTTCAGAAGAAGAAAAAAAGTTGCTTAGTAAAATTAACTAGAAAGTAATCAATTTTTTATTTTATTGTGCCTCAGAAAAAACTGATAGTTGAATGTTGCGCTTTTGCTAAGATACAATAATTTAGAAACGAAAAAAATATAAGGCTACCTTTTTGGCTAGATGCCAAAAACGATCTTGTATTTTTTTTCTAGACGAAAAAAAATATGAATTCTCTTTTTGCTAATTTAAATAGTACTCAAAGGAAATTGGTAATAGTTATATTGGCTATTATTGTGTATGTGATTTCTGCTGCGGGTTCGTATTCTCTTTTTGCAACAAATAAACAGGCAGCTTTAGGTGGACTTGCGGGGGGTGGGGTTCCAAGTCCTGTTGCGCAAGGTGAAGAGGATCCAAATGAGCCTAAGAATTCTGAATGTCCTCTAAACGGTAATATGCATACTCAAAAAGCTAAAGACGCTTGGGTTGTGCGTCGACCGTTGGCTGTAATGATTGAAAACCATACAGAATCCAGGCCTCAATCAGGTTTAACAAGTGCTGATGTAGTATATGAGGCTGTGGCAGAAGGCGGTATTACTCGATTTATGGCAATGTACTATTGTGTTTTACCAGATGTGCAAGTTGGTCCAGTACGATCAGCTCGTACGTATTATCTTGACTGGTTATCAGAATATGATGCACTTTATGCACACGTTGGTGGGGCAAATACACCTGGACCTGCTGATGCACTTGGTCAAATTATTAAATATGATATTAAAGATTTAAATCAATTCAGTATTGGTTTTCCGACTTTCTGGCGAGATTATCAGCGTTTGGGACATCCGGTTGCAACAGAACATACTATGTATTCTACAACTCAAAAATTATGGGCAATTGGTGAAAAACGAGGATGGAAAGCAGCTGATGAAGCTGGTATAAAATGGGATGCTAAATTTGTGCCCTGGAAATTCGCGGATGGCAAACCTAATTCTGGTCAAATAGCTAAAATCGAAGTTCCATTCTGGGAATCGCAGGCAGACTATAAAGTAGTATGGAACTATGACGCAACTTGTAATTGTTACAAACGAGATAATGGTGGATCCCCACATAAAGATTTGAATAAAGATGTTCAGATTCAACCAAAGGTTGTTGTGGTCAGATTCCAAAGAGAGTCTCCAGCAAATGATGGATACGAAGGAAATGCACACAGATTATATGGCAATAAAGGCCAAGGAAAAGCAGTAATCTTCCAAAATGGTCAGGCAATTACTGGTAAATGGCAAAAAGCTGACCGGGTGTCACGAGAAAAGTTTATTGATGATGCTGGTAAAGAAATTCAGCTTGTTCGTGGTCAAATTTGGTTACAGACCGTGCCAGATGGGGTTAAGGTTATTTATTAAATGGATCATACTGGAGTTTACTCGACTTAACTGAGTTTACTCGACTCAACTGAGTTTACTCGAAACTCTACTAGAGTTTCTCCACTCGAAGAGAAACTTTGTTTACTCGAAGAGAAACTTTGTTTACTCATTCTGTCCAGAAGGGATTGTTTTACTGCGGTGATTTGTAGTATATTTTGAATACTTATATGGATGAATTGTTTGTTTCGAAAGTTCGAGTAAAAATGCTTCAATTATTTCTTTCTTCACAAGAGAATCTTTTTCATGTTCGTGAGATTGTCCGCCGTGTTGATGAGGAAATTAATGCGGTAAGACGAGAGCTTGCACGGATGGAAAAGTTTGGGATGGTTACTTCAGAGTGGCGGGCAAATAGACGCTTATATCGTTTTCGAAAGGATTATGTGTTGCATTCTGAATTATTAAATATGGTACATAAATCTGTAGGTTTAGGTGGGGCTATTGTAAAGAATAAAATGAGACTTGGAAAAGTGAAGTATGCAATGATGGCCACTCGTTTTGCAAAAAATGAGATTTCTAGTCCTGAAGATGTAGATATGTTAATTGTTGGACAAATTGTTCAACCTGAATTACAGTCTATTATTGCTGACGAACAAGCGAAACGGGAAAGAGAAATTAATTATACGTTTATGGATGAACCTGAATATACATTTCGGGTTAAAAGAAGAGACCCCTTTATTTTACGAGTGCTCGTGCAACCAAAGATTATGTTAATTGGAGATGAATCGGATTTACTTTCGGGAGTTATTGCATAAGGGTTTTGCTTTATTATGAAAAAATCAACTTTGTTTTTTATATTTTTAATTGTTATTGTGGCAATTTGGTTTAATTTACCACGACCTGGGTTTGAGGTTCAGATTCCAAAAACTTCTGTAAATCTTTCTAATTATTTTGGGCTTTTTCCGTTACGATTAGGCCTTGATTTGCAAGGCGGTACTCAACTCGTACTCGAAGCCCAGATGAATTCGATTGAAGGGGGTCAACGGGATGTTGCACTTGATTCAGCTCGGGAAGTTATTGAGCGTCGGGTTAATTTGTTTGGGGTATCTGAATCTGTAGTACAAACTTCAAAAGTTGGAGAAAGTCGCAGAATATTAGTGGATTTGCCAGGGATTAAAAATGCATCTGATGCGGCAAATTTGGTAGGACGAACTGCACAAATGGAATTTAAAGAATTGGTGACTATCGAATCAACTGATTCAGCAACACCCTCTTCTGAATTTGTATCGACGGGACTGACTGGTAAAGATTTGAAAAAAGCGCAGGTTTCTTTTCAACAAGGACAATCTGCTGACGGTAGTCCTGTTGTACAGCTTGAATTTAATGCAGAAGGTGCTAAAAAGTTTGCAGATATTACTCGGCGAAATATTTCGAAACCATTAGCTATTTTTCTTGATGACCAATTAGTTCAAGCTCCTACGGTGAATACTGAAATTTTAGACGGTAATGCAATTATTTCTGGAGGATTTACTGTTGATTCTGCAAAACAAGCTGCAGTTCAACTAAATGCTGGAGCATTGCCAGTGCCGATAAAAATAATTGAGCAGCGTTCTATTGGGGCAACTTTGGGACAGGAATCTATTAATAAGAGTGTAATTGCTGCTGCAATTGGTTTACTTACGGTGATGCTCTATATGATCCTTTATTACGGAAGACTTGGGGTTGTGGCGAGTTTGGCGCTTATTATTTATACATTGGTTAGTGTTGCAATCTTTAGAACTGGGCTTTTTGTTATGCCTCCAATTACTCTGACTCTTGCTGGCATTGCTGGGTTTATCTTGTCTATTGGTATGGCAGTCGATGCAAATATTTTGATTTTTGAACGAATGAAAGAGGAGCGAAGATGGGGAAGAAATGCAAAGCAGGCGTTAGATTTGGGATTTAAACGTGCATGGTCTTCAATTAGAGATTCAAATAGTTCCTCACTAATAACTGCGGTAATTTTATACTTCTTAGGAACAGGTCCAGTAAAAGGATTTGCAGTCACTTTTGCAATTGGTGTGCTTGTTTCAATGTTTAGTGCAATAATAGTGACACGTACATTACTTAAAATATTTGTTAGGAAATAAGCTATGCCTTTGTTTAAAACAAAACCACATTTTGAATATCTACATAAAAAATGGAAGTCTCGAACTGAAGCTAAAAAACAGAACCTTTTTGATAAACATCTAAAAACTGTTGCCATGACAGGTTTGGGTGGATTGATGCTTTTTTCTTCACCAAATATTTCTCCTGGAACAATTAGTATGAATCAGCCAATAAGTGAAGTTGTTGAGGACAATACAGGGGATAATAATAAATCTCTTTCAGAGAAATTAAAAGCTGTTGTTCCCTCAGATGTACGTGCATTAACAGCTGAAGAGGATAAACAAGTTGAGGCAATTATTAGTGAGTCTTTAGATATTCCAGTTAAAGCTGAATTGGAAGGAAAGCGTTTGAATAGAACTTATGGTGTGATGGGGGGAGAACAACATTTATATCGTTATCCAGGAGATACGGTACATGCACATGCGAGAACAGCTGCTGATTGGGCAATGTATGGCTCAAGTGGTATTGCACCTGGTCTCGGGGCATATGGTTATTTTGCGCCTTCAAAAGCACAAATGACACCAGAAATTGAAGACCGTGAGCGATATTATATTGCAGTCCAAACCTTTCTTTCAGCTGGATTTTCTGAACGGGTTGGTGAGTACCGTGATTTTTATAAATTTCGTAAAATGTTAGTAGTAAATCCAAAAACTGGTCAATCAGTTGTGGTAGTGATTGGTGATGCTGGACCTGGTGTTTCAACAAAAAAACATTTAGGCGGTTCCCCTGAGGTAATGCATTTTGCTGGAATTGCTAAAGGTCCAAGAAAAGGGGCTGTGCTATATTATTTTATTGATGACCCAGAGAATAAAGTGCCACTTGGGCCGGTCACACCTGAAGGAAGAATTTAATGCCAAACAAAAAACAATTTTATCATTCAATTATTGAAATAGATTCTCTCTTTGTTGAGATGGATCATTTAGATTTATCCGAAAGTGAAAAACTTCATTTGAGTGAATTAATTGATACAAACTTGCATCATGAAGTAGTTGATGTTATTTTGTCACAGCTTAGTGATGAAGATAAAAAAGTGTTTCTTACTCATTTAAGTCATGGTAATGATGATAAAGTCTGGGAATTACTTAATAACAAAGCTGAAAATATAGAAGATAAAATTAAGTTAGCTGCTGAAATAGTTAAAAAAGAATTACATGAAGATATCAAGGAAGCCAAAAAAATAAGCGAAGCTTCTCTTCGAGTTAAGGAGAATAAATAAATGAATTTCATGCGTTATAAGTTTCTGTTTTTTATAATCTCTATTGTGCTAATTATTCCTGGTCTTATATTTCTTTTTACTTCAGGTCTTAAATTAGGAATTGATTTTACTGGAGGTGGATTGTTAGAGTATAAATTTTCCCAACCAGTTGCAAAAGAACAACTTGATAAGTATGGAGTAGTTTCTTCATCGGGAGATAATACGTATATAATTAGAACTTCTCCTCAAGAATTTGACCAGTTACAATTACTTCGTCAAGAAATTGCGTCAAATTCAGGAACATTTGAAACACTACGCGAAGAAAATGTTGGACCTACTATTGGAAAAGAACTTGAGCAACGTGCGTCAATCGCAATAGGATTGGCTATACTCGCAATTCTAGCATATGTAACCTTGGCATTTAGAAAGGTGCCAAAGCCTACTAGTTCTTGGCGGTTTGGCATTGCAACAATTGCTGCACTGGTACATGATGTACTTTTTGTTGTAGGTGTTTTTGCGATATTGGGTCATTTTTTCAATGTTGAAATAGATGTACTTTTTGTAACTGCAATGCTCACTATTATTGGTTTTTCTGTGCATGATACGATTGTAGTTTTTGATAGAATTAGAGAAAACTTAACAAAATATTCGGGTAGGAAATTTGATGAAATAGCAAATATTTCTATTGGACAAACACTTGCGAGGTCTTTGAATACATCACTTACTGTGGTGTTTGTATTGGTGGCATTATTAATTTTTGGTGGGGATACTATTAAATGGTTTGTGGTTGCACTTTTGACAGGAATGATTTCAGGAACTTATTCTTCTATTTTTAATGCAACTGCTTTACTTGCATGGTGGGAAGAACGCTTAGGTCACTAAATGGGGAATTAATCCAGATTTAACTCTTTAACTCTTGCAAGTAAATATTCACTATTGTTTTTGCTATCATCAATAAGTACTTCATCAAACAGTTTTATCAAAAGTTCGCCAACCTTTGGTCCTGGTTTTATGTTGAGTGTGTCCATTATATCTTTTCCATTTATTTTCAAATCACTTATAGAAAAAGGCTTGGTCATTACTTCATCAATTCTATCCCTAAATTTTTCCATTCGCCATGATACAGCTTTTACTGTGCCACCACCTAATCTGTCACCAACACGTAATGTCATCATATCATCGACATTTTCTAGTCCTACATTTTTAATAAATCTTCTGACAGAAGCATCTGTTTGATCCTCATTGATTGTGAACATATGCCACCTTATTAATCGATATATTTTATTTGCCTGTTCATTTGATAGATTAAATCTCCTACTTATTCCCTTGGCAATATTCGCACCTACCACTTCATGATTGTAAAAAGTAACGTTACCATCGGATGCTACTTTATAAGTATCAACTTTTCCGATGTCATGAAGAAGTGTGGCAAATTTTACAAGTGGGTCGGTTGAGGGACAATATTTTAATGAAAGGAAGCAGTGTTCTCCAATATCATATACTCGATCATGCTTTGGGCCTTCTTGGACAATACCGAAACATTTAGTGAGCTCTGGTAATATGAGTGATAAAGTACCAGTTTCTTTTAATGTAACTATTCCTTCATATGCATTTTCTGTTGCAAGTAATTTAAATAATTCATCACGAATCCGTTCCCAGGCAATTTCTTTTAATAATTCCTTTTTATTGCTGATTGCTAATAGGGTTTTAGATTCTATCTCGAGATTTAATTGAGCAGAAAATCGAACAGCACGCATTATTCGGAGGGCATCTTCTTGAAAACGGTTATCTGCATTTCCTACGGCTTTAATTATTCCATTTTCCAAATCTTTTTTACCATCAAAGGGATCGATAATGTGAGATTGCCACGCTTCGCTCGCAATGACATTATTTATTTTAATGGCCATTGCATTAATGGTGAAATCTCTTCTTGCTAAGTCCTCTTCAATTTTATTTGTCCAACCAATAGTTGAGGGATGGCGATGATCTTTATAATCGCCTTCTTTTCGCATAGTAGTAATTTCTATAATTCCTAAATCAGTTGATAAGCCGACTGTGCCAAAATTATTATTGTTATATGATTCAGGCAGAATTTTTAACATTTCTTCTGGTGTGGCATCGGTGGTAAAATCCCAGTCTTTGTTCGCCTTGTTGAGCATTAAATCTCTGACAGATCCGCCCACTAAATAGAGTGAAAAATTGTTTTGTTCAAACTTTTGTGCAAGTTCAATTATTTGTTTTGGTAGGTCTAATTTCAAAATTATTTATTACTAATGGATCCCGTATCGAGTACGGAATGACATAGTATGTGAATTGTACTTTTTTTGAGTTTTTTTGTCATCCTGAACGAAGTGAAGGATATATTTAATCACATTTTATATCCTTCGTTTCACTCAGGATGACATGTTACAATTGGTGCTATGTCAAAGGTTTGGAAAGTTGTAACCCGCACACAAAAAGATTTAATTGAACAATTATTGTTTAATAGAGGCATTATTGCTGAGGCAGAAAAAGAAAAGTTCTATAATCCCCAAATTTCTGATTACCAAAAATTAGTAGATATTCCAAATATTGCAGTTGCAATGAAAAGGATTAAAAAAGCAATTGATGATCAAGAATTAATTGTGGTGTATGGAGATTATGATGTTGACGGGATTACTGCTTCTACTATTATGTATCGAGGGCTGACTTCAATGGGAGCAAAAATTATTCCTTATATTCCACATCGTGAGAAAGAAGGATATGGGATGTCAAAAATTGGGTTAGATAATGTTCGTGCACTTGGTGCGTCCCTAGTTATAACTGTTGATAATGGAATTGTGGCGATTGATCAATCACACTATGTAAAAGAGTTGGGGATGGATTTAATTATTACTGATCATCATTTAGCACATGAAGATGGTAGATTGCCTGAGGCTTTAACAATTGTTCATTCAACTGAGATGTGTGGAGCAGCTGTGGCTTGGTGTTTATTGCATAAAGAATTGAGCGAAAAAATGGGCGATGAATTATTGCAGTTTGCGGCGATCGCAGAGGTTGCTGATATGATTCCACTTACAGGTTTAGGACGAGCATTTGTTACAGAAGGTTTAAAAATAATTAATAAGACAAAAAATCCAGGACTTATTGCCTTATTTAGAGAAGCAAAAATCGAGCAAGGGAAAATTACCGCTAAAGATTTTGGTCATGCTATTGGGCCAAGACTTAATGCAATTGGCAGGCTTGAGCATGCAATTGATGCAGTGCGTTTGCTTTGTACTGAGAACGAAAAAAGAGCACGGGATTTGGCGCGCCTTTTACAAGAAACAAATGATAAACGAAAAGATTTTACGACCATTGCAGTAGATGAAGCCTTAGTTTCTATTAAAAAAAGTGGAAACAAAAAGATTCATATTGTTCATTCAGAAACTTTTTTACCTGGGGTGATTGGTTTGATTGCTGCCAGGATTTGTCAGGAAACAAGTAAACCTGCAATTGCGATATCTATAGGAGAAAAAATTTCCAAAGGTTCTGCGAGGTCTATTGATGGAGTTAATATTGCTGAAACTATTCGAGCATGTAGTGATATTTTAGTTGATGTTGGTGGACACAAAGGTGCTGCAGGTTTTTCAATACTGAAAGAAAATATTCCACAGTTTATTGAGCGAATGGATCAGTTGCTTATTGATTTACCTGAAGATGTTGAACAAATTTTGGAAATTGATGCAGAAGTCGAAAAGAAAGAACTAAAGAAGTCTTTAGTTCGGCAATTACAAAAATTTGAGCCATGTGGACACCAGAATCCACAACCTATATTTGTTGGAAGATCTTTTCAGATATCAGATATAAGAACTTTATCTGAAGGGAAACATTTGAAATTTAAAGCAGATGGGATTGATGCAATTGCATTTGGAAAAGGGGATATGATTACTGTTTTAGAACAGGGAATGTTAATAGATCTTGTGTTTTATTTAGAAATTAATATATTTAGAGGACAAGAGAATTTGCAGTTAATGGTTAAAGATCTACAAGTTTAATTATGGCTTTCTTAACTCTTCCATAATTTCAGCATTTGATTTATGGGGGATTCCTCTTAATGTATCCATTTTTTTGCGTGCTTCTTCTTGGTCTCTTTCCTGTTGCATTCTGGAGGCTGTTGTCTGTTCAGCTGCATTGCTGATCGCCCCCATTATAACTTCACCAGTTTTTACTGCACCCATTGTTAAGCCACTGGCGAATAGTCCAGCTCCAGCTGCAGCTGCGAGTAATTTTCTTCTGCCATCTCTAATACTTCTGTTCGAAGTCGCCTGAGCTCTACGAGCTTTTTTTGGTCTTATTAACGGTGGCGCCTCAACAGCTTGAGGTTTACTTGCCCCTTTCCATTCTTCACCTACAAGACTTTGGCCAAATATACGGCCTGGTTCTACATCTGTCATTGGATCAGTTGGTCTATTGGTGTTTTTGTCGAGTTCTTCAACAGGTGTAACATTGGAAATATCTGGTTTATCTCTTTTATCTACTTGAGAACCAAAGAATCTGTCGAGGAAATTTCTGGGACCTTCATTTTCTGGACTATCAGCCATGTATTTACTTTAACTGAAAGTTTGCATTGTGTAAAGTGTAATTAATATAAGTTAGGGACGATTGCTAGATTTTGATTTGAGAAATGGTTCAAGAAATATGGTAGCTTTTCCATCAGGAGCTCGTGTTGGTCCCATTACAGGGATTTCAGGTTCCTCTTGTGCGGGTAACTGTTTTATACCATTACATGCTGCAATTAAGAGAAATGATGCAGCCAATCCTCCTGCAACAGCTAATTTTAATCTTCGTGTGAATGTTTGATTGTCTTCTGCTTTTTGACGCATTCTATTTGCCTCTAATGCGGCTAATCTTTCAAGCAATGACTGAGAAGGTCCGGTTTGTGGAGGAGTTTTAACTGTAATTTCAGCACGAGCTCGTTGAGCTATTTCATCTATATCTCGTGCCATTTCGCGTACTGCTTGGGAATTATTAACGCCGGGTCTCATTCTGGGGTCTGTACGCCCAATAACCATTGCTGCTATTATTGCTGCACGATCTTGCCCAAATTCTTCTTGGAGTTGGTCGATACTCATATGTTTGATTCCGCCTATACGTTCACTCATGAAAATGTATTATACAACAGTATGTGAATAAAAATCAAACACTATGGGTTATTTATCGATTTATGTATTGCTTTTTGTGCCTAATCCTATTATAGTATCTGTATGTCTATAAGAATGATGTCAATGCTGATGCAAAGGAGGGCTGTGTAATAGCTTATTTAAGCTACATACATTAAGCCCCGCTATATGCGGGGTTTTTTTTACTAAAATTATGTTTGCAGCGATTATTACTGATTGTAAAGACGATAATGCTTTAGGCCGTTCGATAGTCAGGCTTTCTCAATATGTTCAATGTCCAATCACAACAATAGGAGTTAATGGTTGGGATGCTGATTTAGAGGCTGCGGGTAATTTGATTGATCTGCTTGATGCATCTGAGGGAAAGCTTGGAGTTGTTATTGTAAATGTTGCACCTCGGCATAAAAATGCTAAGAAATGGTCAAACGGTACTCCATTTTGTTATTTTCATTATAAAGAGACTTTAATTGTGTCATCTGTTGATGGACAAGTATTATCACTTATTAAAAAGTTAGGAGTTGTTGATCATGTAAATATGATGGATATTCCCACCGTGCTTAAGTCTCTAGAACAAAAGAGAGTAATTACTCAAGAATTAGTTGATCATATTAGTAATACACAGTTTAGAAGTTTTGAATTTTTGCCGAGAGTTACTGGTTGGTTACTTGATGGATTAGAGATTCCTGCAGAAAAGTATATGTTAAATAATGTTGTAGATGCACCAAATGCTGTGTGGTGGATTGATAATTTTGGTAATATAAAAACAACTTTATTAGAAACAGATTTTGATTTTAAAGTTGGAAAAAAGATTTCTACAAAAGTTGGTGAACTTGTTTGTTATAACAGACTTAAAGATGTTCCTGATGAAGAGAAGGCACTGATTATTGGTAGCTCAGGTCTTCATGAAAGGCGCTTTTTAGAAGTTGTAGTTCAAGGGGTAAGTGCAGAAAAAGAGTTGGGTATTAAATCAGGTCAAGATATTCTTTAAATTATAATATTTTTTCTTCATTGAATTTTGCACATATAACTTGTCTTATTGTTGGGAAGTTATTTTGATCTGATAAATATGGCCTGGTTGAATTGAACGGACGTATTCTTGTTATTTCAAACAATTGATCAAACACCTCATCTTTGAAAGACTTTGCAGGATTATTTTTTGGGTTCTTTGGATTTATTACTTTTCCTAATTGTCTTTCCAACTCAATGGGGATGCTGTTTTCAGCAGGAGAACTATCGGCGCTTACCGTTTGTTTCCATTTTTTATATTGCTCTTCTCTTTCTTGCCAGTTATATTCTTGTTCTTGATCCATAAAAAAACCTCCCAATTGGGAAGCGATTTCCTTTCTTCTTTTTAGATTTATATTTCTAAAAAGCGCCTCCAAAAAATGGGGTCACAAAGACCACGTTGGACAAGTTGACTGCAATGAGAGAAAATTTCTTTTTTCATATGTTTATACTACAGAGCTTAGTAATTTATCAAAAGATGGATTATGTTGTGTTAACTGATGTGTTAATCCATATACGCTTTCTGATGGGTTATAAGAAATTTATGGATTTGCTTTTGAAGGAATGACAGATTTTATCTCTGTTTGTTGTGCAGGGTTTTTTGGTAGTATTTCTGCAGGGCAACTTGCAGGATCTATAGTCTTTGCCTTTTCGATGTATTCTATTTTAAATGGTAAGCAATCTTCAAATTCCATAATGTAGGTTCGATTATATACTACAATTCAATTTATGTCTATCATTTTTGATGTATCCATTTTTCTAATGTTGTAGGTCTCATTGTAACTATTTCTTCATTAACAGTTATTAATTCTGTTGAAGTTTCACTTGCTTGCTCAGTACTCACAATTGTAAAAATGTTTGGGTTTTTAGGTGATTGATATGCCTTTTTAACTAAGTATCCATGATTAGTTTTTTTTGTAACAAATTTATAAATATTCTCTTGTTTAACTAACATATCTTCATCTAATGTAAAACCAAATAAATTTAATAGAGCAGATCTATTAACGATGCCAATTATAGTAGTTAGTTCACCAGATGGATAATAGAATAAATTTCCGTTTCCTGAGGTTTCTTGACGATATGCATCTTCAACTGAAGTGGGTTTTTTTGATGAATTTGGCGGATCAATCCAGATTAAATTGGTATTAGAAACGACCCCCTTTTGCTCAAGTTCTAAAAGGTGATTTATTGAGTATCCAATACTATGAAGTTTACGATAGTAATCTGATTTTGCTTTTGTTCTAAACCATCTGAGTTGTTCTTCAGGAGTCATCGATTGTCCACCTGTGTTCGGCTGTTGGAACATCATTTTTTTAATTACACTTTGTGTATAACTTCTTTCTAATATAGTGTTTGCTGTATGATCGAAACTTGATTGAATATGAGCAATTTCAATTCCTTCGATAAGAATAATTGTTTCTTCAGCCGGACGTAATTGATCCTCCTCGATTTTATTTGAAACAGTATTAGCCGTTTCCTTGCCGTCATCAAAGGCGTACTTGAGCATCTTATTAATATGTTCAATGGTATCGTATAAATCTTTTGCACTCCACTCATTATCAGGATGTTCCAATTTTGCCATATTATTTATTGTAATGCATACTGAAGTGCTTGGGTACGATTTGCACCTTGGTTTTCTGCAGTGCTTACCTTTTTTGCAAATTTATCAGACGGATTTCCTGTTTCTATTCGTTCTTCTATTATATCAAGATATTGGATTTGTTCTTTACTTAGACCTAATTTAATAAGGCCGATTCGCGCTTTTTGGATTTCATCCGGAAGCAGAATGCGAGCTTGTTCTTTTACATAGATACCGTTTTTTTGTCTCCACATTTTTGCATCAAGGCCATCCTGCATTGCAGTCAGTTTATTTTCTTTTGCCAGAAACATAGGGAGTAATGCTTCTTTTTCAATTTGAGAATAATTTAACCTTCCTAAATATAATAATATGGCAGCAATATTTTCTTCAGCAGTTGGTTGCATGGGAATTGGTCGTGGTTCTACAACTAAACTTTCACCAATAATTTTAATGCGAGCATCTTTCCAATACATACCAACGCCTATATCTATTGCTGCATCCGGGTAATCAAGAATAAACGGATATGTTCCAACTTTGGTGAAATAATCTTCAAGGGATTTATAATAATTATCGGGCATTCCGGCCCTAGTTTCTTTTATTCCTGCATTTCTTTCTGCTTCGGTTCTTGTATCAACCGCTTTTGACCATGCCAGCATTCTCATATCAGAAATTTGTGTATCAATTCCATCTAAGTATCTGCTATTTCCGGTAATTGTAACCATCATTGGACTTATGGCAATTGCACGATTTATTAAATCTATACTATCATCTGAATCTTTGGCTTCAATGTTTAATTGTACAGAATTAAACAGAGAAATTACTGATAAATCTCCAATATCAACTTGAGCATCTTTGCCAATATTTGTATTAGTTACTGTTCTTTGTTGATTGTAGAAGTTTGGTACTGCAGTATATTTTGGTTTGCTGGATCTTACAATTTCATTCACCGGGATGAATGGATTAGTGCCGTTTCTTAATACTTGAAGTCCATGAGTTTTTGCCGCAGACACTATGTAAAGTTCTCTTGTAATATATTGATCTATCATGTGATTTATCCCTGATCTTTCAATTGGTTCGGGAGAAGTAGTTAGTTCAATTTGAGCAGCACCGAGTTCAGGTTGTAACCAAGTTTTTTGACCATTAATTATTGCATCACGAGAATGTTCATCTGCTTGAGTTGTATCAGGTTTTATCAATGAATATTCTGTTTCAATACCCATGAGTCTTAAACCATCTTTTCGATATTGTTTTTGATCTGCTAAAGCATCCGAAACTTGGATTTCGTATGCGGTTTTCATTCGATCTTCAATATGTTGTTCTTGTTCTGTTAATGCCATATGTTTTTCTTTTTTTTGCACAAAAAAACCTCATCCTCAAATTCACTTTTTGATGAACCGAATATAAGGACGAGGTTTTATATACTCTGTCCTTTATTCAGAAAGGAATATAAGGACGAGGGTTAGTCGTGGTACCACCTTACTTTAATATTATTTAAGTATAAAAAAACTCCTCAGGTGAGGAGCATACTTAAAGAATATTCTTTAAGTGCTCCGATATCTAAATCGACACACTCTTTCTCTATAACGGGAGTTCCCGGCAGAACTTACTTTTAAAAAGCAAGATTACTTACTTTCGTGTTCAGTCCTACAGCTATCAGGGGAATAGTAGAAAAAAGATTTATCTTGCTTACACCTTCCAAGACTCGCTTTAAATCTTTGTTGTTACGTTAGTCTATTCTACAACGTTCCTGAATTATCGCCTTTAACTAAAAAGTATTATAGGTAAAAATTTATTTATTGTCAAATCATATTACTATTTCATTTACCCGAGCTGAGATCCGCAGTGTTTTTTCATCAATATAAAGGGTGCTATTTTCTTCTTCGCTAAGAGAAGTATCAGGACAATAATTTAATGTAACTTCGCTTAATACTTTTTTAATTGATGGGTCATCATTCAATTGTAAACATGCCAGCATTAATGCAGGGCAGGTGCCACCAACTCTACCCGTTATGTCCGTTACTCCACTTAAAATATCTCCATGATTATCTAATCCAATTACAACATCATAACTAATTCTTGAAGCAATGGGATTAAATACTTCTTGATACAAGCGATGGAATCCGACAGCTTTAATAACTGCTAATTGTTCATTTATTGTTAATGACTTATCTAAGAGAAGCTGATCAAGTTCTCCAGGTATTACTGTGACCTTTGCTCCTAAATATCTGCTTTGTCCTGCTTTATCCGTTTCACTATTTTTTTGATGAGCAATAAAACTGTACTTCTTCTCTCCAACTTTTGTGTGACCTACTGAGATAGTTTTTGGATCATTAATATTTGCTTCTAATACAACTCCCTCAGATAATGATTGTTCTTCTTTTTCAATAATGTCCATTAAGTGATCTCTATTCTCTATTTGGTATTGGCCGTTTCCATCTGATTCACCTGCTACTTTAAAACGTAAATCAAATCCATTTCCGGATGTTTGTTGATATGCGCTATCTAAATCTTCTGTTGAAAAACAGGTAATGCCAGGTAATACTAATGTTTGGACTCTTTTTGAAAATGTTGTTTGATAGAATGGGGGAGTGTTTTTATTTATTGCAGGATGGAGAATTGTTTTTCCAACATGATGGAGGTTATCTATTGCAAGACCATAAAAGTCATCCGGTGTGTGAATACCTAAAGCATGCGCGTTTGCTGTTGTTATTGTTTTTGATGCAATAATATATTGATTTTGATCAACCTGATCTGCTGTAAAGCCGCGAAAAGGGATCCCCAGTAAAAGAGCAATATCTTTTCCAATTTGGCCATTTCTTGTACGAATGTAACCCTGATATGGTTCAGGGATATTTGGATTTACTTCAACTAATACGCCTTCTTTTTGACTCATTTTATTTATTGGTCCTTTAAACGCAAAAAAGACCCTCGTAAATGCACAAAAAAACTTTTGTGTACTTACAAGGGCCTTCAGAATAGGCGGTGCCACCTCGTATTTATTTTTAACAAAAAAACTTCCTTTTTAGGGAAGCCAAGTCATGTAAAAAATCTTATTCATGACATGCTCCAAAATTTCTTCCGACACATGTTACTATCTTTCACAGTTTTGTCTCCGTCGCATACTTTTGCGCAGTGTGTCTTTCAACGATCCGGATCCAACCTTCCGGATCAACACTTTATGTCAATAAGTATAGCATATTTATGTATTAATGCAAAAATTAAATTAAGATCTTTACAGCATCTATTAATTGAGAAGGAGACAGGGTTAATAATTTTTGATCCGGAGTTATGCCGCTGTTTATTCTTCTTTTTAATATGTCTAAACCTTTGATTGCTGTCTCGTCTAATATTTCAGCCTGTTTTAGCCCTGTTTTAGCCCGTTCAATCTCTGTTTCTAGCACTTTTCTTACTGCTACACTTTCTCCTTCAACTGTTTTTATGATTGCATGAATACCAAATTTTTCTGATGCAATTTTATTTTGGATTAGCTGGGACATTGATGGCAATTGTTCGTCTGTGTATTGTGACCAATGTAGTCTACCAATACTAAATGCAGCTAATGCCAAGTCTTCTTCCAGTGTTGGTTGAGTGGAAATTGGTCTAAATTCTACTACAAACTTTCCATTCATGATTTTTATTCTGGCATCCCGCCACGAAAGTCCAATTCCCACTGCAAGGGCATGCTCTGGTTTATCTAGAATGAAGGGGTATGATGAAACTTCTTCAAAATATTCATGAAGTGTTGATGGAAAGTCAGAAGGAAGTCCAACTCGGGTCATCTTTCCTTGTTTGATATCTTTAGGGGATCTAAGGTCATGCGTTTGTCTCCAAATTTCAAAACGTGTGTCTGCCTGTCCAGTATCTCTAGAATCAATTATTCTTGAGTTACTTGAAAGCGTTGAAACTAATGGACTAATCATAAATAATCTATTCAATTTATCAACACTGTCTGCTGCACCTTCTGCCTGAATTGAGAATTGAAATGAATTTATCCCGCCAACTTCAGCTGCACTTTTAAGTCTAATTGGCCCTACTCTCATTGGAGAAAGTTCTGTTCTGTGTCTGTCATGAAAGTCTGGGACCTGGCGATATTTTTCATCATCAGTTCTTAATACTTTACTCATATGAATCCATGGAATTGTTCCTGACCTCCCAACAAATAATCCGTGTTGTTTAGCCGATTCTACAACCATTTTCTCTTCTTTTTTTAATTGTGCAAACCAACCGTTAAATCCATCGGTTCTTAAATCGACCGGACCTGGATGAACTTCCACTGCACATGCTCCAAGTTCTACTCCGGCATTGGTTAGTTCCAATACTCTATGTTTTTCTTCATCTGTTGCGAGTTTTCCGTTATCGTTAAACAAAAATAATTCAACTTCTCCACCGGCTTTTGTTATTTTTGCTGTTGGTTTTGCCTGTTCAAAAAGATCAGGTAAAGACGCTGCTTGTTGCCAAAAAGCAGTTTTCATTTTGTGTTCAATATGTTGTTCTTGTTCTGTTAATGCCATTTTTTATTTTTATGTATAAATTTGCACAAAAAAAACCTCATCCATATATTCATTTTTTATGAATAAATATAAGGACGAGGTTTCTCGTGGTACCACCTTACTTGTGTTTCTCTAAATGATTTTTTAACTAAGTTAAAAAACAAAAAAAGCTCCTCGGAGGAGCTTAAACTTTAAAGAAAACTTCTTTAAATGCTCCGAATTTTCGACACATTCTTTCTCTGTTACGGGAGGTTCCGGCATAGCTTACTGTAGTTCGGCTTGCAGCTCGAGAGGGTAATTGACTTAATCATTTTCGTTAGACTTGCACCAACCGTCTAATCTCTGCTGTCCACAAATGATAAGCTACTAGTTCTCTGTCTTAGCTTTTAACTATAGGAATAATATCAAATAATAAATTTTTTTGCAAATGCAGTCAAAATTTTGTTGTACTCCGATAAACTTTCTAGGTCGATCCATTCATTTTCAGAATGATGTCCTTCACCAATAGGTCGATTAATGATGACTGGAATATTTTTATCTGCAAAAAATCTGGCATCTGAGGAACCAGCACTCGGTATAAGTTCCGGTCTTTTGCCTGTAATGTTTTCTACTATGTCTAAATATTCTTTCAGGTATTTATTTTCTTTATCTAACTCGAATGATGACCCTTCAATTGCTTCTTCAATATATATTGATTTGTCCAATGAAATTTCAGCAAATAAATCTTTTATTTTTTTACGATCATCTTCAGAAATAACACGAAAATCTAACTCGATTGCTGCAGTATCGGGAACTACATTTGTGGCAGTACCTCCGGATATTTTCCCAATGTTTACTGTTGAAACCCATTCATCATTCACCGGATTTTTTATTACATTTATAATTTGCTGATAAATATTAATTATTTTTTCAATTGCATTTTCTCCTAACCAAGGTCTGGAACCATGAGCTGATTTTCCTTTGGCGGTTATTTTTGCATGGAGAATTCCTTTTTCTGCATATTCAATTGACATTGCTGCTCCACCATCCGGAAGTAATACTATTTTGGGATTTATTTGCGAGTTTTCTAATACATATTTGGTACCATAAAAACCACCGGCTTCTTCATCAGGGGTAAGTAATATGCCGATTGAGTAGTTATTAATGTTTTCAATAGTTTTAAATATTTCTATAAATGAGCAAATTGAAAACTTCATATCTAACACACCCCGACCAAATAATTTATTACCTTTTATTTTGGGTGCAAACATTTCATTGTCTGCCGGAACTACATCAATATGAGCAGTGAATAGTAAATCGGGGTTTTCGACAGTTCCCCAAAATTTTGAAGTGTATTCA
>Ga0163150_10002296_pt1 | contig 29766 bp, 25 predicted proteins | sample OliLakLV19P2IB_FD_148628 | JGI IMG/M metagenome (GOLD analysis project Ga0163150, IMG submission 148628) | Freshwater microbial mat bacterial communities from Lake Vanda, McMurdo Dry Valleys, Antarctica - Oligotrophic Lake LV.19.P2.IB | ecosystem: Environmental > Aquatic > Freshwater > Lake >...
CCCCCCATGCCACGCGGAAGTACACACTACATGCCCCGGTCCGATGGGAACTTTGCGGTGTAGGCGAATCAATATTACGTACATGAACAACTACTACTCCGCCGTGGGGAACTTCTGGAGCGGCAGAGGGCCGCTCGCGCTGGTCGAGAGCGGGCAGCGGCTCACGCACCAACTGCGCCCCGGCGCAGCGCCGAGAAGTGAGCCGGATGACTCCACACCGACCTCGGGCCGAAACTGCCGGGCTCGCCGCGCCCGGCCCGCGGGCGTGCTCGGGGCCGAGCTGTGGGTGAAACTCGTCGATGCGACCGAGCTCGCGCCCACCAATCCCGCCGCGCTGGTCTTCCTGACCATGACGACCACGCCGACCTTCCGCGCCCTCGTTCAAGCCCGGCGAAGGCGGGGAAATTGGGGGGGGCCGCCGTCTCCATGGCCCGCTAGATCAACACACGCGGCGAGAACGGGCCGTGGGGCGAGCAGGCGCAGGCGACGATTGCGGCGCACGTGTTCGTCTTGCGACAACTGAGTGAACGCTCGCAGCGGCCCCGGCACACGCTGGGGCCGTCGTCATCTGGGGGGCTGTGCGCACGGAATAGGACGGGCGGCTTGCCTATTCCCTCGTGAGCCATGAGCCACTCTGTCACCAACGCGCCAGTCCCGGTCCAGTCCAGCGGCGCAAGCACCGCTCTGCCAGTCACCCCCGCGCTCCTCGACGCACCCGCCCCGGCCGCGACATCTGGGGCACGCCGCGTGCTGCGGGTCGCAGCGTGGCTGGTCATCGCCGCGAGCGTGCTGGTCATCCTCCGCGCTCTGCCGACAGCCCAACTGCTCGACCTGGTGCAGGAGAAGGTGGCGACGCTGGGCCCGTGGGGACCCGTGGTCTTCGGCGTCGTGTACTTCGTCGCCGCCCTGCTCTTCGTGCCGGGCTCGGCGCTCACGCTGGCGGCGGGGGCAATCTTCGGACTGGCCTGGGGATTCGCCACGGTGTCGGTGTCGTCCACGCTCGCGGCTGCGGCATCGTTTCTCATTGCTCGCTACCTCGCCCGCGAGAAGGTCCGCCGCATGGCCGAGAGCAACCGCACCTTCGGCGCAATCGATACGGCCATCGCCCAGGGAGGGTGGAAGATCATCGCGCTCCTGCGGCTGTCTCCCGCCGTGCCGTTTTCGCTGGGCAACTACCTCTACGGGCTCACCCCGGTGCGCTTCTGGCCGCACATTCTCGCGAGCTGGGTCGGCATGATGCCGGGGACGTTCCTGTACGTCTATCTGGGCTTCGCGGGCAAGACCGCGGCTGCGGGCGGGACTGGAAAGAACCCATGGCAGTACGTGCTGCTGGGCGTCGGGCTGCTCGCCACCATCGTCGTGACCGTGTACGTGACTCGCCTGGCCCGCAAGGCGCTGAAGGAGACCGCGTTGAACAATCCCGAGCCCTCGCCCGCCCGACCCGCGGCCAGGAGCGAGACGGCCCCCGCTTCCAGGTCGATGAGCACGCTGATCGTCGCGGCGAGTGTGCTTGCGGTGCTCGCGGCGTGCGCCGAGTTGAACAAGGGTCGGCTGGGGAGCATGTTCGGCCCGCCCAAGGCAACGCTGAAGGAGGCGTACGCACACAAGCCCGACGGCGTCACGTTCGATCACTCGGTGTTCGACATGCTGCTGCACAAGCACGTCACCGAAGGCGGATTCGTGGACTACGACGGTCTCAAGAAGGACCTCGCGGCGCTCGACACGTACCTCGCCTCAATCGGCACGGCGGATGTGGAGACGCTCGGGCGCGATGAACGCCTGACATTCCTCATCAATGCCTACAACGCGTTCACGCTCCGCCTCATTCTCGACCATCAGCCCCTCGACTCCATCAAGGACATCCCGAGTGACCAGCGCTGGGACGCGAAGCGGTGGGCAGTTGCCGGCGACACCTACAGCCTCAACCAGATCGAGCACGAGCTGATCCGCCCCAAGTTCGCCGAGCCGCGGGTCCACTTCGCACTCGTCTGCGCCGCGGTGGGTTGCCCGCCCCTGCGGGCGGAGGCGTTCACCGGTGCCCGACTCGAAGAGCAGTTGACCGACCAGACCAGGTACGTGCACACGCATCCACGCTGGTTCCAGTTGAACGAACCCAAGGGCGAGCTGGCCCTCACGGCCCTGTACGACTGGTACGGCGGCGACTTCACGCAGCATGCCTCGTCTGTCACCGCCTTCGCCGCGCAGTACTCGCCCGAACTCGTCCGTCTGATCAACGCGGGCAACGAGCCCCGGGTGACGTTTCTCGACTACAGCTGGAAACTCAACAGCGTGGCCAATCGCGAACTCGCGGATTCACAGTGAAGGCGAGTCATCCCCACGGCACTCCATTCATGCAGACACCGACCCACTCCCTATCGACCGCCGGGATTGATCCGCACCTCGTGCGGGACCTCCAGCCGCTCGACGATCACAACATGGCGCTGCTCAACGCGGTGCATCCGCCGGTGTGGACGAATCCCACTCCCTCCGGCCGTTACAACATGGTCGTGATCGGTGGCGGCACCGCCGGGCTGGTCACTGCGGCCGGGGCCGCAGGCATGGGCGCCAAGGTTGCTCTCGTCGAACGCCGGCTCCTGGGTGGGGACTGCCTCAACTTCGGGTGTGTGCCGAGCAAGGCATTGATCCGCTCGGCCCGGTCGGTGGGCGACATGCTGGAGGCACACCGCTTCGGCGTAAATCGCGGATCGGGATTCGGCGTCGACTTCCCTTTGGTCATGGAACGAATGCGCCGTCTGCGAGCACAGATCGCGCCCCACGACTCAGCCGAGCGATTCCGCTCTCTTGGAATTGATGTCTTCATCGGAGAGGCGAGGTTCACCGGCTCCGACACGATTTCGGTGGGTGGGCAAAGCCTGCGATTCGCGCGGGCGTGCATCGCCACAGGCGCCCGCCCGGCCACTCCGTCCATTCCCGGGATTGCCGAGGCCGGGTTCTTGGACAATGAGAACGTCTTCACGCTGACCGAACTGCCCCGCCGGCTCGCGGTGCTCGGGTCCGGCCCCATCGGTTGCGAGCTGGCCCAGAGTTTCGCGCGCTTCGGGTCTTCGGTCACGGTGATCGAGATGGCCCAGCAGATCCTCCCGCGCGAGGACCGGGATGCCGCCGAGTTCGTCATCCGAGCCATGCGCCACGACGCGGTTACGTTCAAGCTCAGCACAAGCGTTGGGCGCGTGGAACAAACCTCTTCGGGAAAGACTCTGATTCTCAAGACCGCCGGCGGCGAGGAACGCCTTGAGGTGGACGAGATTCTCGTCGGCATCGGCCGTGCACCCAACGTTGAGGGCATGGGTCTTGAAACCGCGGGTGTGAAGTTCGACGCTCGTAGCGGCGTGGAAGTCACCGACGGCTTGCGGACCACCAACGCTCGCATCTACGCCGCGGGCGATGTGTGCAGCAAGTACAAGTTCACGCACGCCGCCGACGCGATGGCGCGAATCGTGATCCAGAACGCGCTGTTCTTCGGGCGTGCCAAGGCCAGCCGCCTGGTCATGCCGTGGTGCACGTTCACCGACCCCGAGATCGCCCACGTCGGGCTGTACGAAAAGGACGCGCAGGAGCAAGGCATCGCCACCCACACCATCGCGGTCGAACTCGGCAAGGTCGACCGCGCGATCTTGGACGGCGAAGATGGATTGCTCAAGGTCCTCCTGAAGAAGGGTACCGACCAGATTCTTGGAGCCACGCTCGTCTCGCGCCACGCGGGCGAGACGATCTCTGAGATCACCACCGCAATGACCCACGGGCTGGGGCTCCGCAAGCTGGCGAGTGTCATCCATCCGTACCCGACCCAGGCGGAGGTCATCAAGCGAGCCGCGGATGGCTACAACCGGACGCGGCTGACACCGGGTGTCAAGAAGCTGTTCGAGCGTGTTCTGGCGTGGAGACGATGACCGAGCAACCAGCCCGTTCTGCACCATTTCTACCGAGCGACTCTCGGCCACCGGGCAGCCTGAGGCTGGTCCTTTGCATCGCTGGCGGGTCACTCTTGGCGTATGCGATCCTCCTGAGCGTTCTCTCCCATGTGCTTGAGGCTGGGGCCACTACTCGTGAGCACGCTCTCGTGTGGCTCGCCGCCGCCGGAGTCGCTGCGGGGGCGGCTTATCTGGCAGCGTTGTTTCGAGGGCATCGACAGCACCTCCACTTGAGTTTCCACTGGATCGTTGCGGTCGCCATCTCCGCCCGGCTTGTCGTGTGCTTCGCCCCACCGATGCTCGAGTCCGACTACCAGCGCTACCTGTGGGACGGGGCCGTAACGGCCAGCGGCCTCAACCCTAACCGGGACGCGCCGAGCGACGTGCTGGCCGGAACTGTTCAAGGCCCGAATGCGGACCAACTAGCCGCGCTAGCCGCCCGCTCAGGAAACGTGCTCTCCAGCATCAACCACCCCGCGCTCACGACCATCTACCCACCTGCGGCTCAAGGGGCCTTCGCGGCCGCGTACGCCATCGCGCCGTTCAGCCCCGTCGGCCTGCGCATCGTCTTCTGCCTCGCCGACGCCGCGACCTTGATGCTGCTATCGAGACTCCTGAAAGCACTCTCGCTTCCGGCGAGCCAGCTCATCTGGTTTGCCTGGAACCCGCTCCTACTCCGCGAGGTCTATTCGTCGCTGCACATGGACATTCTGCTGCTGCCGCTCATCGTCGCGTCGCTGCTCGCGGCGGTGCGTTCCAAGGGCGGTATCGCGGCAGCGTGGCTCATCATCGCCTCGGCGGTGAAGGTCTGGCCTATCGTGCTTGTCCCACTCGTCATGCGTGCCATGCTGGGGCAATGGCGTCGGCTTGTCTTGACGCTTACAGCCTGCGCAATCCTATGTGCGACGCTGTGGCTTCCGGTTCTCTTCGTTTCGCATGGTGAGAGCAGCGGCTTTCTCGCTTACGGCAAGGGTTGGCAGAATAACGACGGGTACTTTCGCGCTGGCATCTGGCTCAGCGAGCGTGTACTGACGCTGCTTGGCATCGAGGCGTGGCATTCGCATGCGATCATGCGGCTCACTTCAGCAGCGCTCCTGGGGGTCGTCGTCCTCTGGCAACTCCGATCCAAGCCTACCGATGCGATCGAGTTGATCGCACGATGCCTGTTCATCATGGGCACCATCTTCATGCTCAGCCCGACGCAGTTCCCGTGGTATTGGCTCTGGTGTCTCCCGCTGCTCACCCTCCGCCCAAGCCTGCCACTCCTCCTCTATGTCGCCCTCTTGCCTATCTACTACGTGCAGGATCAACTCGTGTACCCGTTGAGCCACTGGCTCCAGCACGCGCCCGTGTGGCTCCTGCTGTTTGTCGCCGGAGGTCGGGCAGTCATCGGACGTGTTCGCGGAACAACGCGTGCGTGGAGGTGAGCCGTGCGTAGTGGTTCCGTCATCGCGGTCGTCATCCCGGCACTCAACGAGGAGGGCGCCCTGCCGGGGGTCATCGCCCGCATCCCGGACTGGGCTGATCGGATCATCGTCGTTGACAACGGCTCCACGGACCGCACCGCAGCGGTTGCTCGTGCGGCAGGAGCCACTGTGGTATCCGAGCGACTCCGCGGGTACGGCCGGGCATGTCAAGCCGGCATCGTCGCAGCAGGGCGCGATCCAACCGTCGTGCCTGACGTGATCGTCTTCCTGGACGCGGACGGAAGCGACTTCCCCGAGCAGATGGACCGTGTAGTTGACCCGATCGTCCGAGGATGTGCGGATATGGCCATCGGCTCTCGAACGGGCGGAACCCTGACCGCTGGAGCAATGACGCTGCCGCAACGGCTCGGGAACATGCTGGCGCCCGCGCTCATCCGCTGGCTCTGGGGAGTGTCGTACACGGACCTCGGGCCGTTTCGGGCGATCCGAACGACGTCGCTCCGCTCCCTGCGCATGGACGACAACACCTACGGCTGGACCGTGCAGATGCAGATCCGTGCGGCACGTTGCGGACTTCGAGCGGTTGAGGTGCCCGTCGATTACGGCCGGCGTCGCGCCGGAAAGTCGAAGATCTCCGGCACGGTCCGAGGTGTGGCCAAGGCGGCCACCAAAATCCTCAGCACCGTTGCACAGGAGGCCCTGTGGCCCACCAGACTGAGTGCGTGCGGAAGCGCGGTCGTGGGTGTCTTTGCCAAGTTTCCGCAACCGGGGCGAGCCAAGACTCGCCTGATTCCTGCTTTGAGCGCGGACGGCGCGGCGGCTCTGCACGACCAAATGGTGCGGCACACGCTCGACCGTGTCGGTGAGTTGCTCAAGCACCGTGAAGTTGACGCACGTGTGTGGACGGCCGGATCAGACCCAGAGACATTTGCTCAACACTTCAGAACCGACCTCCCGTGCGCGGCCCAAAGCGAAGGCGACCTTGGACAGAAGATGCAGGCGGCATTCACACACATGCTGCGAGAAGCGGATGCGGCCTTGCTCATCGGCACCGATTGCCCCGACATCTCCTCCGGTCTGTTGAGCATGGCGTTGGAGGGGCTGCAGAGCGCCGACGTGGTCCTAGGACCGGCGACCGATGGCGGCTACTACCTGGTCGGACTGAGGCGACCCGCTCCCTCGTTCTTCGAGGACATTGAATGGAGCACCTCGACGGTCCTGGCCAAGACACTTGAGCGGGCGAGCGCGCTGGGGCTGTCGGTGCAACTCTTGCCCATGCTGAGCGATGTTGATGAGCCGCAGGACCTGCCGGTATGGAGCCGTGTGCGTGACACGCTGTCGCCACCCGACGAGACGCCGGCGCTCTCCGTCATCGTGCCGACACTCAACGAGCAATCACGGATCGGCGGCCTTGTGGATGCCCTGCGCCAACTCGGCGTCGAGGTGATCGTCGCCGACGGTGGCAGTGACGACGGCACTCGGTCCACGGCGGCGGCCCATGGCGCTCGCGTCATCATCGCCCCTCGGGGGCGCGGTCCCCAGCTCAATGCGGGAGCTTTGCTGGCCCGTGGCCACTCGCTGCTGTTCCTCCACGCCGACACGACCCTTCCTAGGAACTTCGCCGCCATTGTGAAGCGGACGCTTCAAGACTCATCTGTCGCGCTCGGTGCGTTTCGGTTCGAGCTCGATCGCAAGGGCACGCTCCTTGGTGGCATCGAACTCGCGGTCAAGCTCCGCTGCAGACTGTTCAAGACTCCCTACGGCGATCAGGCGTTGTTCATGCGGAGCGAAGTGTTCCGGCAACTCGGTGGATTCGCATCGATCTCTCTGATGGAGGATCTCGACCTTGCGCGACGGGCCCGGAAGCTCGGTCGCATCGTGGTCGTTGGAGAAGCTGCCATTACGTCTGCGAGGCGATGGGAGACCGCCGGCCTGGTGCGGATGACCGCCATCAATCAGGCGTGTGTCATGGGATTCGCGATGGGTGTGTCGCCGCAACGATTAGCGGCGTGGCGCAACCGACTATCTGGGATCCGGCCCGAGAATGCCCGGCCGCCGACACCGGGCGCTCATCAGATCGTTTCGGATGGCTCTTCCGCGCCAAACGCCGCCCGTGCCAACTGCATGGCCGATTCAGAATTGGATGTCAGGAAGTAAACAAACCCGTCGCGTCGCCAGACAAAGATCTCCGCGGGTGCGGAACCCTTCGGAGCGAACTCATCCACCAGACGATAGGTTTTGCCTGATTCGAGCTTGAGCTCGCCGGTATCTTGCTGGATGTGGATGCTCACGATCGATCCGCGACCGCCGCTCGTCTGTGCGTCCGCCGTCGATTCGAGGACCATTCGGACTGATTCTCCGCGGCCAGGGACAGCGCAAGGCCCGGCACCACGGAGCTTGAATCCGCTCGCTTCGACATGGCCGATGTCGGGCCTGTTCCCAAGCACGTGGCTGAACACCGTGGGAACGTCTCCGAGCTTCGTAGTTTTAAACCGCATCCCGATCATGTCCGCATGGACCTCGCACTCTTCGTGCTGGGCGCGGATGAACGTCACAAGAGACGTGCGATATTGCTGCGCGACCTGAACATCGTCCGTCCGCCATACACCTGACTGACGGAGGATCACGAATGCTCCGCCCGCCAGGATAGCCAGCGATGCGGCGATGGCGAGCCAGCGGACGGGCTTCGAGAATCGAAAGCGCGGCCGGGCCCCAACCGCGGGGAACGGCAGGCTGGCCTCGTCCGACGGAGCGGCACTCCCCATCTTGATGATTCGATCTCGCAGACCCTCTGGCGCACTCCCGCGCGATGCGGAAACGACTGTCTCCCGCAGTCGCTTCTCAAGTGCAATGACGGCCTGGTCCTCTGGGCGCTGCTCCAAGTGCCGCGCGAGCTCCGCCTGCTGAGCATCGCTGAGTTGCTCATCCGCAGCCCCACGGAGAAGCTGCGTGCGTGTCGACACTGCAACCGTCTCGGTGGCGTCTCGATGTCGATGGTTGGTGTTCTCAGACATACTTATCCTCTTGCCTCGGCGTTTAGGGGTTCCGGGCGAGGTTCGATGATGCCGGCGCGGCTCAGCTGCGGTGAGAGGTCTGGGTCATCACGGAGCATTCGAGAAGCCTGCGTCCTCGCACGGTGGAGTCGGCTCATCACCGTACCGATCGGAACGGCTAGCGCTTCGGCGATCTCCTTGTACTTCAACCCTTCAACGGCCCAGAACCACAAGACCTCCCGAAGTTCGACGCTCATGGAGTCCAGTGCGGCGTGCATCCGGCTGGTGGCGAGGTTCCAGTCAATATCGCTTGCCTCGGACGAGTCGATGGCTTCAGCGGCGTCCCCGCTGAACCGGGCCGATTCTGCCACCCGCGCAAGGGCGCGCTCCCCGGCGCGATCGTGTTCAAGCCGGCCGTAAAAGCTTGTACGTGCAATCCTCATAAGCCAAGCCCGCATTCCAGCGACACGGGTACTGAATCCGGCGATCGACTCTGGCCGGAATGCCCGCGCGTAGACGTCCTGAACGAGTTCTTCCGCCACATCCGCGTCCTTCGCAAGGAAGCGAGCAAATCGGAAGACCGAGTCAAGTTCGGCTACCGCAAGATTTTCGAACTCGTCACGCTGCATGCATTGTCCAATTGGGGAACAGGAAAGGCTTGCCCGCTGTTCCCATCCTGGGAGGGATTCCGCGAAATGGTGGGAGCATGTACGGCCCCCTTGCGGCCGTTTGATTCGTGCGAAAGGTGAACGTCGCCCGTCAACCGACGATAAGGTGCGCAAAATTTCTCTTCAGGGGTCGAGAATCGGTTCGAGCGGATTGTGGATAGGTCCCCCAACTCACCGCATCAGCACACATGGCACCGGGCTGCCTTCAAATCCTGTGTGCGACGACGAAACGAAAAAGGCGTCGTACCTTGGGAAGTTGCAACGACCCAACAAGGAGTACGCCACCGTGCATCATGCTACATCGAATCCGCCTGTCTCGCCATTCATCCCGACCCAACGACGAAGTGGGACATCGCCTCGTCGTCCGCAACGGCCGCTGTCCCGAACGCAGCATCCTCACGCGCGTCCGTCCGGTACCCGTCCGCCCCCCCCCGTGCGCGACCATCGTCCTCCCGAATCGCGCGAGACCTTCCGATCTCGATACCTGCCCCCGTACATGCGCCGGTCGAGTTCCCCTGTTGAGCTCCAGGCACGAACTCGTGCCCTCCCTCGTACTCGCGGGCGTGAGCGCCAACGACATCGCCGACTCGCTGCGGCCGAGTCCGATGCAAGTCCTCGTCACAGCCGGCTGCGAATCTCCCACAGATCTGGAAACAGGGGCTTGAACAGCGTCGTGCGCAGATATTCGACGCCTGGTGATCCGCCCGTGCCGGGCTTGCTGCCGATCGTGCGTTCGACCATCTTCACGTGGCGATAGCGCCACTCCTGCACGCCTTCATCCAGATCGACCAGCATCTCGCACAGCTGACGAAGGTGCGGATCGGTGCGATAGATGTCGACCAGAATCTCCTGCACTTCGTCATTCGATTCCGTCGGCAGCGCCCGGTCACGGAGCAACAGCGCCGCCGGCACGGCGCGGCCGTTCGCGACGAGGCAGCGGAGGAAGGACTCCCACAGCGACGGATCGCGCAGCCGCTGCTCGAGCGCCGCCCGTTCCGGCGTTCCTTCGGCCTGATGCTGCACCACCTGCGCGCGTCGATGGCCGAGCGCGAACTCGAATTCGCGGAACTGACATGACTGGAACCCGCTGGAGTTCGCGAGCCGCGATCGGAAACTGACGAAGCTCGTCGGCGTCATCGTTTCAAGCACATCGATCTGCGCCACCATCGTCTTGAGAATCGTCAGCATGCGCTTCAGCGTTGCCGACGCCGCGGGGACGTCGTTCTTCTCCATTGATTTTCCGAGATAGCCCGCTTCATGCAGCTGCTGCTTAAACCATAATTCATACACCTGATGAATAATGATGAAGAGCGTCTCGTCGTGCTCCGGCCCGTCCGAACGCGGGTTCTGCAGCGCCAGCAGTTCGGGAATCTTCAGGTACGACCCATAGGTCAATGCAGGCGCGGGATTCATGCGCCGAGTATCGCGGAGACGGGCCGGTCGTGCCAGTTGCCGCCCAGTCGCACCCCGTTCGGCGCACGCTACGCCTCCACAAACCCCTCCCGAATCGCGTAGCGCGTCAGGCCGACGCGATCGTGGATTCCGAGCTTGGCCATCAGGTTCGCAACATGCCGCTCGATCGTGCGGGGCGAGAGTTTCAGCAGCGCCGCGATGTCGCGCTTGCTCATTCCCTGTGCCACATGCCGTAGGACTTCACGCTCGCGCGGCGTCAGGAGGTCCGAGCGCACGGCCCGGGGTGGATCGGTCGCCATCCGAACGCCGTGATCATCGACGATCATGCGTTCGCGTACTTCCGGCGAAAAGTACGTCGTGCCGGCAACGGCCCCGCGGATCGCGGCCAGCAGATTGTCAGGCGAATCGGACTTCGTGACATACGCCGTTGCATGCGCTGCGAGCGCTTCAGCGACATACTGATCACTCGAAAAGCCGCTCAAGAAAATGATCCGCGTGGCCGGCGACGCCTTGTGCATCGCGCTTGCCGCCGCGAACGGTGTGCGGCCGGGCATATCGATATCAAGCACGGCGACATCCGGCTTCAGCCTGGAGACCGCGTCAAGCGCATCCGTCGCGTTTCCAACGTCGGCAACGACCTCGAACTCGCCCGTGCGCTCGATCCATTCCACGGTGGCGCGGCGAAGCGTGGCATGATCGTCAGCGATGACCAGGCGACGACGGCGTCTTCTCACGAGCGGATTCCCTCGCGATCGTCGACTCGGAATGCCCGGGCAAGCGGCCGTCGGAGGAGCCGGCGCACCGCGTCTCGAATCGCGCCGATGGAACACGGCTTCGGCAGCGCGTCGCACGTCAGGTCAGCAACCCGCCCGCACCGCGCGCGCTGCGGCGCAACCTCCGAGCATGAGACGCGAGGGACGCGCACGCCCGCCGAGCACAGCCGTTGACGGCACTCGCTCGCGTGCTCGCAGTCCCCTTCGATGTCCCCTTCGATGTCAAGGACCACGAGTTCCGGACGCAACAACCCCGGCGCAAGCGCGCGGGCCAGCGACCCGACTGACGGGCAGTCGATGACGCGAAACCCGAACGTCGTCAGCCCGTCGGCCACCATGCGCCGCACGTACTCGCAGCCGTGCACCACCGCGATGAGCGACTCGCGGGCGCTGTGATCCGGCACATCGATGACGGAGATTCCTCGCGCGCGATCCCAATGGGGACACATCAATCGATCAACCGCGACCGTGGAGTTGCATGCGGGCCATTCGATTCGAAAGGTCGTCCGTCCGGCGCGAGAGTCAACGTCGATCGAACCGCCGACCTCATCCACGATCGTCTTCACGATCACGAGACCCATGCCTGTTCCGGATCCCGTGTGCAGAGCCCGCGCCTCGCGCGCGGCACCGCGCCCGTTCCGCGTCGCGAGGGCAGGCGCCGAGAAGAACGGCTCAAAGATGCGCGGCAGCACGGTCGACGGGATTCCCGGTCCGTTGTCGCTGACTTCGAGCATGTGCGACGTCGGTCCGCGCCGCACGCGGACATGGATCTCGCCGGCGCCATCGAGCGCATCGCGGGCATTCAAGAGGAGGTTCATCAGCACCTGCTGAATGTGCACCGGTGGCGCGAGCACGTACGCGGGCTGGTCGTCGGTATCAAGCGCCAGCCGCAGCGTCTTGGGCAGGAGGCGCTGTACGAGACGTGCGAGATCGGCGCAGGCGCTGTTCAGATCGACAGTCTGCTGGGGCGAATCGCCGTGCGGCGTCGAGCGGTGCCGCCGGGCAAAAGCCAGGAGCCCCCGCGCCAGTTCCTGGGAGTGCTCCGACACCAGTCGCAGATCATCAAGCGCCGCGCGGGCCTCGCCTTGCTTCGGCACGCACGCTTCAAGGCGCTGCACCGCGGCGAGCCCGAGCGCGAGCCCGAGCGCGAGCGCGAGCCCGAGCGCGAGCATGTTGCTCAGATCGTGAGCGATTCCCGTCGAGAGCTCGCCAATCGTCGCGAGGCGCTGCGCGTGCACCCGGCGTGCACGCGACAGCCCGCCTGCTTTGCCCGATTCATTGCGCGGGCCGTCGCCGGCATTCCCGCCCCGCTCGCTCGCGACATCGCTGTTACTCCGCGGCATTGATACTCCTATCTAGGAGTACCCACAGAGCGGCGAATCATGCGGAGAAACCCGCAATTCTCGCGCAGGAAAAGAAATGCTGGCGAATAACCGGGCCCGACGCCAGCCCGCCGTTCAGCGGATCACCGCGCCGGATGCATCTTCGATCCGTAGCGTGCCGGTCTCCATGTTCCACGTCACCCGCGCGGCGAGGACCGGCGTGCCGTTTCCCTGCGTCACCTTCACACTCCGCGATCCGGCGCCGGTTCCCGTGCCCGTGAGCGTTGCGATCTGCGTCTCGACGTCGTAGGCGAATCCGTCGCACTCAACCGCGAACTCGACGACCGCGAGCTTCCCCGACGTGATGTAGATCCGGCGGGCCCCGTCCCCGAATGCGCGAACACCCAGAATCCTGGAAGTTCCGCCAAAGTCGACGCCGCGCTCGGCTGGCTCAGTGGTCGGGTCGGGGGCAAGCCGCTCCAGATCCGCTTCGAGGCTGCTCCCGGTCAGCGTGAAGAAACCGGTACGCGGCTCGGGATCGGTATGCGTGAGCTCGACATCGTCGAGCAGGGTGATCGTCGCGCGATCAGTCTCGGTGTTCACCATGTCGAGCCGCCGCGTCCATTTGAAATTCGTGATCCCCTCCGCACCGAGCGCGAGCGGCGTGGTCTTCTTCTCCTCGGTGCCGTCTGCGGGCGGCGCGTCCAGTGATTCGTCGGCGAGCGTGCCGCCCGACTCATCTTCCTCGATAGCCTTCGCGGGCACGTTCGTCAGCAGCGTGCCCGGCCCTTCCACGAAGCCTTCGCGGGTGACAAGGTCGTATTCGATGTGCTCGCCGCGCAGCCGGAACAGACGGGGATCCCCCTCCCGCGCGGAAGACGACCAGCGGCTGCTGAAGAACGTTGCGGCGCTCTTCGCGACGACCCGGCTGATGCCGTTGTCCTTCGGCGCCTTGGGGGCCGTTTGATCGGTGATCTCGAACCGTAAGTGTTCAGCGCTCACCGCGTCCGTCGATGCGCGATCAGGTGTGCTGCGGACCGTAACGGAACCGTGCAGATCGATCGCTCCACGCCCGTCCTCGGCCCGGGGTTCGCCCTCGTCGAGGCGTTCGCGGAAGACGAATCCGTTCTGCCATTCTGCGGTCATCGCTGCCGACTCAGGCACGACAGGCCGTTCGATTCGTTCCATCGTTGGGGGCGCGATCACGTTCGCAAACGATCGCACCCGTCCGGGTCCCTCCGCCGATGCGCTCCGCGTTGATTCATGGAAGGTCAGCTCCGTCATCCGATCGATGAGGACGCGCTCACGCACGACCCACACGTCGCCAGACACGGTCAGATCGTGCGCGACGCCGTCGCCGTCCAAGGCGTCCGCAAAGACGCGAACGTGAGGCTCGTCCGGCGAGAGCAGCAGCGCCTGAACTCCGTCTTGAGCTTCGACGGTCGAGATGTCCGCGGCAATCGCCTTGTCGTCGCGCGGCGCCGTTGTCGATGCTGTCGTCACGTCGTCACGGAACCTGACCGTGAGCTTCGACGTCCAGAGCCGCTGCTCCGGATCGATCGCTTCGACGTTGTGCTGAGCGACGAGCTTCGCCGGCGCAGCATCGCCGCGCGCGTCGCGCCGGAGCGCGAGATCAAGTGTGCGGGCACTGAGTGATGTTGCCGGGTGCGTGCGCCGCGCGATGGCCGGTGCCGTGTCGTCACCGGATGCCTTGAGTTGCTCGAGCGCGCCCGTGCCGGCACGGTCACCCGCAGTGGGGGCGGCGCTGTTGTCGCGCGCACCGAAGTGTGCGTCGACCTTGGCCGCATCGACGACGAACGACTCGCCGGTCGCGCGCACATTGCCTTTGAATGCAGCGTGTTCGAGATCGCCGGTTCCAGTCGCATCCGCCGAGAACTGGAGCGCCAGCTCCTCACGCCATGTGATCGTGACGGACGACGGCGCCTGCGCGGGCTGCGGCTGCGTGAGCGCGAGCGCCCCGTCGGCGTCGCGGGTCACGGCGGCGTCGTCGGGATCAGCGGCGAGCAGCGCAAAAGCCTCGCCGCCGGAGGCCAGGACAACGGACCCTGGTCCTGTGAAACCTCCCTTGCCTTCGCGCTGCCGCAGCCAGAACCGCTCACCGCTCGCGTTCAGCTGCGGACTGTCAACCGTCAGCGGCGCTGTCGACGAGCCGAATGCTTCGACCAAATCTTCCCCCGTCTGAAATTGCACGCGCGCACATGAAACGTGTGCCTTGGTAGCCTCGTCGTCCAGCGTCACGCGACGCCCATCGCGGGCGATGATCTCGACCCGCGCGTCGTCCTTGCTCGCCAATCGGTCCGCTGCGCCTGCCGGTTCGAGCACGAGGCGACCCGTGTACTCGATGGTGATCGTCTCGACCACGGACGCGGCTTCCACCAGGGATGCGTCTTCACCGGTCGTGGATTGCGCCGCAAACGCTGCAGCGCCGATCGCACGCGCAGGGTTCGACGGATTCGAAGGGAGCGACGCGCCTGAAGCGATGCGGTCGTGCGATTCGCCTTCGAGTGCGAAGACGGCGATGAGTTCGTCCCCGCGTAGGTGCGACGTGCGATCGCTGTTGACGCGCGTGACATGCACGTCGTCAGCAAGTGTGAGCCTGTAGAACTTCGGCGCTGCAGGAGCAGTAGCTGGCGCGGCGCTTGCGGGGGCGCCGCCTATGACCTTCGCGGGCGCGACGGGTGTCGTCCGCGCGCCCGCCGGTCGCGTGCGGCCGTCGGCGCCCCGCACAAAGACAATCGGCTTGGTCGAACGATCGATCGTCAGACTTTCGAGCTCGCCTCCGCGTGCACCGCCCTTTCCCTGCCCGGTGGGAGTGACCAGCAGTGACATGCCTTCACCGTCGAACGTGCCCGCGTCGGACTCGATATGGACCGGCCCCTCGCAGCGAATGTCCCCGAGGATGCTGTCGAATCGGGCGTCGTCTGCGAGAGCAGTCATCGCCGGCGCATCGACTTCGATATCGAGACCGTCAGGCCGAGGCCGGAACACGCGGATCACCACATTGCCGTCGAGCGTGCCGCTCTCGAGCTCGTTCCCTGAGCGCCGGGCTCGGCCACGATCTGCCGTCAGAACGATCACGCGGCCGTCAGGCTGGAACATGAGCGCCTTGGGCCGCGTCAGCTTCATCTCGCCGTCGGGAAGCGGTTCGAGCGACTGGGCGCTGTACTGCTGTGCAAGACGCCCGTTCTCGTCCGTGACCTGCACCCATGCGCCGTCCTCCACGTGCATCAATGGAATCGCGTCGGCGGACTGTGTACGCCCCAGCCGCTCCGACTCTGTCAGCGGCGCGGGGCCGACAAGATCCTTGGCCTCGTCGATGCGGCGGGACTCCGGCCTCGTTCGGGGCTCGTAATCCAGATTGCTGACAACAAGAAGCAGAATCGCGCCGACGAGCACGCCGCCGCCGATGAGGAGCAGCGGACGAGCGCGAGGCGGACGGGCGATGGGAACGGTCATGTGGGCGTTGTTTCTGCGGGTGACGTGACGGAACGCGAGATCACGACGAAGGGTCGAAGAGCCGCAGCGCCTCGCTCCAGCGTCCCTGTTGCTCAAGCAGGTGCTCGATCGCTTCACGCACGGCACCGTGGCCGCCTGTTCGTGACGTGACAAATCGAGCGGCGGCGCGCACTTCGACGGCCGCATTCTGCACGGCCATAGGGTAGCCGCAACGGCGAAGCACCGAGAGATCGGGCAGATCATCGGCCAACATCGCGGTTTCCTCGGGGCGCACGAGCAGCGTTTCACACAGCCGCGTGAAGTCGCGCGCCTTGTCCTGCGATCCATTGATGATGTGCCGAATGCCGAGTTCGTTCATGCGATGGCGAAGGCTCATGCCGGTGCGCCCCGTAATGATCGCGATCTCGCCACCGAGCCGCTGCCAGATGCGCATGCCGCATCCGTCGTGCACATGAAACCGCTTCGTCTCGTGGCCCAGGTCAGAAATCGCGATGCCGCCATCGGTGAGGACACCATCGACGTCGAGGAACAGGACCTTGATACGAGCGAGGGGGATAGGAGCGACGGTGATGGACATACGGGGGCGTTTCGCTGCAGCGTTTTTGCGGGATCGAGCAACCACTATACTTCGCGGCCCATGTCGCCCTTTCCCGGAGCTGACCGACTCGATCTTGACCAAACGGTGATCGAGTCGATGAGCGCCGTGCAGACCGCGGTGTCGGCAAGCATCACGATCGGCGAGGCCGTCGCGGAACTGCGCTCGCGGCGCATCACGCAGCCGATCCTCTATGTATACGCCATCGACGAGGAGGACCGGCTCGTCGGCATTGTGCCGATCCGCTCGCTGCTGCTCGGCAGTCCGGACACACCGATCCACGACGTCATGACGGCGCGAACGACCACGATCCGCGCCGACGAAACCGTAGGCGACGCGCTGATGGCGTTCGCGATGTATCGGCTGCTGTCGCTGCCTGTCGTCGACGCCGAGGGTCACCTGCTCGGGGCGATCGACGTCCAGGTCTACGCGGACGAGACGTTTGAACTCGCCGAATCGCACCGCGTCAACCAGCTCTTCCAGATGCTCGGCGTGTCTGTACGCGAGGCGCGCGAGCGTTCGCCGTGGCGCGGGTTTCGAACCCGCATGCCATGGCTGACCTGGAACCTGGTCGGCGGCACGCTATGCGCTGTCATCGCGAAGGTGTTTGACGCGACACTCGATCAGTTTCTCGTCCTAGCGATGTTCATTCCGCTGGTGCTCACGCTCGCCGAGAGCATCGCGATGCAATCGATGACCCTGGTGCTCGAAGTCCTGCAGGGGACCGAAATGCGCTGGCGAATCGTCAAACGCCGGCTGAAGACCGAGGTCGGTACCGCGCTCGTCCTCGGACTCTGCTGCGGGCTCGTCGTCGGCGGCGTCAGCCTCTTGTTCAGCGGCGGTCCCGGCGTCGCGCTCGTGCTCGTTGGTGCCATCGCCTCGACCATGGTGCTCGCGGCAACGATCGGCGCGACCGTGCCGGTCCTCCTCCACTCGATGCGGCTTGATCCGACGATCGCCGCCGGTCCCCTGTCGCTGACCGTGACGGATGTGATGGCGACCACGATCTACCTGGCGGGGGCGACGGTGTTCCTGACGCAGGGGTAGCGCCTCGGCACCCCGGGACCGAAATTGTGAGAATGGCCGGGATCGCTTTTTTTCGTTCGTGATGTGTTTGAGGCGGTGCAGGTGGGGCGCTGAATGACGCGCTGAACGCGCCCGGCGTCACCGTTTTCTCGATCGAAGTCGCTGATGCGGGCGTCATCGGCGCCTTCAACGCCTTGACGGTCACAAACGTCGCCCACACGTGGGGGTCACGGCAACACCTACAACATTGCAGCCGGGAGGTACGCGGCGACCGGTGCGGGAAGCGGCGCGCCGATCGATCTCAATGCGCTGCTGGCGGGCCGGAGCATCGACCTGGCAATCGTGCCCGCGCCCGCCGCGCTGTGCGTGCGCCGGCCGCGACGGACGCCGGCGCCGTGCGGCGTGCGGCGTGCCGGCAGTAGGCGCGGTCGGAAAATCGACATGCGCAAGCGGCCGTGCCCTCAGAGAGGCACTGGCCGCTTCGTCGTTGCAGCGCCTTGCACCCCGTGCGGGTGCAAGGTGCTCGCTCCGAAAATTCGAGATGGCATGAGGGGCGCGGCGCTACACGTCGCATTGGCCCCCGTCCGGCACACACGTGTGCCCCTCACACCACTTGAGATTCACGGAGTCGTCAATGAACACGCATCTGAAGACCGTCCCGCATCGTTTCCTTCGCCCGTTCGCCCGCGCTGCGGCAATCAGCGCCGGTGTTGCAGTCACATCCCTGGGGTTCGCAGGCGCACCGGCGTGCGACGAGCGCGACGCGCTCAATCTGCCGACGACGTTTCCCTGGAACACGATCTGCACCCTCCGCTACCACGCCGACTTCGACGGCATTCTCGGCGCGGTCGGCAGCGGCGTCCTCATCACGCCGTACACCGTGCTCACCGCCGGTCACTGCGTCTACAACCGCAACGAAGGCCATTACAACTTTAGCGATATTCATATCCAGCCCGCCGCGTATCTCAACGGGGCGACGATCGCCTATCCCTATGGCACGCGCATCGGCGATCACAAGCACACCAACAGTAAGTTTGCCGACCTGGGCTTCGATCCGAAAGGCGACGTGGATTACGGCGCGCTGCACATCATCTGTCCGTTCGACGAGCTCGACACGTTCATGCCCGTGCGGTTCGACTATTCGCCCTCGCTCGTCAACCACTCGGGCTATCCCGTCGAAGAGCTGCCGGACCCGGCGCGCACGTTTGACCAGTGGTTCGATGCCGGCGACGTGATCGACGTCGACACGCGGCAGCTCGAGTACGACACACGGTCCACAGGCGGCGCGAGCGGAGCGCCCGTGTGGGTGCTGTTCGGCGACAGCGGCGAACGCTACATCGTCGCTGTGAACAGGGCGCACAGCAACGAGTGCAACGGACTGGGCTGCCGACTGGTGTGGCAGAACGAAGATCTCATCCGATCGTGGATGGACTGGGAGCCGACGTTCGCAGAGAAGCTGGCCGCAGGCTGCGCGTTCGAGCTCGTCGCGGTGCCTTTCAGCGGCGTCCTCGACTTTTACCAGGCGCACCCGCAGGCGCTCTTCAGCGCCCAGGAACTCCAGCTCATCGATCCGATCGAGCAGCCGGGCCTGCCGACTGCCCGCATGTTCCAGGTGATCGGCAACACGTTCTACGAATGGCTGGAGTACCGCCTCGAACCGCAGGATCCCAACAGCCAGCGCTTCCTCAAGATGATCGCGCCCGTTGAGCAGTGGCTCCCCGTCGGCAAGGCCCGTGCGCTCCTGACCGCGAGCATCAGGTGGGCTGATCAAGTGCCGGCGCAGGGCAATCAGACGACGGGCCCGGCCGACGCGGCGATGCCGTTCCCGATGCCGATCGGCGCGCTGCCGAACGGCGGACCCGTGGACAGCACGATCGATCTCCCCGGACCGATGGACGTCGGGCCGTGCTCGGGTGATCTCAACGGCGACGGTGTCGTAAACGCTGCCGATCTCGCGATTCTGCTCGGCGCGTGGGGCCAAGTCGGTGGCGTCGCAAATCTCGACGGGAACGGTCCGGTGAACGGAGCGGATCTTGCGATCCTGCTTGGTGCGTGGGGGCCGTGCTGAGCAGAGTTGGCGATCGGGTCCAATGATGATTGCGAGCGCCGCGACCTCGATGGGTCGCGGCGCTTTTTTTCCCGGAGTCCGTGATGGAAGTGCGTTTCGTTCGCAGCGATCAACTCGGATCCGCCGACTTCGCCACCAACCGCCGCGCGAAATACACGCATGCAGCCACCACCGAGACCGGCAGCCACACCCACAGCAGTTCACTGATGATCGCTTCGGCCCCGCTCTGGGTGAAGAAGCCGCGCACGCCCATGGGCGAGACCTCGATCGGATTCCACGGCATGAAGTAGCGCTCGTGACTGAACGGCGCGAAGAACGCGATGCCCTCGCCGCCACTGGTGAATGCATCGATGAAGCCATGGGACGCGATGATCGCCGCGAAGAACGCACACATCCCGAACCACGGGCGCGACAGCGGCCGGAAGTCCCGGCGGAAGAACCACGCGACCAGCGCGACGCCGATGATCACTGCAAAGAAGACTGAATGCATCATGCCGCGATGTCCCCACGCATCGGCATAGTCAACGCCGTACGCATGCAGCCCGACATCGAGATCCGGCGCCGCCGAGCAGATCGGCGCGAGAATCCAGAACTTCTTCGGCATCGGCCGCGGCGAATAGATGGCAACACCGGCGGCGATTGCGACAAAGGCATGAGTAAAGGCGGTGGCCATAAAGTTTCAATCGACGCAGCGCGACTTCAGCTCCAGCAGACGACCAACATCACGAGATCAAGTTCTTCATCCTTCTTCCTTCTTCCTTCATACTTCCCCCTCACCCCCGCGGCATCAACAGCACCGCAATGTCATACGCCGCGTGCGTCCCCACCACGATGCCGAAGCCGCGGAATGCGAACACGCTGCCGAAGTAGCCGCCGATCGCGAAGTATGCGGCTGCCCGCGCCCAGTTGAGCGCGCCGTCGGGATCGTGCAGCGGGTGATAGGCCGCGAACGCCAGGGCGGAGATCACGATGGACACGGTGATCGCGACGGTCTCGCTCCACCGCAGCACCTCGACGCACAGTGTGTGCAGTACGGCGATGAGCACCATGCGGAAGATGAGTTCTTCGTACAGACCGGCGCCGATCGAGATCGCGAGGCGGCCGATGACCGGGAGTTCGTGCAGCGAGTCGCTCGCGGCGGGGAGAGCGACCGCCGGAACCGGAGTGCTCAGTGCCTGCATGATGAGCTGAGCGAGGACGACGAGCGGCAGCGCCAGACACGCGCTCTCCGCGAACATCGTGGCGACCGTCTTCAGATCCACCTGCCAGCGGCGCCGCGTCAGCACGTGCCAGACCAGCAGGATGATGACGAGCAAAATTCCCGGCAGCGACAGCGCCGGAAGACTCATCGCCGTCGCGTCGAGGCCCAGCGCCTCGAACACCCTGCGGATCGCGTCGTGCGCTTTGTTGTCGAGGACGCTGTTCCCGGACCGCAACACCCACAGCAGTCCGAGTTCGTACAGCACGATCAGCGGCAGGAGAAAAAAGAGAATCTCGAGCGGCTGCTGGGACCGCGCAAAATAACCGTCCCCGGAAGGCGCTTCCCTTCCGCAGACGGTGGTTGATCGGGGACTCATCGGTTCGCCCGCCCAGGCTTCGTTCGCTGCTTACTGCTTGGCTTTATTTTTTGGCTGACGGCTTGGCTGACGGCTTGGCTGACGGCTTGGCAGAGGACTTGGTCCCGGTTTTGGCGACTGGCTTCGCGCCAGCCTTCGCCGTCGGCTTGCCCTTGCCACCCGACTTGGGTCCACCCTTCGCGGCGGACGACTTGCCGGTGGGCGACGCGATCTTGCCGCCGCTCTTCAGGGCTGACAGGCGCTTCGCGAGACGGCTCTTGTGCCGGTTCGCCGTGTTGCGGTGCAGCGTCGGTGTCGAGCCGATGCGATCGAGCACCGCTGAGACCTTGCGGAACTCGGTTTCAGCGGCGTCAACGTTGCCCTCGGTGATCGCCTTGAGGAAGGCCTTGGTCTGATCCTTCACGCGACGCTTGCGCCAGTTGTTGAGAGCGTTGCGCTTCTTCGTCTGGCGAACGCGCTTCTTGGCAGATTCGGTATTCGGCACTGTGGGTCGTTCCTGCTTGCTGAGTCTCGCATGCGTGCGAGCGATGCTGAGTGAAGTCTGCCGTCTGGACTGCGCAGTTCGCCAAGGCCCGGACCTAAGGGCAGAATCGCGGAATTGTGGCAGAACCCTTCGCAGACTGCAAGCGGCTTGGACGGTCGGATGATCATGGAAGGAGAACGGCCGGGCGTGGGCACGGACTCGGCAGAAGATAGCTCCGTCGAGTCAACGCACCACGTACGCTGGGGAACATCCTCGGGACTACACTCGGGCCGGGGCCGATCGCTCGGCACCACTCGCTCCTTGGGCACCCCGCTCGCTGGCTATGGCATTGCCTTCCTCGCACCCGTCATCCTCCCCCACTGCAACCGCAAGCGCTGCGCTTTCCACGCACCCTGACACGCGGACGGCGGCCTCCGAGCTGGCCGAACGTCTGGTGGATCGTCTGGCGGATCGTCTGGCGGATGACCAGGGCGCCGGATCGGCGCCGGCTGGGCGCGCAGGCGCGGCTGATCTCGTCCTGCTGTTCGGTTCGTTTCACCATCGTGCGGCGTTCGGCGACGCTGCCGCGATCGTCAGCAGAACACTCGATCCTCGATGCATCATCGGCGTGACCGCAGAGTGGGTCGTCGGTCCGAGTCATGAAGTGGAGGGCGGCCCCGGACTCAGCGGCATGGCGCTGCGACTTCCCGGCGTCACGATCGATCCCGTGCGATTCGATCCGTTCGACGGCCCCGCTGAGAACTGGTCCGACGACTTCATCCGCGATCGCCTGGCCGCCGGACCTGACGCGAAGGCGACGTTTCTCTTTGCTGATCCGTTCTCGCTGCAGACGCCGCTCCTGCTCGATCGCATCCATCGCGTGACTGCACCGGCATCGCTGCCGATCATCGGCGGGCTCGCCAGCGGATCGAGCCAGCCCGGCGCGAACGTGCTCGTCCTCGATCGCACACTCGCCGCGAGCGGCGCAGTCGGCGTCACGCTTTCAGGACCGCTGCAGGTCGACAGTCTCGTTTCGCCGGGCTGCCGACCGGTGGGCCGCACATTCGTCGTGACGAAGGGCAAGGGCAACGTCATCGATGAGCTGTCCGGACGGCCCGCGCTCGATGTCGCCAAAGAAATCGTCGGTGCTCTCCCCGACGGAGAGCGGGCGGCGGTGCGCGATGGTCTGCTGATCGGCATGGCGATCAACGAGTATCAGGAACGCTTCGGTCGCGGCGACTTTCTGCTCCGCGCGGTGCTCGGCGCCGACACGCGCCGCAACTCCCTCTTCATCGGCGACACGGCGCGCATCGGCCGAACAGTCCGCTTTCATGTCCGCGACCGCGAGGCCGCGACGGAAGATCTCGAACTGCTGCTCGACCGCGAGCAGGTGCGCGACAAGCCGTTCGCCGTGTTCCTCACGACGTGCTCCAGCCGCGGCCGCAAGCTGTTCCGCGCACCGCACGTGGATGCCCGCGCCTTCGCGCGGCGCCTTGGCAACCCGCCGCTGGCGGGCTTCTTTGCCGCGGGCGAAATCGGTCCGGTCGGCGACCGCTCATGGCTGCACGGCCACGCGATCAGCGCAGCGCTCTTCCGCTCCACTCCCGCTCCCGACTACACGACCCCGCCGCCCCAATTCCCACCGGGAAGCCGTCCGGGATGAGTCTTGAGACGATTCTTCGCGAGCACCGGCTGCTGGATCCTGAGCAACTCGAGCGGGCACTCGCCGAGCACGTGCGGACTGGCGAACGGCTTGACCAGGTCGCTGTTCGACTTGGATTCGTGCAGTCGGGCGCCGTCCTCAGCGCGATCGCCGAGCAGTTCGACCTGCCGGTCGTTGAACTCGATTCCATCGATCCCGACGATCAGACGCTGCGCAGTCTCCCGCCGAAGCTGGTCTTCAAACTGCGCTGTGTGCCGCTCTCGCGCAGCGGCCGCACGCTGCGCGTCGCGACAAGCGATCCGTTTCATCTCCACGCGTTCGATGAAGTGCGCATGGCCACCGGGCTGTCGATCGATTTGGTGCTCGCCGACGATCGGGACATCGCGAAGTTCATGCGCCGCCACTACGGCGTCGCGGGTGACACGCTCGATGCGATGTCCGGTGACGAGCGCGCCACGACGAGCGACGATGCATCACTCGGCTTTGACGCAGGCGAAGACGACGGCGCTGAGGAAGCGAGCGTCATCAAGCTCGTCAACGATCTGCTGATCGAGGCGATTCGCGAGCGCGCGACCGATCTGCACATCGAGCCGTACGAGCAGGAGCTGCACGTGCGCTATCGCATCGACGGCGTACTCGCGAGCGCGGGCGTGCCGCCGACCATCAGCCGGTTCCGCAACGCGATCGTGAGCCGCCTGAAGATCATGGCGAATCTCAACATCGCCGAAAAGCGGCGGCCGCAGGACGGGCGCATCACGCTGCGGCACAAGGGCAACGAGTTCGATCTGCGCGTCTCGATCATTCCGATGCTGCATGGCGAAGGCGTCGTGCTGCGCATCCTCAACAAGAACACGGTCTCGATGGGACTCGAGAATCTCGGCATGCCCGCTGACATTCTCGCGCGCTGGGACGCGCTGATCGCGCGGCCGCACGGAATTCTGCTCGTAACCGGGCCGACGGGCAGCGGCAAAAGCACGACGCTGTACTCGTCGCTCGCGCGGATCGTGAGCGACGAAGTGAAAGCGATCACCGTGGAAGATCCGGTTGAGTACCACGTCGCGGGCGTGAATCAGATTCAGGTGAACGCGCAGGTCGGACTTACGTTTGCCGCGGGACTGCGTGCGATCCTCCGGCATGATCCCGACATCATCATGATCGGCGAGATCCGGGACAAGGAAACCGCCGAGGCCGCCGTGCAGGCATCGCTCACCGGTCACCTCGTGTTCTCGACGCTGCACACGAACGATGCAGCCAGCGCGACGACTCGGCTCCTGGACATGGGGATCGAACCGTTTCTGGTGGCGAGCTCCGTCGAGGGAATCATGGCGCAGCGACTGCTCCGGCGGCTCTGTGTGCATTGCCGCCGCCCGCGGACGCCGGAGCGCGCCGATCTTCCGGCCGACTTCCTCACCTCGCTGGGGCTTGCGGCGCCACCTGAGGTGTTCGACGCGACGGGCTGCCGCGAGTGCCGCTCGACCGGGTATCGCGGGCGGGTCGGTATTTACGAGCTGATGACCATGACCGAGCGGACGCGGGAGCTGGTCATGGAGCGGGTCAACGCCAGCCGGATCGCAGCCGCGGCCTTCGCGGACGGCGACCTCTCCCTCTTGCGCGACGCTGCATATCGATCGATCCGCGACGGCGTGACGACGGTCGCCGAAGCCATTCGCCTGACGAAAGGCTGAGGCGGTCGGACGCGCAGCCCGCTTCGCGCATGCTGAAGGACTTCGACCAGCGCATCCCTCCCGCGCCCGTTGCTCGGCCGCGCGCAATGGAAAAAACCTCCTTGACCTATTTCCGTTAATTCGCGACACTTCCGGACTCGCGACTCTCGTTGTCTCGCCGTTGCCCCGCGTATCGGGGCCGTGACCGGGACGAGGTGATCGGTCGCTGCCAGCCGCTGGAGTCCTTGCTTATGGCCATTCGTTCTGGAGGCGGTACCGGGGTGCTGGTTGCCCTGGTCGTGTTTGTCCTGACGACCGTCTTTCTCCTCGTGATGACAATCGTCTTCTATGCGGGGAAGAACGACGCGACGACCAAGCTCATCGAGTCCGACACCGCGCTGCGGGCGTTCATCACCACGCCGCAGCAGCAGGACGATGTCGTCAAGCAGATGAAGGCCGCGGCCACGAATGAAGGCTTGAGCGTCTACGGGTACATCATGGGCCAGCGCGGCGCGCTGGCGGACCTCATGGGTGGTTCTCGCTCCGCCGAGGTCAGGACGCTGCAGACTGAGCTCGGACTCAAAGACGGCGAAACGGTCAGGGCCGTGATCACGGATCTCCGTCGCCAGCTGAAGGCCAAGTCCGACGAGGCGACCAGCCTCGTCGCGCGGGTCGGCGATCTTTCGAAGCAGGCGACTGCGCTGAAGGAAGAAGTCGAAGCGGCGAAGAAGGAAGGCGTCAAACTTGCCGAGGCTGTCCGCGCCGAGTTTGCGGGGTACGAGACTGCCGCGCAGGAGCTGATCCAGGATGTCGGTGACGCCCGCGAGTCCATGGTTCGCACGATGGAGGAACTCAAGGTCGCGCAGGGTAATCACATCGCCGACTTGGAGTCCGACATCGACGGGCTTCGCACGACGAATGCGGTGATGCAGGTCCGTACTGATTTGATGGCGAAGAAGCTCGAAGCGATCGAGCTCAAACCGCAGAACGCCGCCGAACTCGTCGACGGCCGCATCATCGCCATCGAAGGCTCTGCCGATCAGGTGTACATCGACATCGGCAAGCGGGACCGGGTCGTGGCGGGCATGACCTTTGAAGTGTTCGACGACGCCAATGCCATCGGCGCTTCCGACAGGACCGGTCGCGGCAAGGCATCCATTCAGGTGTTGCGCGTCGCCGATGCGACCTCAACGTGCAAAGTGATCCGGCAGTCGACTGGACGCCCAGTCGTCAAGGACGATGTGATCGCCAACGCGGTCTTCAATCCGGACTACAAGTTCAAGTTCCTCGTGCACGGCAAGTTTGACGTCGATGGTGACGGAAAGCCCTCCGACAGCGAGGCTGCGTATCTCAAGAGCCGCGTCATCGAGTGGGGCGGCGAAATCGTCGAGGGACAGCAACTGGTCGGCGACCTGGACTTCGTCGTGCTCGGCGTGCAGCCTCCCGAAGCTGTGGGACTCCCGCTCGACGCTACTGAAGCGCAGCTTGCGGCCAGCATCGAGGCCCGTAGGGCCCGCGAGACCTACGACACCCTGCTCAAGAACGCGATCGACGCCCGCATTCCCGTGCTGAACTGGAACCGTTTCCAAGTGCTCACGGGAACAGTCAGCGGTCGCTGACTGCTGCGAGGGCTTGATTGCGGCAGCGCCGGGCCTCCGTGAGCGAAGACATTTCGTGCACCCCTGAAGGCCGAAGAGCTTTCAGGGGTGCTTCGTTACGCTTCAAGCCTCGTTTTCGCTCGCCGGCGCAATTCCCCGCCAGCCACGTCGCCCCACCGTCTTGCCATGACCTCTCTCACGCAGTGGGCACAGTATTGGGCGCAGTATCTCGCGCTCCGCGCGACGTGCGGACTGATGGAGCCGTATCCGCCGGATCAGTCGATCCAGACGGCGCGGGCGCTCGCCACGGTCTATGCGCGCTGCAGCGGCAGGCGTCTCGCGCGGGCCAGCGCCAACATCGCGCGCTGCTTCCCCGGACTTGCTCGAACTGACATCGATCGGATTGCGCTTGAGAGCGTGCGGAACATGTTCGCGCTGTTTCTCGTCGATGCGATCGTCATGCCGAAGATCGTGCATGAATGGTCGTGGCCCGACTACGCAGAGCTCAACGATTTCGGCGAGGCGCTCGACCTGCTCATCAGCAACGAGCCATGCATCTTTCTCACCGGACACGTCGGCAACTGGGAGTTCCTCGGCTACTTCCTCGCGCTGATCGGATTCCGTATGACGGCGATCGCGCGGCCGCTCGACAATCCGCTCGTCTACAAGTGGCTGCTGCAGACTCGTGAGGCAAGCGGCCTGAAGGTGCTCACGAAGTGGGGAGCGTCCGACGAGCTGCAGCGCATCATCGAAAGCGGCGGCAAGATCGCGTTCATCGCCGATCAGAACGCCGGCGACGACGGCGTCTTCGTTCCGTTCTTCAACCGCCTGGCGTCCAGCTATAAGTCAATCGGTCTTCTCGCCATGCGATATCGCATCCCGATCGTGGCCGGCCTGGCGCGGCGCGTGGGTCACCGGTTTCGCTACACGGTTGAGACGATCGACATCATCCGCCCCGCCGACTGGGAGGCACACGACGATCCGCTGTACTACATCACCGCCCGTTACAACCGGGCGATCGAGACCATGATCCGCCGCGCTCCGGAGCAGTACCTATGGGTTCATCGCCGCTGGAAGAGCCGCCCGCGTCACGAGCGCGCTGGCGACCCGATGCCGGAGCGGATGCGGAGCAAACTGCGCAGCCTGCCCTGGATGGACGAGGCGCTGCTGCAGGAACTCGAAAAGCCGTTGTGATCGGTGCCGGTGCATCCTCGTATCCTGCTGGATATGGCCAATCCACTTGCCGACCGCCGCATCCTCATCGTCGACGACGATCCGGACATTCTGGGTTCGATCGAGTTGGCCCTGCGATCGGCGGGCGCAATCACGCGGACGGCACCCGATGGCAGCGCCGCCGTCAGCGCCATTCACGAAGAGCGGCCCGATCTGATCGTCCTCGACATGATGCTGCCAAAGGTGTCGGGGTTTCTGGTGATGGAGAAGCTGCAGGAACTGGAGGCGCCGCCCCCCGTCATCATGGTCACGGCCAACCAGGGGCGCAGGCATCAGGCGTATGCCGAAAGCCTCGGCATCGGAGCGTACTTTCTGAAGCCGGTGCCGCTGCAGCGGCTCGTGGTGAAAGCCGCCGAACTCATCGCGCAGCACGAAAAGGCCTAGAGGTGTTTGAGCGCTCCACCGCGCGTGAACCGTCGGCTGCGTGCCGACGCCGAAGCGCGCCAGCGCTACGGACGCTAAAAAAAACCGAGTCCGCGCGCCGGAACGACTTCACCCTTACACTGCCGACCTTTTCCCCTCATGCCGCGCAGCCTCGTCGTTCTTTCTCCCTCCGCCCCACCGTCGAGCGGAGGCATGGCACCGATCGGTTCTCGTCGAGAGATCCTCGCGACGCTTCACTCCCTCAACACGGGACCGCAGCTGGAAGGTGAAGACATCCTCTACGGACCGGGCATTGAGATCGAGCTTCCGCCGGGACTCGATCCGGTGACGCAGATGCTCATGAAGCTCACAGATGAGGATGTCGGCTGGGACGTCATTCGCGCCATTGCGCATCGCACGCACTGGAAGCTGCTCGATCCGATGTCCGGGCGCGAGCTCCGGCTCGGATAGGAACACAGGATGCCCCAGGAAACGAAACAGAAGTTTGCTTCGTCAGCCGATCACACCAGCTTCACGCAAGGCGCCGTGATCAACGATGCCCAGCCCGATGAGCTGCGGCGGGCGCTCGACGAGGCCTGCGACTATCGCGGCGACGTGACAATCACGACGAAGGATGGCAGGAGTGTTGAGGGTTATCTGTTCGATCGGCGCCAAGGGTCCACCCTCGCAACGTCCTTCGTCCGCGTGCTGCCCGCTGCGTCGCAGAGCCCATGCGGCGACGAGAAGGTCACGATCGCGTACGACGAGATCACGTCGATCGCGTTTAGCGGCAAAGACACCGCGGCCGGTAAGTCGTGGGACAACTGGGTGCGGCGGTACGCGGAGAAAAAGCTCTCCGGCGAGGCTGCAAACATCGAGAGTGAAAAACTGGACTGAGGCCCGCGCTACAACGAGCCCGCGCCGCAACCAGTCTTCATCTCGCCAAGCGTGCGGATGATGGTCGCGGTGCGCTCGATCGCGATATCCATCGCCGTCAGCCCTGTCACCGTGCGCATCGCGTCGGCGCGACCGGTTTCGCGGAGCTTGGACTCGACCTGTTCTCGGCCGGCCTTCAGCGAGTGAAGTGTCGCCACCGCCTCGTCAAAGAGGCAGCGGAGATCCGGGTCGAGCCCGGCGGCAATAGCGGCGAACGCATCGATCCGCATGTGGTTGGTTGGATCGGCGACTCCCGACCCAGTCCCAGCCGGCACGCTGTTCCCAACACGGTCACCAGCAAGTTCAGCGTGGGCGCCCGCATCTGGTTCTTGCAGGAGCTCTACCTGCTGCGCGCTTGGTTCCTCCACAGCGGTGCCTGAGGAGGCATGCCGCTGCAGTCCGGCCAGTCGCAGAGAGTAGTTCCGGTTCTGCCCATCCATGGGCCGAAGAGCGGGTCGTTGGCGATCCATCGTCGGTGCGGATGATCCCACGATGCACGGTTCCCGGCAAGCGCTCCTATCCGAAAGCTCAACAAGAACACGTAGAGCCTTCATGCGGAGTACACCCTAAAAACC
>Ga0163150_10002297_pt1 | contig 29736 bp, 22 predicted proteins | sample OliLakLV19P2IB_FD_148628 | JGI IMG/M metagenome (GOLD analysis project Ga0163150, IMG submission 148628) | Freshwater microbial mat bacterial communities from Lake Vanda, McMurdo Dry Valleys, Antarctica - Oligotrophic Lake LV.19.P2.IB | ecosystem: Environmental > Aquatic > Freshwater > Lake >...
CCGGGCGTGATCGCGCGTCCCACGCTGCCGATCTGGTCTCCGGAGATGTACGGCGCGGGCTTCCGCACGATCGCCGACCTCGACGGCGACGGGCGCCCGGAAGTCGTGTGCGCCGACCCGTACTGGAACCGGCCCGACGCGCACCTGACCGGCGAGATCGACGTGGGCGCCGTGCGCATCCTGGCCGGCACCGACGCGAGCGTGTGGCGGAGCTGGGAGGGCAGCCGCAACCTGTCGCGGCTCGGTCAGTTCGTCGCGGTCGCCGGCGACGTCGACCGCGACGGCGCGCCGGACGTGTGGATGTCGGCGATGGACACGCAGTCGCGCCCCCACGAGGTGGTCGGCCTCGCGTCGGGCAAGACCGGCGCGTTCCTGCGTTGGATCGACGTCGGCCGGATCGCGTTCGACACGCCCGCCATGGCCCGCGCGAGCGTGCCGCGGGAAACGGGAGCGGAGCGCTGAGGCGCCCTCGGTTGCAGCGACGACATGGCGATTCGACCTGGGTGCGAGAACCGAACCTAGCGGCTGGATTCCGCGAACAGCACTTCCAAAGCAGCACCCGCTGCGCGTTCCACTTCCACGCGCGTGCGCGCGGCTTCGAGCAGCGCCCCGATACGACTCTGTCGCGCCTGGAGCGCCGCGTGCCGGGCCTCCAGCATCGGCAGCAGGGTCGTGTCTCCAAGCTCATAGGCGGTGCTGGCGAGGTCCGCGGCGCGTTCAGCTTGTGGCAGCAACTCCTGCGTCACGAACTGCGCCGTGCGCGCCGAGGCGGCAGCCCGGTCGACGGCTGCTCGCACTTGCTGGCCCACGTCGGCGACGAGGGCTTCGTACTCCTTCCCGAGCTGATCGCGCCGAAACTCCGCGCGCCGGATCTGGGCCCGATTCTGGTCGAAGATCGGCAGCTCGATGCTGGCTTCAGGCCCACCCAACAGGTTGGTGGAAGCGCCCTTCTCGGGACGCTCCAGGCTGACTCCCAGATCGATCGAAGGCATGGCTCGACGGTGCTCCAAGGCGAGCTGTGACTCCGCGCTCTGCATCGCAGCCGCTGCCGCTCGCACGTCCAATCGGGACGATCGCGCCCGCTCGACGAGCGCTTCACGATCCATCGCATCGAGCACCGGTTCCGGCAGCCCGTCCAGGAATGGGACGTCCACGAGATCCGCTTCCAGCGACAGGAGAGAGGCCAGCTTGCGGCGGGCTCCCAGGCGTTCAAGCCGTGCGTTCGTGAGCGTCAATTGCGCGCTCAAGGCCTGGCTCTCCGCCAGGTTTTCCTCGGTCGTGGTCGCCACGCCACCTTGCACACGGCGAGCGACGGCTTCGAATGCCGCCTGCGCCAGTTCGGCGCTGCCCTGTGAGCTGACGAGCCAATCATCCGCTGCCACGCTCGAGTAGTAGGCGTCCTTGGTGTCGGCCACGAGCTCCCCCGCGAAGCGCGAGAGACCGAAGATCTGCTGCTGGAGTGCGGCCCATTGGATGTCCTCACGCGCCGGCAGCTCCCAAACATCGACCAGGCTCTGCACGAGATCGGCCGTGATCTTGGGTCGCCCTCCTCCCGACGGCAGCAGGAGCCCGAGACCCAAGGTGGGATTCCGAAGGAGCCCGGCCTGCACGAAGTCGGCACGCGAGACGCCCAGACCGGCGAAGCCCGCCTGGAGACCGCGGTTGTTGAGCAGTGCCAGGCGCAGGGCTTCGTCGAGGGCGAGCCCGTCGGCGAGCGCAGCTTGGATCTCCTCGGGTGACAGCGCGGAGGCGCCCGGATCATGGACGGCAGACTGCCCCGTCGACGCCCGGATGAGCTCCCGCGCCCGCTCCTGGTCGGCGCTTGGATCGACCTCCGTGGTGGCGCAGCCCACCGCGATGGTCATCCAGGCAATCAGGGCGAACGTGGTTCCTTCACGCATGCTGCACCTCCAGAGGCATCACTTGCTCGTTCGCTTCCACGGCCGGACGGACGAACCTCAGATAGAGGGCCGGCACCAGCACCATGTTCAGCAACGTCGACGAAAGCAGGCCGCACAGGATCACGATGGCCATCGGCGTCAGGATCTCGTTCCCTGGCCTGTCGCCCCTCAGTGCCAGCGGGATCAACGCGAGTCCCGCCGCCAACGCCGTCATCAGGATCGGAGAGAGCCGCTCCATCGCGCCTCTCCTGACCGCGGTACGGAGGTCTCTCACACCTTCGACATCCCGGAGGTGGCGGATGTGCGAGACCATCATGATCCCGTTGCGGGCGGCCACGCCGAAGACGGTGATGAAGCCGATCATCGAAGCGACGGAGAGTGTTCCACCCGAGAGTTGGACGCCCAGAACGCCGCCGATCAGCGCCAGCGGCAGGTTGAGCATGATCAAGGCGGTCTCACGGGCGGACTTGAACATGAACTGGATCAATCCGGCGATGCTCAACACGATGATCGCGCCCAGCCAGGCCAGGCGGTTGCCGGTCGCCGCACCGCTCTCGAACTGACCCCCGTACTCGATCGTGTAGCCGGGCGGCATCGTCACACTGCCCTCGATCCTCCCGCGGATTTCGTCCACGACGCTGCGCACGTCGCGACCCGAGACGTTGCACATCACGACGATCTTGCGCTGAACGTTCTCGCGGCTGATGAAGTTCGGGGTTCGATCCTCCCGCAGCGCGGCGACGGCGCCCAAGGGGATGCTCGCACCGCCCGGCGTGAATACGAGCGTGCGGGCGAGCACGTCGTTCGACAGCTCCGCAGCGCCGCGTGTCCGGACGACGAGATCGAAGGCGTTCGGCCCCTCGAGGACCTGGCCCACGAGCGTCCCGCGCGTCGCGGCCTCGAGGGTCCGGGCCAGATCCGCAATGCGCAATCCGTGGAGCGCCATGGCTCGTCGATCGAACTCGACGCGCAGCGATGGAACCTGCACCTGCTGCTCCGAGGACAGGTCCACCACGCCTGGAACTGCCCGCATGCGGTCCTCGACGCGCCGGGCGAGGTCGCCCAGCGTCGCGAGATCCTCGCCGAAGATCTTCACGGCCACGCTGGCACGCGTGCCCGAGAGCATGTGGTCGATGCGGTGGCTGATCGGCTGACCGAAGGTCGCCTGCACACCGGGGATCGCCTGGAGATCGCGTCGCAACGCTTCCAAGAGCTCGGGTTTCGTGCGTCGCGGAAGTCCGAGCCTCTGCGGAGCCTCCATGTCGAGCGTCAGGTCGATCTCGCTCGCCTCGACGCCTTGCACGTGCTCGTCCTCCTCGGCGCGGCCGGTCCTCCGGCCGATCGCGGCGATCTCGGGGTGCTTCATCAAGGCCTCTTCCACGAGATGCGCCAGCTGGTCGCTCTGAGCGAGCGACGTGCCCGGCACCGTGACGAGGCCGACCACCAGGGCGCCTTCGTTGAACTCCGGCAGGAAGTTGCGCCCCATGCGTGCACCGACCACGAGGCTCCAGACGAGCAGGACGACGGCCGGCAGCGCGATCATCCAAGGGTGGGCGAGCGCCCACTCGAGGGGGCGCGCGTACGCGCGCTTGAGCCAGGCCACCAAACGAGGTTCGGCGCCGCTCAGGACAGTCCGGCTTCGGGGTAGCAGGAACGAGCACAGCGCCGGAGTGAGCGTGAGCGCGGTCACCATGGACGCGGTCAGGGACACGACGAAAGCGATCCCCAGCGGCTTCAGCAGTCGCCCTTCGACGCCGGACAGGAAGAACAGCGGTGCGAACACGAGGAGGATGATCACCGTGGCAAGCACGATCGATGTGCGCACCTCCACGCTGGCCGCGTAGATCACCTGCAAGACAGGCCTGCGCTGAAGGTCTGGCAGCCGGCTGTTCTCCCGGAGGCGTCGTACGACGTTCTCCACGTCGATGATCGCGTCGTCGACGAGCGCTCCGATCGCGATCGCCATCCCGCCGAGCGTCATGGTGTTGATGTTCCCGCCGAGAAGCTGGAGTCCCAGCACGGCGACGAGCAACGACATCGGCAATGCGAGCAAGGTGACCAGGCTTGCGCGCGCGCTCGCCAGGAAGGCGATCACGACCAAGGTCACCATCAAGGCGCCTTCGAGCAGCGCTTCGGTCGTGTTCCGCACCGAGTTCTCGATGAACGTCGCTTGTCGAAAGAGGTCCTTGTTGATCCGCATGCCATCGGGAAGCCCCCGCTGGGTCTCCTCGAGGACCTGATCGAGCCGCCTCGTCAGCTCGAGCGTGTTCGCTCCAGGCTGCTTCTGGATCGCGAGGATCACGCCCGATTCGATGATCGGCTCCCAGTTCGGGCCGCGCCGCGAAGAGGCGCTCATGCCGCGCTTGAGCGCTGCCCCTACGCTGACGACGCCCAGGTCTCCCACTCGGATGGGCACACCGTTCCGCGACGCGACCACGGTCGACGCGAGGTCTTCCGGGTCCCGGACGCGGCCGATGCCCTCGACGATCGTCTCCAACGGGCCGCTCGTCAGGACACCGCCGGCAACGTTCTCATTCGTCTCCTGCAGGGCGCGGACCACCTCCGGGATCCCGATCTGGTAAGCCTGCAGTCGTTCGGGGGCCAGGATCACCTGGTACTGCTTCTGGTCACCGCCGATGGGTGTGACCTGCGACACACCCGTGATCGAAAGCAGGCGGCGACGCACCTGGGTGGACGCCGTGGATCGAAGAGTGAGTTGGTCGTGTCGGTCGGAGGTCAGCGAGATGAAGAGGATCTCGCCCATGATCGAAGAGACCGGCGCGAGCTTGGGCGGGTCGACTTGGGCCGGCAGGGTGCCTGCCACCGTCGCGAGTCGCTCGGTCACGGTCTGCCGCGCGCGATACACGTCGGCGCCCCACTCGAACTCGACCCAGACGACGGCAATGCCAACGGCTGTGCCCGATCGCACCCGCCTCACCTCGGCAGCTCCGTTGAGGGCGCTCTCGATCGGAAACGTCACCAGCGTCTCCATCTCCAGCGGCGACATGCCGTGCCCCTCCACGAGCACGGTCACGGTCGGAGCGGTCAGGTCCGGAAAGACGTCGACCGGCATGCGCACTGCCACGTACGCGCCGATGCCCATCAGGATGGCGGCGACGAGCAGGACGGCGAATCGGTTGTTCAGCGACCAGCGGATGAGAAGGTTGATCACATGCGCTCCTTCTCAGTGCTGGTGTCCGGCGCCAAAAGATGCTGGGGACGCCGCTGCGAGCTTCACGAGGTACGCGCCCCGGGTGGCCACCCTTTCGCCGGCCGAGAGCCCACGTCGGACCTCGACGAATCCGCGGTCCGTGACGCCGAGTTCCAGGTCGCGCTTCTGGAACAGCTCGCCCTCGAGCATCACGTAGGCGGTGGGCAGGCCCTGGTCCATGACCACGGCTTCGACCGGGACGACCACCTGTGCCCCGATCGTGGCCGTGGCGATCTGGAGCTCGCCCAGCATCCCGGATTGGATCGATCCAGTGGCGTTCACGATCTCACCGCGCAGGACGGCCGTGCGTGACACGGGATCGACCGTCGGCAGGATCATTAAGGCCCCGGCGGCTCCACCGAGCTCGAAACGAGCGTCCGGCAGGCCGATCAAGGTCAGGACGGCGGACGCGGAATCGCCGAGGAGCGGGAGGTCGTACTCCGACACGCGCCCCTCGACCCACAAACGTGAAGTGTCGCGGATGCGGAACAGGACCTCGCTCGCCTCGACGATCTCCCCTGCCACCCGCGTCGCGGAGATGACGGTCCCGCGCAGTGGGGATGCGATCGGCAGCCGGGAGGCTCGTCCCTTCGATCCCTCGGAAGCTTCGTTCCGCCCGGACTGGATCAGATCGAGGGACGTCTTCGTTGCACGAGCCGCCTCTGCCGCGCTCTTCGCCAGCGCGAGATCCCTCTCGGCCTCGTCCAGTTGCTGCGCCGTGCTGAGCCCGTGCTCGCGCAACTTCGCGATGCGCTCGCGCTCGCGCTGCGCGAAGTCGAGCCGGGCTGCGGCCTCGCCGGTGGCGCGCACGACGTCGAGTGCCTTGAGGTCGAACTCGAGCTGAAGCGCCTGGATTTGCGCCGTGTCCGCGGCTCCCAGCAGCGGCTCGACGTAGGCCAGGATCTGACCCACCTCGACCGTGTCGCCGCTGCGGAGCCACCGGCCGCTCTCGGGTGCCGAGAGGCGTCCAGCCGTGGGCGGGATGACGACGGCCTCGGCTCCTTCCGGCGAGCGCGTCTGCGCGGGCACCGCAAGGCGTCGCGAAAGCGTCCTGGGCTCGGCCTCGAAGAGCAGCAGGCTGATCTTCCACTGCTGCTCCATGAGGAACGGCACCGCCCCTGCAGGATCCTCGGCTACGTCCGACTCGGCCGTGTGACGAGCCTCCGCCGAGGTCGCGTGAACGACGACCTCGCCAAGGTCGAGGGTCTCCTGAGCCTGCTCGCTCGTGACGACGAGCTTGGCAGGCAGACGACCGGCCGATTCGACGCCGCCTTCGGGCACGAAGAGCCCGTCACGCTTGGGACCTTCCGCGATCAAGTTCGTCGTCCCGATCGACAGCGTGACCCGACCCGTGCGCACCGGCTCCCCCGTCGCGAGGACACTCAGGTGGACGAGGAAACGTGCTGGCTCGCCGCGAACGAGCGGTGGATGCTCCATGAAGAGGAGCACCTTTTCGCCGAACAGCGTCGTGGTGACCGGCGCGATCTCGTCCACGGTGGCGGACCCCTTCGCGGCATCACCTGCCGAGTCGGGCGAGCAACCTGGAAGCAGCGAAAGGCAGAAAATGAGAGGCAGGCCGAGGACGCTGGCGATGGTCTTCATGAGAATGGCCGTGGCGGGAGGCGAGAGCGGGCAGAGTCAACACGTCATCCAGAGCCTCGGCCCTGGGCGGACTGTCCGGCTCGGCGTGACTTCGGCACGGCCAGTCGGAAACGGATGGTGACGAGGCGCTGCACCCGGTCAGGCGGGCGGCGCGAATCTCCAAGTCACTGCTCTTCCAGCAGGACGGTCACGCGGTGATCCGCACGGGCAGCGCTGCAGGATCGCGACCCGGTCGGGTCGCGTCCGCAACGGGATCAGGCCGCGGGTGGAGCCCGCGCTCGACTCGAGCGCGGTGGAGGCGGCTTCGGAGCCTCTTGGCCCCGTTGCAAACCAAAGCAATCGCTCGGCTCCAGAAGGCTTTCCAAACACGCGGCCTGGAGCGGCATCAACGCGAAGCCGGGACCGTCCCCGACCGGGCGCGCGATCAGATCAGCGAGGTGGTCGGCGGCCGGATGTGGGTTGTGATCCCCGTCGTCGTCGTCGTGCTCTTGTTCGTGACTCTGAGCATGCTCGTGATCGTGCTCGGTGGGCTCGTCGTGCGCAGACGCGGTCGCCGATCGGTAGCCGCCGGTGTGAGGCTCCGTCGCCAGGTGCGCGGGCACCCACACCAGGCGCACGGCGAGGAGGATCGCCAGCAGGGCGACCAACGCACGCGTGGGGCAGGAACGATCGTGTGAGCTCTCGGGCAAGGTCGACTGCTGGCAAGTATAGGCAAGCCTGCCCCACGGAGCGACTCGACCACCGTGCCGCGCGAGTGGGGCGCTTCAGGCTGCGAGCCGTGGCCGTGGGATCGAGCGCGGCACTCGGCCGTGGAGGTTTTTCGCCGTTTGAGCCGCCGTGCGTGCAGTTCGCAGCACTTCTCGAGCGCGTTCACGCTGAACTTGGCAGCCACACAGCGGCCGGCGCCAGCACACCGTGATACGTCAACAGCGTCGCCGGCTTCGAGATGTAGTCGTCCATCCCCGCCTGCATGCAGCGATCGCGGTCGCCGTTCATCGCATTGGCGGTCGTGGCCACGATCGGCGTGTGCAATCCGCCGCGCTCGATCGCGCGAATGCGGCGCGTGGCCTCGAAACCGTCCATCTCGGGCATCTGGCAGGCCATGAGCACGAGGGCGTAGTTCATGCGCGACATGAGCGCGAGGGCTTCGACTCCGTCCCGGCGATGTCGATGAGGCGCACGCCCAGACGCGAAAGCTGCATGTTCGTGACCTTCCGGTTGACCGGATTGTCCTCGACGCACCCGAGCCGAGGCTGCGACGCCACGTTCCTCGCGCGGGGTTGCCGCTTCACGCGACGTTCACGCTCATCGGTCGAGCCCCCCACTTCGTCTGCGGAAGGGTCCGCGGCCGGGGCGACTACGTTCAGCACGCGCCCGGCCGGGGAACTTTCTCAAAGTCGCGCGAGCGCCCAGATCTTGCCGGAGGCTGGAGCGACCAGGTTCAGGCTCGGGACGAACACGCCCAGATCCACCACGAGCATCGTCGCGTCGCGGAAGCGCACGTCGATCGGCTTGTTGAAGTTCGTGGGATCGAAAAGCTGCGCGGGGTTCGCACCGGTGTTCACCAGGAAGTCGTGCGAGGTGCCCGCCTGCAAGTCGACGCGCACGACCTTGTGCCCCGTGAACTGCGTCGCCCCGGTCGTCGGGGCGAACGCACCTGTCTCCGCGATGAACATGTTTCCCATGAACTGGAACGTGGCGTTCGTGGAGAAGTCGAACTTGTTCGCCGACGAGTTGATCTCGAGCTGAACCAGCGCGGACTCCACCGTCAACGTGGCTCGGAAAGCGGCGTCGAACACGAACTGGGGGCAGCGGATGCGCAGCCGCGGCGGGTGGTTGCAGAAAATAGGATCGGTGATCGGCAGCGGGATCCCCGCCGTGGGGTGGTGGAAGAAGTCCGGCCACCCGAAGAACTCCTCGGCACCTCCCACAGCGAACGCGAAGACGTCCTCCAGATCGTTGGCGATCGGATGGGCGCCGATGAGGCGCAGGCCGTTGCCGAGGTTCGCGGCGCGGATGTCCGCACCATTGTTGGAGACGATCAGGCGCGTCGGATCAGCCGGGTCGAATCCCAGGCCGTAGGGGTTGCGGAACCCCCACGCCTCGAGCCGCAGCGTCGCGGTCGGGTTCGCCGACGCAGGATCGAAGGAGTACACGGCGCCGTTGCCGGCGATCATGCCCTCCTGCGGTGCGGCCGGGGTCGGCGCGGTCACCACGGCACCGGTGGGCACGAAACCCGAGCCGAAGGCCCCGAAGGGCGGAGTGTGCAGCGTCCGCGTGGGATCGAGTACGAACGGAACGAGCGTCTGGAACTCCAAACCGCTCAGCACGACGTCCTTGGCCGGGAAATCGTGGAAGGTCGGTGCGCCGGCCAGCCAACCCTCGAGGATCTCGTTGTCCGGTCCGACGACCGACGAGTTCGTCGCGGTGCCGATGGAGAAGTACGCGCGACCGTCGGCTCCGAAGACCAGCGCGTCCGTGTGGTGATCGCCGGCCGACGGCAGGTTGGTGATCACGGTCGTGAACGTGCCGACCGGGTCACCGGGCTGGAAGCGCGAGATGGCGCCCACGCGCCAGCCGTTCGCCCCCGTCGCGTGGTGGGTGATCCAGAGCCATCCGTCGCGGTGCGTGATGTCGGTGAGCGGACCGCGCAAAGCTCCGGGCGGGAGATCGGGACCCGACAGGATCGTCACAGCGGTGGTGCTGCCCGGCGCGCCGTCGATGCGCTTGATCTTGGGCGCGACTCCCGGGAGGAACCCGCCTTCCGTGATCCACAGGCTGCTGCCCGCGAACTCGATCGCGGTGGGGAAGTCGAGCCCGCTCGTGTGCAAGACCAGGCCGAACCCGGGAGGAACGGACACGAAGGGCGGGCCACTCTGGCCCAGGGCCGGGAGTGCTGCCGCGATCACTTGAGCGATGGCGAGGACGGGCGTGCGCGGATGCATGATTTCTCCTGACGGTTGAACGGCTCGGTCCGAACTACGGCGCTCAGCAACTCTCGCACCGCGGTTGCTCAATGCACGCTGCCCCTGCTGCGGTGGCTGTCCTGCAACGCTTGAACGCCTCGCCCCGATTTCTTCAAAGCCGTTCGGCGCTATGCGGTGCGCGTGCCGGCATCCGCCGACTGCATACCCCTCGAGCGATCGCCCGCCGTGCGACGGCCGGGTCCTGAATCCCTGGCCGATGGTCGTTCGATCGGCAGCGGGTCCGGGCCTTCAGGGTCGGGGATCGGACATCCAAGTGCATGAGCCCGGGGTTCCCGGCCTGCAATGGAGCTCCGGAGAGCTGCGTTCGTCGCGTCGGGCCGTACTCGACGGCGTTGTCCCGGCAGCGAGGTGGCTGGAAGGGTGCATTGCGGCGCCTCGGCCGGTCGCTTGGACGACGGCCGCGGTGTGGGACAGCATGGCTCCGCCGGCCCGCGCTGCCCTCAGGTACAGGATCCGACGACGTGCGCACGAGCCGCGGCTACTTCGCGAACTCGAACTCGAACTCGGGCGGTGCGCGTGCCGGTGCCAGGCGCGGGGGCTCGGTCGAGAGTCCCAAGTGTGCGAGGATCGCGGCCTATCGACGTGCCCGTCGGTGAGGAACGGCGCAGACGCTGTTGCCGATTGGTAGCCGCCGGTGTGAGGTTCCGCCGCCAGGTGCACGGGCACCCACACCAGGCGCACGGCGAGAAGGATCGCCAGCAGGGCGACCAACGCACGCGTGGGGCAGGAACGTTCGTGTGAGCTCTCGGGCAAGGATGACTGCTGGCAAGTGTCGCCACGGAGCGACTCGACCACCGTGTCGCGCGAGTGGGCCGCGCGAGTGGGCCGCGCGTCAACGCGCACGCCAGCGAGCAGCGGGCCGACCACGCTTTGCGATCCGTGCTACGCTCGATCGAGGAGGCTGATCACCATGGCTCGATCCACTCCTGCTCCGTGCTTTCGACGGGTCTGGCACATGGCCGCCCTCCTGGCTGCGCTCTCCTCCGGATCCGTGGCTCCGGGCCAGCAGCCCATCCCCCCCGGCTCGCGTCGCCTGCTCGACGCGTCGTTGAGCGGTGTCGTACGACTGGCGGCCACGAGCCAGCCGGTGGCCTCCGCGCGTGTGACGCTCTTCACGCCCGGGCTCGGCTTCTTCCGCGAAGCGCGCACGGCGGCCAACGGCGGCTACGTGTTCGATTTCGTGCCCTCCGGGTCCTACCGGCTGGGCGTGGCATCGCTCGAACGCGCCTACCAGGAGGTCGCGGCGACGCTGATCGCCGGTGCCAACGTGCGCGACTTCTCGCTCGTGCCCGAGACGAACACGGGATCCTGGGCCGTGATCGGTGACACGCTGCCGGAAGTCCTCGACGGGACCGACATCGGCGTCCTGCGACCCGACGGCACGATCCTCTACTGCCACGACACGGTCGACCCGATCGTGTTCGACCCGGTCACGGGGAACAAGGTGTTGCCGAACGGCTCCGGGTCCGAACAGGGCTGCATGAATTCGACGCTGCTCGCCGATGGCAGCGTGCTCATCGTCGGCGGGCAGAACCCATCTGCGCCGGGGTCGTTCACGAACGCGATCCCGTGGGTCAAGCGGTTCTCCCTGGCGAACACGTGGGCGCAGCAGGGCGACATGCTGCTGACCCAGGGCCGGTGGTATCCGGGGCTCGCGCGCCTGAATGACGGGCGCTTGCTCATCATGGGCGGTGGGACCGCGCCGGCCGCCGCGCGCACGGACACGTGCGAGCTGTACACCCCGGACGACCAGGGCTGGTCTTTCACGGACACGATGAACTCGCCGCTCGAGTTCCCGCCCTGCGCCCTGCTCTACGACGGTCGCGTGCTGCGCACGTGGGGATCCTCGCCCGAGCTGTTCGATCCCGCGATCGGACAGTGGACGCAGAACGTCCCGTTCCAATTCCAGAACCGCGGCTTTCCGAACCACAGCGACCATTCGCTGATCCATTTGACGGACGGGCGCGCGGTGGCGATCGGCGTGCGGCAGGGAGCCCAGACCATCAGGCCGATGGTCGAGTTCTTCGATCCGAGCTCCAACACGTGGAGCACGGGGACGAACCCCACCCTGCCGCGGATGCAGGCCGAGGTCGTGTACTTGCCCGACGGACACATCCTCGTCGCGGCGGGCGATGCCGAGCAGCACGCCGGCGCCGAGCCGAACATCCTCGGCGTGGTCAAGCGCTGCGACGTCTTCGATCCGAGCAACGGTCAATGGCGGCGCGTCGGCGACATGACGCACTTCCGCGAGTACCACGCGGTGACGCTGCTCGTCCCCGACGGCCGCGTGCTGACGACGGGGGGAACGCAGATCAAGTTCCAGTACGGGCCGACCTCGTCGGACATCGAGGCCTGGAGCCCGCCGTACTTGTTCCGCGGCGTTCGGCCGGTCCTCTCGCAGCTCTCGAACTCGGCTCCCAGGCGCGGGGAGGCGCTTTCGATGCGCGTGTTCCCGGAGACGCAGCTTACGCGTCTCGTGCTGATGGGCCTGCAATCGACCACGCACTGGGTCGACGGCGGGATTCCCAGGCGGCTCGAGCTCGTTCCCAGTCAGTCGGGCACGTCGGTTCGCTTCACGCTGCCCACCGACGTCAACGTCCTGCCGGTGGGTTGGTACATGCTGTTCGGCATGGTCGACGACATCCCCTCGCGCGCTTTGATCCTGCGCGTCGATCCGTAACGCGGACCGAGCGCTGAGAGGCCGAGGAATAATCGATCGTACGGCCTCTCCGATCCTGGTGGCGCCGCTCGGCGGCGCGAGAGACAGCGAATTCTTCTCGGTCTCTGAGAGGCCGAGAAAAAATCGATCGTACGGCCTCTCCGATCCTGGTGGCGCCGCTCCGCGGCGCGAGAGACTTCGAATTCTTCTCAGTCTCTGAGAGCCGACGACCTTCAGTGGCTCGACATGCCACCGCCGCTGAGGTGGATGACGACGACCACCAGGAGCAAGGCGATGGCGTGGATCGTGACGATGCGGGCCCTGCGCGGTCGCCGGGCGGCGGATGCCATGACAGGCAACACGACGAGCCCGGCTGCCCATGCGGCGAGCGCAAACGGGACGATGACGTACCAGCCGATGAGGTCCATCGAGAGGAACGCCGCACGCACCGTCAGGGGTGTGTCGCTGGTCAAGCCGGCGACGGCCAGAGCGAGGTAGGCGACGACCGCGCCGAGCCAGCCGACGGACAGGACGACGTGCGCCGTGAGCGTGAACTTGCGGAAGTGCGATGCCATGGTCTTGCGTCTGCTAGCTCATTCGCCTGACGAGGCTACGAGATCTCCGCCAACCCCGCTCACTGCTTCAGTCGAGCCTGACCTTCCGCAAGCGCAGCGCGTTCGCGATCACCGACACGGACGAGAGGCTCATGGCGGCACCGGCGATCATGGGCGAGAGCAGCATGCCGAAGATGGGGTACAGCACTCCGGCCGCGATCGGAACGCCCAGCACGTTGTAGAGGAAGGCGAAGGCCAGATTCTGGCGGATGTTCCTCATCGTCGCGCGCGAAAGGCGCCGCGCGCGGCCGAGGCCGCGCAGGTCGCCGCGCACGAGGGCGATCGCGGCGCTCTCCAAGGCGACGTCGCTGCCCGTGCCCATGGCAATGCCCACTTCGGCGCGCGCGAGCGCGGGAGCGTCGTTCACGCCGTCGCCGGCCATCGCCACGTGGCGACCCTCGGCCTGCATGCGTGAAATCAGCGCTTCCTTGTCGGCTGGCTGCAGCTCGGCCTGAACCTCCTCGATCCCGAGCTCGCGCGCGACCGCCTCGGCCGTCGTGCGTGCGTCGCCGGTCGCCATGACGACCCGCACGCCCTCGTCGTGCAGCACCTTCAAGGCTTCGCGCGACGACTCCTTGATCGGATCAGCGACGCCGAGCAGGCCTGCAGGACGTCCGTCGATGGCCACGAACACGACGGTTTGGCCGTCACGGCGCAGCTTCTCGGCCTGCTCAGCGAGCGCGCCCGGCTCGATGCCGAGCTCCTGGAAGAGGCGTGCGTTCCCCAGGGCGACCGCGTGGCCGGAGACCTTTCCCGTGACACCCTTGCCGTGCAGGGCGCGGAAGTCGGACGCGTCGGCGAGCTCGATCCCGCGCTCGCGCAGGCCGGCCATCACAGCCGCGGCCAGCGGGTGTTCGCTCGCGCGCTCCAGCGCGCCGGCGTAGGAGAGCAGCTCCCGCTCGGCGACGCCGTTCGCCGTGGCGACGGTCACGAGGCGCGGCTTCCCTTCGGTCAGCGTGCCGGTCTTGTCGACCACGAGCGTGTCGATGCGCTCCAGGCGCTCGAGGGCTTCGGCATCGCGAACCAACACGCCCATCTGGGCGCCGCGCCCGATGCCGACCATGATCGACATCGGTGTGGCGAGGCCCAGCGCGCACGGACAGGCGATGATCAGCACGGCCACGGCGTTGGTGAACGCGTACGCCAGGCGCGGCTCGGGACCGAAGAGGCCCCACGTGAGCGCCGTCAGCACGGCCACGAGAACCACGGCCGGCACGAACCAGGCCGAGAGTCGATCGGCGAGCTGTTGCACCGGCGCACGGCTTCGCTGGGCTTCGGCCACTTGCGCCACGATGCGGGCGAGCAAGGTCTCCGCGCCCACGCGATCGGCGCGCATGACGAAGCTGCCCGAGCCGTTCAGCGTGCCGCCGGTGGTGCGCTCTCCGGGATGCTTCTCCACCGGGATCGGCTCGCCCGTCAGCATGGATTCGTCGACGGCGCTCGATCCCTCGACGACGACCCCGTCCACGGGCACGCGCTCGCCGGGGCGGACGCGCAGGCGATCGCCGACCTGGACGTGCTCGACCGGCACGTCCTCCTCGGCGCCGTCCTCCCGCACGCGTCGTGCGCTCTTGGGGCTCAACCGCAGCAGGGCCCGGATCGCACCCGATGTCGCGGCGCGCGCGCGCAGCTCGAGCACCTGGCCGAGGAGCACCAGCGTGACGATCACGGCCGCGCTCTCGAAGTAGATAGGCAGCGCGCCGCTGCCGTGGTGGAAGGCCTGCGGCACGAGCCCCGGGAACAGGAGCACGAACAGGCTGAAGACGTACGCCGCGCCGGTGCCGAGGGCGATCAGCGTGAACATGTTCGCGCGGCGATTGAGGATCGAGGCCCAGCCGCGCTCGAAGAAGGGCGCCCCGCCCCACAGCACGACCGGGGTCGACAGGGCGAGCTGCAACCAGCCCGACGTCACGGGCGGGATGCGACCGCGCAGACCGGGGATCATCTCCGCCATCGCCAGCACGAGCGTCGGCAGCGACAAGGCCAGGCAGACCCAGAAGCGCCGCGTCATGTCGCGCAGCTCGGTGTCGTCGGGCGCCTCGGCCGTGGCGACTTTCGGCTCGAGGGCCATGCCGCAGATCGGGCAGAAGCCCGGGCCGTCCTGCTGAATCTGCGCGTGCATCGGGCAGACGTAGATCGTCCCCGCCCCTGCGCCCTCTGAGGCCGGCCGCGCTGCGGTGGCCGCAGGAACCGCCGGGGCCGAGGCGGTGCCGCGACGCGGCTGCACCTGCGCTGTGGACGACTGCAGGTACTTGTCCGGATGCGCAAGGAACTCCTCGCGGCAACCCTTGTTGCAGAACGAGTACTCGACTCCTTCGTGAACCGCTGAGCCGCCGCGCGCGTTGGCGGGATCGACTTGCATGCCGCACACGGGGTCGAGTGCGCGGGCGGGCCCCTGAGGCTCTGGGCGTGCGTCCTGATCGGCTGCGTGGGCTTGCTTCATGGTCTTTCCGATGTCCTCCCCGGCAGACGCGGCGCGTCCGAGTTCCTTACACCCCTCGCCTGAGAGGCCGAGAGAAAATCGATCATACGGCCTCTCCGATCCTGGTGGCGCCGCTCCGCGGCGCGAAAGACTTCGAATTCTTCTCAGTCTCTGAGAGGCCGAGAGAAAATCGATCGTACGGCCTCTCGATCCTGGTGGCGCCGCTCCGCGGCGCGAGAGACTTCGAATTCTTCTCAGTCTCTGAGTTCTTGGACGCCACTCGGCACGAGCGAAACCCAGAAAGCGCGGGCGTGAGCGGTACCAGGCCGCGTGCGTGCTACCGAGCGCACGTGCTGGATCAGTGGCAGCAACTCCCGCATCGAAGGCACGGGCGCACCCCAGGCCGTGTCAGGCCGGGGTTCTCCCGACGGGCTGTTGCGGTGGCGGTACGTTCAATGGAGGGTAACGTGAACCTGAGTGTCGTGGTGAGCGTGAATCTGGGCCGTTGTCGATCCGTGCCCGACACCGTGCTTCTCTGCGTTGACCACGTAGGAACCCGGGTCGAGGTGCGAGAACGTAAAGCGTCCTCGACGGCCAGAGATGGCCGTCTGGACCGTGTGGTGATTGCCATCGACGATCTCGACGTTCGCGCCGGCGACGGGATGCCCGTGGACATCGAGCACGACCCCCGACACGGATCCCGTGCCCGTGCCGACCAACGCCCGTGAGGCATCGGTCGAGGAAGCGAGCAGGGTCATCGCAGCGACCGCCGCGATCATGAGGAGAAGCCGAGTCCAGATTCCATTCATCGCGAATTCCCTTCGATGCGCCGGCGCGCATCGTTCGCCACTTCAGACCGTGCCACGTCGAGGCTCGCTGCCTCGAGCAGGACGTCGATTCGTCCATGTTAGCAGTTCGGTCGAGGACATCTGCGGGCGGCAATCGAGAACGGACTCATCCGGCGAACAAGAGTTGACCCACCCAGGGCAGGGTCGCTCCCTTGCACACCCAAGGTGGCGTTCCCCTCGACGGCGGCCGGCGCAGATACCAAATGCGGTACCGCAACGCCGCGAACTTCAGCACGAGCTCGAAGTTCAACCTCTCGAATGGCGTCCTGGTTCACGGGGCGCGATCGAGGGACGAGAGAAATGTCCGCCGCGCGAACCGGCGCGGCGGTCGAAGGCACCGGCCGGTTCGATCCCTGTGCGCAGCGCTGTAGATGACCCGCCGCGGACTGTTCTCAGCTTCTCCGAGCGCGCCTCAGTGCGGGCCGTCGTGCTTGTGGCCGTCGTCCTTGTGCTTGCCACCTTGGCCGGGCTGTTTGCTCGAGGACTGGTCGATCTTGGCCAGGTACTTCAGCGGGTCCTTTCGGAGCTTCTTCACGCAGCCGAGGCCTGCGTCCCCCCCCACCGTCAGGCTTCGATGCCGTCGGCATCCAGGTCCTCTCGTGAGGCGGATTCGGCCAAGGTTCCAGCGGGGTGCGCATACGGACCCGGGGGCTCGCTTCCCGTCAGCTGGTCCCGGACCTCGAGAACCGTGAACATCCCGCTCATGGTCACGTAGCCGAAAGCGCCACGCGAGCTGATCATGGGCAGGCTGTTCGGCGGGACGGAGTCGTCGGGCTCGCCCGCCATTGCCATCCCCATGCCCTCGAATTCGGGGACGATCTCCGCGAGCTTCTCGTCGAAGAGGCTCGGATCGACGCCGATCAGGTTGGGAATTCCGTGACCCATCTGGTTCATGACGTGGTGCGTCATGTGGCAGTGGAATGCCCAGTCGCCCGGATTGTCGGCCACGAACTCGATCGTTCGTGTGCTGCCCACCGGCACGAGCACGCTCACCTCGGGCCAACGACCTGCTTCGGGGATGACTCCCCCATCCGTCTCCGTGACGAGGAAGGAATGCCCATGAAGGTGGATCGGGTGGTGATCCATCGCCGAGAGGTTCCCGATCCGGATCCGTACACGCTCGCCGGTACGGGCGACGAGGTGCTCCGTCGCGGGCGCGATCTTGGCGTTGAACGTGAGGACGTTGAAGTCGCTCATCTCGTTGGGATCGGGCCGCCTTGCACCGGGCCGCAGGCTCCATTCGCTCAGCAGGATGGTGTAGTCGCGATCCGGTGGCGGCGCCGGCGGGTTCCGAGGGTGGATGACGAACATGCCCATCAGGCCCATCGCCATCTGCGTCATCTCGTCGTGATGCGCGTGGTACATGTAGGTGCCGTGCTGGCGGAGCACGAACTGGTACTTGAAGGTGTCCTTGGGAGGAATCGTGCGCTGTGTGAGGCCGCCGACCCCGTCCATTCCGTTGGGGATCAGCAGCCCATGCCAGTGGACGCTCGTCGGCACGTCGAGACGGTTCGTCACGTAGATACGCACGTGGTCGCCTTCGACCGCCTCGATCGTCGGGCCATGGACCCGGCCGTTGTAACCCCAGCAATGCGCCTTCATGCCCGAGGCGAACTCGTGCTCGACATCTTCAGCGACGAGGTGGAAGACCTTGACTCCGTTCACGACGCGGTGAGGCAGTGCCACCCCGTTGGGAGTGACGGTCGGAACGTAGTCGACGCTCGGCCGACCAGGGAGGAGTGCCGCGGCGAGCTCGGCGGGAGACAGCGTCGACGCCGGCTGGGCGCGCAGGGCGTACGGCAGCAGGCTGCCGGCCAGGGCCGCGGATGACGAGTGCAGCAGGAAGTTTCGGCGAGAAGGCGTCATCTCAGTGTGGTCCTTGCATCGAGGTCGTTTGCGCTTCGGATATCGATTTCGGCCCCCCGAACGAGACGCGCTCTGCGTTGAGGCTTCCGGCGACTAGCTCTTCGATGTCGAGCTGGGCCATCCAGGTCTCGCGCAGCGTGGTCACATAGTTCCGGGCGGCGTCGATCTCGTTCTGCTTGGCGATCAGGACGGCGAAGACTCCGACCTGCATCGCGTTGTAGTTGCGCAACGTTTCGCGCACGAGACGCTTGGCCTTGGGGAGTTCCTCCTCGCGGATGAACCGGGCCTGGTCGCGCAGTGCGATCGAGCGCTCGCGCAGGCGGCGCGCCGCCGAGCGCACCTCGACGGCCACCGCGATGTGATGACTGAGCGACTCCTCGAGCAGAGAGGCGGCAGCTGCCCTGCGCGGCCCACCGGCATCGAACACGGGCAGGCTGAACCCCAGTGCCGGTCCAAGGCCCCATTCTTCGTTGCTGGCCTCGCGCTTGGCGGAGAGGCCGACCTCGCCGGGCGCGAAGACCGCTTCCCAGCCGACGATGCCCGCGCGGCGCGCGTGCGCCGTAGCTCTGGCTCGGATCTCGGCCAGGTCGAGGCTCGCCGTGATTGCGCGAGTCTCGATGAGGTCGAAATCGAACTCCAGGCCAGCGTCCTCCGGCAGCGTGCCCTCGACGGTCCACGCGATCGAGTCGCCCCACAATCCGAGGAGCACGTTGAGGGACTCCCGTTCTTCGACAGCAGCCGCCTCAGCACGCGCGACCCCCAACCTGGCGCGCGCAAGAGACACCTGTTCGGTCGTGAGCTCCGGGTCGGTCACGTTCCCTGCCCGGTGGAGCTCGGTCATGAGGTCGACGGACGCGTTGGACGCGCGCAGGACTTCGGCCTCGACCTGGACCAGTTGACGTGCCGCCCGCACGCCGACGAATGCCCGTCTGACGTCGTGAGTGAGGCGAACGATCTCGCGCACGATGCCAACCTTCGTGGCTTCGAATTCCGAGGCCGCGATGCGCTTGCGAGCGGAGAGGAAGAAGATGTCGAAGAGGGACTCCGCGAGGCCCAGCTCGACCTCGGTGCCGCTCTCGAAGAACTTGGCGTCGGCCACGAAGACGGGGTTACTGAGCAGTCCCGCCTGGACGAGCTCGGCCGACGCCACGCCCAGGTCCGCGAGCGCTGCCCTCACCGCGCGGTTGTTGAGCAGCGCGATCTTGACAGCCGCCTCCTCCGTCAGTGGACCCTCGAGGAGATCCAGGACCTCCCGCCCCATCGATCCGTCGTCGCCGGGTCGGGCGGCCAGTGCGTATCCCGTGCGCTCGTGCACGATGTTTCCGACCTCGCTGACGTCCCGCTCGCGCTGCTCCGCGACGGTCGTGCATCCCGCACCAGCCAGAGCGAACGTGAGCGCCGTGATCGTGTACGCCTTCATCCGCCGTGACCCTCCGGCATCGGCTTCGGTGCCTCCGCCGGCTCGCCCGAGGGAGTCGGGGTGACGGACAGCAATACGTCGGATCGCTTCGACACCGGTGCTTCCACCGCGAGGGGGGAAGCGGGATGTGTCGCGGGCGGCGCGGGCATCGGCGGAACGCTTCCGCATCCAGCGATGAGAAGGACGGGGACGAGCGCGCGGAAAAGCGGCTTCCTCGGGCAGCGTGCGTGCATCGGCGGGCTGGCCACGGTCACGGCTTCTTCGTCCCGTCCTGCGGCTTGCCGGCATCCCTCTCCGTGTCTTCCTGGGCGCGGATCTCCTTGGCCTTCTTCAGGACCTTGGGCGGGTCCTTCGCCACGTCTGCGAGAAGCTTCGCCGAAGACAGCCGGACGATCGTTCCGTCGATGACGACGAAGGCGTTCTTCACGGTCGGCTCGCCCGTGACGGGACAGGTCTTGTTCTCGAGGTCGACGAGCTTCGGATCGTTGAGCCTGGCCAACACGACTTGTGAGTTGGCGCGGGCCGTCGGAATGTCGCCTGCGCTGCGCAAGAAGAACTGGAAACCCTGGAGCACGACGGTCGGTGACTCCTTGGTGATCTCACCGCCCGTAACGGGGCAGATCTTGTTCTCGATCTTCTTGTCGATCGGATACGCGGTCTTGTAGGCGATGGCGACATCGGCCTGGATGTCCTTCACGCAGGCCTTGCAGCAGATGTAGATGCGCCCCATCTCCGTGTCCGCGAACAGCTTCGTCGAGATCGGCTTGCCCATGATCGGGCACGACGGGTTGGGGTAGGTGGGCGTGTTCGCAGCCGAGCTCGGTTGAACCGGCGCCGCGGGTTGCTTCTCTTGTGGGATGGCGGGCGCGAGAAGCAGGGTGAAGGCGAGACAGAATGAGCGGATCATGGTCAAGAAACCTCTCGAAGTCGGAATGAACGTGACGAATCGAGACGCAGTCGGGTCCCGAAAGAAGGTGAGGATTCGATGCGGTCCTCGCGGATCGCTTCGAGCGCGGGTGTCCGGAGCGGCCTACGCCTGATCGGCGACCGCAACGGGACGTGTCAGCGAGACCCTCACCTAGATCCGCAGCAGCAGGTTCCTTCGCTCCCAGGGCGGATCGTGCCCCCGGTCCGCGACAGAAACAGGAACATCCGCACTCTGCGACGGGCTCCACCCTGCTTCGAGCTCGGTGATGAAGGGCGGAGCGACCGACACTGCGCGCGGCGGGGTGCTGCGGTCCGGATGCTCCGGCGTCCTCAGCTCGAAGCAACCGTCGCAATTCCCCGCGTCATCCTTGGCCGAAGTGCGCCCACTCGTGCCGCACTCCTGCCCGCCGCCGCACCCCGCATCGTCGCGGCCCTCGACGCAGCAGGATCCTCTCGCCGCCTCGTCGCCATGCGTATGGAAGACGCCGGACAGCCCTTGGCAGAAGCACAGATCGAACGCGATACCGCCCGGCACCTGAAGGCCGAGGGAAAGCGCTGCCATGAGGAGGACACGGAGGAAGTGCATATTGTCCCGGTCGTTACGGAACACCTAGTCCAGGAGCTTACGCTTTCCGCGAAATCAGGGGCTGCCGCGCGATGGTGGATCCGGACTGGGGGCGCAAGCCGCGCTGCGATCGCCGATTGGGGCGAGGCCATCCGGAAACCGGTCGCAGCGGCGGAAGCCCAGCCGGCTGGGCTCGGGGATTCGGAGAGCCCAGGTTCACTCCCAGGCGAGACTGCTCACAGTCACGCACGGCGGCGGCCCCGGTTCCGTGAACGCGAAGAGGATCTTGTCGCCCTCACGCACCAACCGAGCGATCCCAGCGTCGCGTCCGGCCGTCGTCATGGCGGCGGTCTCCGTCTCGCTGACACGCCCATCGCGGTCGATGCGCGCGACGCGCCATTCGGCCGAGCGTTCGTCGGATTCGAGCCACGACACGACCAGCCGGCCAGCCGCGTCGAACGCGGCGTCGACACGCCCCCCCGCGCGCTGGCGCGCCAGGGTCCGAGGTTTCGAGAAATGCTTCCCTCCGTCGTCGGAAAGCGCACACAGCACACGGCTGACGCCGTCCGCACCCAGCGTGAACCAGGCCAGACCGACGCGCTCTTGCGAAGCGGCGAGCGCGGGCCCGTTCACGGGACAGCCCGCGATCTTCCAACCATCCGCGCTCGTCCACGAGGTCTCGGGCGCGGAGCCTTCCGAGAGACGCACGAGCGAGATGTCACGCAGCTCGTCGTCCGAACGGTCGCGGTAGGCGACGAGCACGGCTCCGTCCGGCATGCGCACGGCCGAGGTCGGGCAGCAGTCGCAGACGCGATCGTCGAGCAGGATCTCGGGTCCGAGCGCAGTGTTCGCGCCGATGAGCCGCGCGTACAGGCGCATCGCACCCGGACCCGCTCCGTGAGACTGTGCGCTGCGCCCGTCGAGCCACACGGCCGTGCAGCTCCCATCGCCCATCGCGACCAGGGAGACGAAGCCGTGCTCGCCGGGCCCGGCGTCGTCATGCAACCGTGCCGGTTCGCTCCAGCTCGACCCACCGTCGGTGCTGCGCACGAACTCCACGCGGTAGTCGTAGGTCTCCGCACCGGTACGCCGCAGGTAGGAGGCCAGGAGGTCGCGCTCTCCGAGCACCGCGAGGGCGGGGACATCGGCCCAGTTGACGAACCAGTCATCCCCGCCGGCGACATGGATCGCAGGGGTCCAGTTCTGGGCGACTCGGCGTGCGACGAAGAACTCCACTCGCTTCGCTCCTGTTGCCGAAGCCGTCTCCGCGATCCAGCCGAGATGGATTCCTCCCTCGCCATCCGTCGCAAAGCGAGGGATCAGGCTCGGCCTCGAGGCCGGGCCGGGAACAACCACGGCCTTCAGTGCTGGGTTTGCTGCTTCGTGGCCGCCCTGTCCTTGTGTCGCACCGTCTTCGTGTCCTTGCGGCTGTTCACCATCTCCCTGCCCGTGAGGTGATCGAGCGCCCTCGTCACCATGAGGCGGAGCCGTGGCCTCGTGCCCGTGCGTGCTCGCTCCCGCCGACTCACCGAAGGCCATCTTGCCGCCCAAGTACGTTTGCACGCCGACGGCGACGACGAGCAGGACCCCCGCCGACAGGTAAGCGGCTCCGGGGAGCGCGGCCCGGCTGTGGATCCTCCATCTCCAGTAGGCGAAGAGCGGGATCACCATGGCGAGCGCCGAGCCCAGCGCACGATGGATCTGCATCTCGGCAAGATCCATATCCCCGCGCTCGTCGAGCCAGTACCAGCCGCTGAACGCCGTCAACGGCGCGAAGAGGGCGGCGAAGCACAGCGTCCACCAGGCGGCCGCACCGAGCGTCGGGCGTTTCGTCCAGCGCCCGAGCAGGTCGCTGGCGATCGATACCGGTACCAGGGCGACCGGGAAGTGATTCAGGATCGGGTGCAGCGGTAATTCCATCTGGATCCAGTCGGAACCTCGCCGGAGGCGTGCTGTTGCGCGCCTGCGACGGGCTCACTCAGGAGTTAGAACAGGGTGTCCACTGGAAGTCCCGCAAGTGCAGTCGAAGCAGCCGTGATCCGCGCACGTCCGACAGCTTGCCTCCAAGCGCAGCTTCAGGGCCGCTCGCGCGCGGTGGAGGCGTACGGCGGCGTTGTTGGCGGTGATCCCCGTTTCCAAGGCAAAGTCCTGCACGGACAGTCCCTCGACCTCGCAGCGCCGGAGCGCCGCGGCGTATTCGGGCTTGAGTGTCTCCGCCAGGCCCAGGATGCAACGGCAGATCTCGTGGATGGTCTCCGGGTCAGGTGCGGCCGGCTCGTGTCCGGAATCGAGGAGTGACGTCGCGCGCGTCGCGCTGGCAGCGCGCCGTTGGTGATCGACGACCGCGTTGCGCAGCAGGCGGAAGAACCAGGCAACGGCCGACTCACTCTCTCGCAGCGTTCCGGCTCGCTCGATGCCGCGCACGAAGGCCACCTGCAACAGTTCCTCGGCCAAGGCCCGCGATCCGACGCGCCTCTCGAGGAACGCCAGGAAGCGCCGGTGGTTCTCGACGAGCGTCGCCACGACATCGCCGTTCGCACCCTGGAGCGCGTCGCCGGGTTCGGTTCCTGCAGGCAGCGTCACTCGTGAAGGTTAACCTGCGATCCCACGACTGCGGAGTTCAGCCCAGCGACGCCGTTTCTTCACATGGAACGTAATCGAATGCGATCCCCAGCGTCGGCCGAGCCCAGAGCGCCATTTCCGCATGATCCGCGGTCGATCCCCGCCTGGGCACGAATCCTGCAACGCCGGCCAGGGTTGACCAGGCGCTCGAACGTGGATGGCGCGTGCGGGGTGGCGCAACGACGCATTCACCGCGGACGATCGATGGAAGGATCTGCAATGAGAACGACCTTGGCCCGACGACAGCCGTTCGGCCCTGCCAGGAGCGTTCCGATCCGAGCGTTCGTCCTTTGCACGAGCCTGGCGATCACGGCTTGCCGCAGCCCTTCCGCGGGGATACGGGACCCAGGCCCGGATCACCCGGCGAGCCCGCGAGCGGCCGAAGCGGCGCTGCCGGGAGTTCCGGGGGCCTTATCCCGACAGGTCGTGCTCGAGCCGCATCCGGCGCAACAACCGGGCGCGCACGAGCACGAGGCGCAACCTGAGCGGCCTCCGACGGCGGGGCAATACGTCTGCCCGATGCACCCCGCGGTCGTGTCGGACCGTCCGGGCACCTGCCCGATCTGCAAGATGGACCTCGAGCCCGTGACTCCGAAGAGCTCCCTGCACGGCGACAGCGGGTCTCGGAAGGAGCGCGCTCATGGCCGTCCGTAGGGTTGCGGCCCTGGCCTCCGCGGTGCTCCTATCCAGCGCCTGCGCGACGATCGATCCGCGCGACGATTTCGACCAGGTCGCGCGCACGGTCGCCGAGCGCTCGGGTGAGAAGATCACATGGCGTGAGCTCGACGCGGAGGGAGAGGACGACGGATTCGTCCAAGAGCTTCTCGCCAACGAGCTGGACGAGCGCAGCGCGGTGCAGGTCGCACTCGCCCGCAGCCCGCGCCTCCAAGCGCTCTACGAGGAGCTCGGCATCGGGCGCGCGGACGTCGCGCGAGCCTCGCGCTTGCCCAACCCGATCCTCGATGCCCAGGTGCGCTTCCCCGAAGGCGGCGGCCGCAGTGCGCTGGAGCTGAGCCTCGTCGAGGACTTCGTGAGCGTGCTCACGCTGCCACTCGCACGCGGACGAGCAGAGAGCGCCTTGGAGTCCACCCGCCTGGCTGTGACGCGCGAAGTGCTTGCGACCATCGGCGAGGTCCGGAGCCTCTTCCGCGACTGGCAGGCTGCGGAGCAGATCGTGGAGCTGCAGTCGAACGTGCTGGAAGCCTTGACCGCTGCCAGCGAGCTCGCGCAGCGGATCCATGCGGCCGGCAACCTGCGTGCGCTCGATCTCGCGAACGAGCGCGTCCAGGCCGAGGAAGCCCGACTGGCGCTGGCGGCGGCGCAGAGCGAAGCGGCGGTCGCGCGCGCGCGGGTCGACGGTGCGCTCGGGCTCTGGGGCAAGGAAACGAGCTGGCGTGGCGTGGCTCGACTGTCCGATCCCGAGCGCGAGCCCGTGTCTCTGGAGCGAGCCGAGACCCGCGCGATCGAGTCGAGCCTCGACCTCGCCCTGGAACGGACTTCCATGGAAGCGGCCGCGCGCACCTTGGGCATCGCCGAGAGCCTGCGCTTCTTGGCCGACGGTCAGATCGGGATCGCCGCCGAGCGCGAGTCGGAAGACGGCCAGTGGGGCGTCGGTCCCGCGCTGTCGATCCCGCTGCCGTTGTTCGACGGTGGCGCAGCGCGGGTCCTCGCTGGCCGAGCCGCGATGCGGCAACGTGGCTCGCTCTACGCGGCCGCCGCGATCGAGATCCGTGCGGAAGTGCGGGCGTTCGCGGCCACGTTGCAGAACGCGCAGGCTCGCGCGCAGCATCTGCGCAGCGTGGTCCTGCCTCTGCGTCGGCAAGTCGTCGAGGAAACGCAACTCCAGTACAACGCGATGCAGGTCGGCGCGTTCGAGCTGCTCCAGGCGCGGCGGGCCGAAATCGAAACCGGCATCGACTGGATCCAGAGCGTGCGGGACTACTGGCACAGCCGCGACGCGCTCGAGCTCCTGTGGAGCGGTGTGCGGCCGGCTACGGAAGCGCAGATTCCGAGCTCGATGGCGGACAGGATGACGGGCGCCGGAGCAGCTGAACGGACGAAAGGACACGACCGATGATCACGCGCAGGAACTTGATCGCACGCGGAGCCGGCGCGCTGGCCGGAGGAGTCGTGCTGGCATCCGGCGGCGCACGGGCGCAATCACAGGATCCGAGCGGCGGAGCGTCACGGCTCGAGGTCCCTCCGGATGGCCTCGCGCCCGGGGAGCCCGGCCGGGACTACACGCCCGTGATCACGCCGAACGGGACGACGCTACCGTGGAAGCTCGTCGACGGCGTCAAGGTCTACCACCTCGTCGCGGAAGAGGTCGATCACGAGTTCGCGCCGGGATTGAAGGCCAAATGCTGGGGCTACAACGGACGCGTGCACGGCCCGACGATCGAGGCGGTCGAAGGCGATCGCGTGCGCATCTACGTGACGAATCGGCTCGCGGCACCGACCTCGGTGCACTGGCACGGCGTGCTGCTTCCCAACGGGATGGACGGAGTTGCGGGCTTGAACCAGCGCGCGATCGGACCGGGTGAGACGTACAAGTACGAGTTCACCCTGCGGCAGCACGGAACGCTCATGTACCACCCGCACCATGACGAAATGACGCAGATGAGCATGGGGCTGATGGGCCTCTTCGTGATCCATCCGCGAGGCCCCGACCTGCCGCGACCCGACCGCGATTTCGCGATCATGCTCAGCGAGTGGAAGGTCGTGCCCGGCACGAGTCGCCCGGATCCGAACGAGATGACCGACTTCAACCTGCTGACCATGAACGCGCGCGCGTTCCCGGGCACCGAGCCGCTCGTCGCCGGGCTCGGGGAGCACGTGCGCATCCGGCTCGGCAACCTCTCCGCGATGGACCATCACTCGATCCACCTGCACGGCTATCAGTTTCTGACTACCGAAACGGATGGAGGCCGGATCCCCGAGTCCGCGCGCTGGCCCGAAACCACCGTGCTCGTGTCGGTCGGCAGCACGCGGACGGTGGAGTTCGTCGCCGACGCACCCGGCGATTGGGCGCTGCACTGCCACATGACGCACCACGTCATGAACCAGATGGGCCACGACATCCCGAACATGATCGGGGTCGAGGTCGGAGACCTGGACCGCAAGGTGCGCCGACTGCTGCCCGGATACATGAGCATGGGTCAGGCGGGCATGGCCGACATGGCGGAGATGGCCATGCCGATGCCGCCGAACAGCCTGCCCATGGTCGGCGCCCAGGGGCAGTTCGACTACATCACGATGGGCGGGATGTTCACGATCCTGAAGATACGTCAGGGCCTCGAGGGCTACGAAGATCCCGGTTGGTACGAGAATCCGCCTGGCACAGTCGCGTCACTCGCGGATCCGAAGGAACTGGAGCGTGACGGCCTCGATGTCGGCGCCACTCCGGCGCCAGCCCCGCACGAAGGGCACGGCGGACAGCATGGCGGTGGCCGACACCTGAAGGGCGTCTGAACGGGTAGGGACGCGCCGCCTGGGCCTCGAACTGCGGCTGGCCTGAGCGTCCTTGTGTAGAAACACGTGTCCCCGACTCGGACGGATGCTCCTGAACCGACACGCCCGAAGCGCAACTTTTTGGCGTCACATCCGACGTTCCTTCGAGTCCCAAGCCCGAGCCAGGATGAGGGCCCGTCGGGATCAAGGGAGTCGGAGGACAGTCGGTGCTCGCGTGTAGCCCTGCCCGCGACCAGGACGGTCCGCTTCTTGCGCAGCGGCCGCTCGCCGGGGGCGGCTCTTCACAGTCGGAGAATGCCTCGAGCGCGCTCCACCCCATTCGAGATCACATCATGAAGGCTCTCTGCTGGCACGGACGAGGCGAAGTGCAAGTCGACACCGTGCCCGACCCCGTCATTCAGGAACCGACGGACGTCATCGTCCGGATCACGTCGACGGCCATCTGCGGATCCGACCTCCACCTGTTCGACGGGTACCAGCCCACGATGGAGAAAGGCGACATTCTCGGACACGAGTCCATGGGCGTCGTCGTCGAGACCGGGCGCGCGGTGAAGAACCTGAAGAAGGGCGACCGCGTGGTCGTGCCGTTCGTGATCGCCTGCGGGGACTGCTTCTTCTGCAACCGCCAGGAGTTCTCGATGTGCGACAAGAGCAACCCGAACGCGGAGCTCGCTCGCAAGGCGATGGGTCACAGCCCCGCCGGCTGCTTCGGGTTCTCGCACCTGCTGGGCGGATTCCCGGGCGGACAGGCCGATTTCCTGCGCGTCCCGCACGCCGACGTCGGTCCGATCAAGATCGAGTCCGACCTGCCCGACGAGAAGGTCCTCTTCCTCTCCGACATCTTCCCCACCGGCTACATGGCGGCCGAGAACTGCGGCATCGAGGAGGGTGACACCGTCGCGGTCTGGGGCTGCGGCCCCGTCGGTCAGTTCGCGATCCGCAGCGCGTGGATGTTCGGCGCCGGACGGGTGATCGCGATCGATCGGCTGCCCGAGCGGCTCGCCATGGCGAAGCAGGCGAAGGCCGAGACGATCGACTTCATGGACGAGAAGGTCTACGACCGGCTGATGGAGATGACCGGCGGCCGCGGGCCCGACCGCTGCATCGACGCCGTCGGTTGCGAAGCCCACGGCGCGGGCAGCATCGACGCCGTCGTCGACAAGGTGAAGGCCGCCGTCAAGCTCACGACCGATCGCGCGCACGTCCTGCGCGAGGCGATCCGCTGCTGCCGCAAGGGTGGCACGATCTCCGTGCCCGGCGTGTACGTCGGCTTCCTCGACAAGATCCCGTTCGGTGCGGCGATGAACAAAGGGCTCAACTGGAAGATGGGTCAGACCCACGTGCAGCGCTACACGAAGCCCCTCCTCGAGATGATCGAGAACGGGACGATCGACCCGTCGTTCGTCATCACGCACCGGGCGCCGCTCTCCGACGCTCCGGCGATGTACGAGACCTTCCGCGACAAGAAGGACAATTGCATCAAGGTCGTGCTGAACCCCTGAGAGGCCGAGAAAGAATCGATCGTACGGCCTCTCCGATCCAAGTGGCGCCGCTCCGCGGCGCGAGAGAGTCGGGAGACGGACGGTCGTGTCGTCCACGCGATACGGACTGCTGCTGTCAGTTCCGTGCTCACGTCCGCGTCCCGGTCTGAGGCACGCAAAGACGAGGCTGCCCTGCCCGACATCCGTCCTCGGGCTGGACCTGCGCGCGCAGGCTCAGCGATCGACCGCGCGCACGGCGCGCATGCCGACACGGCGGTCGCGCAGCTCGACCTGCGCCTGCTCCCGCGCCGCGCAACGCAGCTCGATGGCATCGCTCGCGTAGTGGCCGCCGCGGACGCTGCGCAGCCCTACGTCCGCCCCGGCGCGCAAGCCGTCGTCCGGCCGCAGCCCCAGCGTCGGCACATCGGACCACGGGTCCAACGTCCATTCGGCCACGTTCCCGAGCACGTGGTGCAGTCCGAAAGCGTTCGCCTCCAGCCCGTCGATCGGCAGCACGGATCCGGGCACGTCGTCGTGGCGCCGCGGATCGACGTTGGCTTTGCCGTTTACCTTGTCGCGCAGCGAGCCGGGCTCGTTGCCGGTCCACCAGCGCGTCGAAGCACCGCCGCGCGACGCGAACTCCCACTGCGCCTCCGTCGGCAGCGAGAGCCCCAGATCGCGCAGCGCCTGGCATGCGCCCGTCCAGTCGACGCTCTCGAGCGGCAGCAGGCCAACGGTCTGCGCCGTGTCTTCGCGCCCGTGCCAGCTCGGGTCCAGACGCGCGGTGCGCTCCCACTGCGCCCGGCTCAGCTCGTGCTTGGCGACGAAGAACGGTCCGATCTCCGCCATCCGCCGCGGGCCTTCGCCGGGGCGAGCGTACGCATCGACGTCGCTCTGCTCGGGCCAGTCGCCCGAGGTCGCACCCCTGCGGAAGCGACCGCCCGGCAGGAGGACCAGCACGATGCAGCTCTCGGGCCCGAGTTGCAGCCGTCCGTCGGCGTCCCGCGCGGGAACCGCTGCCTCTGATGCAGTCCCTGGCGAGGACAGAAGTTACGAGAGAACGATGACGGACGAGGAGAGCCGTCTTGCCGTCTTGCTTGCTTTCTCCGGTCCGGGAGGAGCTCGCTCAGGGCCTTGGTT
>Ga0163150_10002298_pt1 | contig 29718 bp, 22 predicted proteins | sample OliLakLV19P2IB_FD_148628 | JGI IMG/M metagenome (GOLD analysis project Ga0163150, IMG submission 148628) | Freshwater microbial mat bacterial communities from Lake Vanda, McMurdo Dry Valleys, Antarctica - Oligotrophic Lake LV.19.P2.IB | ecosystem: Environmental > Aquatic > Freshwater > Lake >...
GACCCCCTGCGCTTTCGCCAGCGTCCGACGCAGCACGCCCGGCACGCCGTTCATGACAACGCGATCGGCCCATCGGCGCACCGTCATTCGACTGATGCGGAGTGCCGCCGCGATCGACGCCGGCGGCTCGTGATTCGCGAGCATCAAGACGACCCGGGTCCGATACGCCACTTTCTGCGGCGTTCGGCCTTGCTCCGCAATCTGCTCCAACTGGGCGAACTCCGCGGGCGAGGCATGGACACAGAACGTTCGCACAGGCATACGCCACCGTACCAAAACGGCGGCGCCGGGTACAGGACTGTTTGTACCGCTACTTCGTACTCAAGAGACTAGTCGGGGGTCGTCAGTCCCAGTCATGAATCATCAGAACTGGGGACTGCCGCATACCACGCGCAAACAATTCGGACTCTCTTAACGTCCACGAATGCGCTGGATCGCATCCACGTGTGTCACGAACATTCGATCTTCAACCGTGCACAACGACACCGCCGCGCTGTGCCGCCTGCGCGGGCACGCGTGCACCATTGCCCGCGTAGTGTAAAAACTCCCACGAGTTAAGGAATAATCAGCAGTCGGCAATCCTCACAACGCGACTTGGCGTCGCGCGCCGCTTATGGCCTGTCGCAGAGCGTCTTACTCTCTGGTACGCCACTTGCTGGTTCGATAGTTATGACTACTACTACACACGCTGAATCGTCGACGGTGGATGAGCCGACGCTGTCTGGGCGCGCAGCCGACACACTGCGGCAGGCGGTGCATTTCTCGCACGAAGCACGGCTTCTCAAGACCGTTGCGGCTGACGCCGTTGAGGACGCGGTATATGCGGCACAGCGCACGATCACGCGGGAGCGCCAGAGGGCGCTGGATGTGCGCGACGAGCTGACCTATCGCGTCAAACGTGAGCCAGTGAAAGCGATGGCTCTGGTGTTCGGTGCGGGGACTGTGCTGGGAGCGGTGTTGGGCCTGGCTGGGAGGCGATTGTGCTCGCGCGGTGCAAAGCCCTAAGACCAGCGGCTGACTCGTATCGGAAGGGTAATGTGACCGACCTCGATGTGCAGGCCGCAGTGACGTGTGCGTCTGCCGACCAATAAAGGAACGATCGCAGCAGGACGAAGCTCCTCTCTGCGAAGAAGCGGTGGTCGGTGACGATCTGGTCCTGGGGAGCGTGCGGCCGCTACGAAGATCAAGCGAAGGACGACAGGATGAACAGGCTCACAGGCAAAGTCGCCATCATCACCGGAGGCTCGCAGGGTATTGGTCGCGCCTGCGCCATCCGCATGGCGGAAGAAGGCGCAGCCATCGCGGTGTTCGATGTGCTCGATGCCGCCGGGGAAGCGTTGGCCGCCGAACTGAGGGGCCGCGGATTCCCAGCACGCTACTGGACGGTCGATGTCAGCAAAGAAACGAACGTGCACAGCGCTATCGACGCGGCGGCCGCGCACTTCGGCCGTCTGGATGCACTCGTCAATAACGCCGGAATCGCCGGCGTCAGTAAGCCCACGCACGAAATCACCGAAGCCGAGTGGGACCGCGTCCAGGCGATCAACGTCAAGGGCGTGTTCTTCGGTGTCAAGCACGCGATCCCTTACCTGAAGCGCGCGGGTGGCGGCAGCATCATCAATCTGTCTTCGATCTACGGCCTCGTCGGTGCCCCGGATGTGCCGCCCTACCATGCGTCCAAAGGGGCAGTGCGGCTGATGACCAAGACCGACGCCATGCTCTACGCGTCGGACCGCATCCGGGTGAACTCGATCCATCCCGGTTTCATCTGGACGCCGATGGTCGAGGCCTTCCTGCAATCGCAAGGCGATGTCGCCGCTGGCCGCCAAGCGGTCGACGCGCTCCATCCGTTGGGCCACATGGGTGAACCCGATGACATCGCCATGGGTGTGGTGTATCTCGCCTCCGACGAAGCCAAGTTCGTGACCGGTGCGGAACTGGTGATCGATGGGGGCTACACCGCGCGCTAGTGGCCCCGGAAGCCGCGGGGCTGGAGGTTCAGGTTGCGCCAGGCTCATCCCCAAGAGGACGAACAGACCGCCGCGACAGCACCCCGGTCACGATCGCAATACTGAACAGCACTACGGCGCAGAGAACACATGGTCACTGAGGATCAGACGGCGGTGATCGGCTTCCTTGCGTCGCCATCCACGCACGGCGGCGGCGTTGTCGAACGGATCGACACGCATACCGCGGTCGTCATCCTCGCCGGCGCGCGCGCGTACAAACTCAAACGGGCCGTCCTCTTCGACTACCTCGACTTCTCGACGGCTGAGCGACGCCGGGCTTTGTGCGACGCGGAGGTGCGCCTCAATCGGCGTACGGCTCCGGCTCTTTACCGCGGGGTGGTGGCCGTGACGAGCGAACCTGACGGGTCGCTCGCGCTTGGTGGCTCGGGTACGCCTGTCGACTGGGTCGTCGAGATGAACCGCTTCGCGCAGGAGGCGTTGTTCGACCGGCTCGCAGCGGCCGGGCGCCTGAATCTCGAACTGATGTCGCCTCTTGCGGCCGCCATCGCGGACTTCCATACGGCCGCTGAGCGTCGGGCGGATCGCGGCGGGAAGGCGGGCATGTCGTGGGTCATCGAAGGCAACGCCGCCGGATTCGCCGAGGACGGCGGGGCGTGTCTCGATCCCGCGGGATGTGTTCGTCTTTCCGACGCCGCACGCGCCGAGCTCGATCGTCGTGGCGCGCTGCTCGACGCGCGTCGTGACGCGGGGTTCGTGCGGCAGTGCCACGGCGATCTGCACCTGCGCAACATCGTGTTCCTCGACAGCCGACCGACCGTGTTCGACGGGGTCGAGTTCAAGGACGAGATCTCCTGCACAGATGTCCTGTACGACCTCGCGTTTCTGTTGATGGACCTGTGGCGCCGCCGTGTGCCTCGGCATGCCAACGCAGTGTGGAACCGCTACCTGGCTGAGACCGGAGACCTCGAAGGTGTGTCGCTGCTGCCGCTGTTTCTCTCATGTCGCGCGGCGGTCCGAGCCAAGACGAGCGCGACAGCGGCGCGGCTTGAGAACGATGCCCACCGCCGCCGTGAGTCCGAGGAGCTGGCGCGCGAGCACCTGACCATGGCGGAGAGCCTCCTTCATCCACCTGGCGCCTGCCTCGTTGCAATTGGCGGCGTATCCGGGTCCGGAAAGTCCACGTTGGCTCTCGGCCTTGCGCCATTCGTTGGTGCGGTGCCGGGCGGCGTGGTGCTCCGCAGCGATGAGATTCGCAAACGACTGTGCGGCGCGTCATGGCTCACACGTCTCGGCCCGGAAGGATATTCGTCGCAGGTGTCTGGTCGCGTCTACGAGACGGTAACCGAGTGCGCGGGACTGGTGGTCCGGGGAGGGCACAGCGCGATCGTCGATGCGGTGTATGCACGATCGACCGATCGTCAGGCGATCGCGAGCGTGGCGGCCGACGCATCGACACCCTTCGTCGGCCTCTGGCTCGAGGCACCGGAATCCACGCTGATCGCGCGCACCGAACAGCGCCGGAACGATGTATCTGACGCGGATGCCGACGTCATTCGCATGCAGCGTGCGCAACCGTCTGGAACGATCGGCTGGCATCGCCTGGACGCCTCGAGTCCAGCCGACGTTGTGCTGCAGTCCGCCACCGCTTACCTTCGGGATTATTGGCGTGCCCCGCCGAAGAATCCCTAGTCGGCACGCCATCACGTCGTGGCCTCTCTTCGCCAGATGTCCAGGAGCAGCAGGGTCAGCGTCAGGGTCACAGGGCCCAGAATCACACCGGCCGGGCCGAACACAATCAGGCCGCCGACGATGGCCATGAACGCAGGGACGGTGTGGAGCTTCAGCCTGTTCCCAACCAGGATGGGATAGATCACGTTGTCGATCCCAGCGACGATCACGCCGCCCCACAACGTGAGAATCAGGGCTCTTCCCCAATGGCCGTCGAGCGCCAGGAAAAGGGCCGCCGGAACCCAGACGACAAAGGCGCCCAGCACCGGGACCACCGCAAGCGCGCCCATCACCAGTCCCCACAGCACAGGAGCCGGCAGACCCAGCCACCAGAACATCAGGCCGCTCAACGTGCCCTGGAGGGCCGCCACAGCCAGAGTCCCGTAGATGGTGGCGTAAATGGTATCGCTCACCCGGGTGAACATCCTGTCCATGTCCGCCTCGGAAAGAGGCGAGAGGGAACGGATTGACAGGAGCACGGCGGGGCGATCGCGGAGGAAGTAGAACAACAGATAGAACGTCAGGAGTACGACGATCGCCTGAATCACTGAGCCGGTGACGATGGAGGCGACGGCGTTGGTCAGCCATGCAGCGATCGCGCTGATGGTTCCCTGCAGGTCAATCTGCTGTTCGATGCGGCGGGCGATTGGTCCGACGCGCGGGTAGCCCTCGAGGGTACGCTGCCATTCTCCCGACTCCACTTTGATCTTGATGGCGTCTGCGCTGGTCACGGCTTCCGAGACGAGCCGCTGCCCGACAAATGCCGCGGGCACGACCACGATCACACCGATCGCCAGGAGGGAGACTGCAGCCGCCAGGTTGGGGTGTTTCAGCTTTGACTCGAGCCAGCGATGGACGGGCATGAACAAGACGGCCAGCGCAAGCGCCCAGGTCAGCGCTGGCAGGAACGGCAGGGCCATCAGATAGCACAGATAGATGCCGAGGGCGGTTGCCGCCATCAGCACCAGCACGTGGATCTGACGGTGTGAGCTCCACTCGCTCCTGTTGTCGACCTTCATGAGAAGCACCACCTCAGCGCTTCGTTCGCGGGGAGCCCGCTAACGCTTCCAGAGATCCCCGGGCAACGAGTGTGCTTCACACGACCCGACGGCCGCTCAGCAACCCAACCAGAAACAACACGATCGCGATGACCAACAGCACGTGGATGAACGCCCCGATCGTATAGCCACTCACGAAGCCAAGCAGCCACAGGACCAACAGAATGACGGCGACGGTATACAGCATGGCTCTTCTCCTTTTGAGAACCAAGAGCCGCACGAAGCTCACAGGATACCGACGGGGAAGCTCGGGGCTCTCGGACTGTGTCGGTATCGTGTCAAGCAATGCACGCGCCAACATCGTGTCCAGGAATGACGCCCGCCGCGTGATCCGGAGCCGCGCCGATCGAACTTTTCCGCACGCGCGAGAAATATTCCCCCTCTCCTGCTGGAAAGCCACAGAGATCTCGAACCGTCTCTCGACGACCGGTCGGCACAGTGCTTGCTCTGACTCGATTGGTTGGACGAGAGTGCGGAACCTCGCAACTTCGGCAGCACTGAGCACTGGAGGACATATGAACGGACATATGAATATTTCAAGATGGTGGATTCCGGTGATGCTCGTCGGTGCCGTGCTCGCCGGTTCTGCGTGCGCGCAGAGATCCGAGGATGAGGCTGGCGTCACAGTCGACAAGCCGAACGCGGACAGCGCTCTGGACGCGACCAAGGATGAAGCCGGATCGATCGCCGAAGAGACAAAAGAAGCTGCCGGCGAGATCGCGGGGGCCGTTGGGAGCAAGACGAAAGATATTGTGTTGACGACCGGTGAGGCGATCACGGATGGCTGGATCACGACGAAGGTGAGCGCCAAGTTCGTCGACGAGAAAATCCTGAAGGGGAGCAACATCAACGTCGACACGAAGGATCACGTTGTCACCCTGAAAGGCACCGTGGGGTCTGACGCGGCAAAGGCGCGCGCGGTCGACATTGCGCGCGGCACCGAGGGCGTCGCCCGTGTCGTCAATCAGCTTGTCGTGAAGTAGAACCGGCGATGAACCCGGTCAAGGTGGCGGCGATCGTCCTCATCGTGGCCGGTGGGCTGGTGTTGATATCCGGCAACCTCCGCTACACGAGCGGGCATCCACGAAGCCAGACAAGCTGCACCCCGGTCACGCCTGCCCCGCCGGGTGGACGAGCCCCGACGCCGCAGCCGGCAAGCAAGGCGGTTCCACCCGTTGCGAAGGCGACCGTCGCGGGCCCGCCGCTGGATTTCAAGTCGCTGGAGCAGCAGCTGAAGGACACCAGGGCCATCGGCTTCTTCACCAAGATCACGCTGAAGAACCAGGTGGAGGATCTGATGGATCAGTTCCGGAAGTACTACCAGGGGAGCGCCAAGCTTACGATGGCAGATCTGCGCCGGTCTTACGACATGTTGATGATGAAGGCGCTGTCGCTGTTGCAGGACGAAGATCAGAAGCTTGCCTCCGCGATCGTGTCCTCGCGCGAGGCGATCTGGGCCCTGCTCGCGGATCCGGTAACGTTCGCAACGCTCGAGGGTTAACGCTGGAGAACCCATGAACAAAGTTGCCATGGCATTGGCCCAACTGCTTGTAATCGCGGCGTTCTTCGCCGGGCAGTCCGTTGCCCAGGACGACGAGGCGCTCAAGAAGGACCTGACGGCCGTGATCGCGCTCCATGGATTGCCGTGCGGTCGGGTCATCGCCGTGAATGTGCTCGGCGACAACGACTACGCCGCCTCATGCAAGGACGGGAACAACTATCACGTCTACTTGAATCCTGCCGGGCGTGTGATTGTCGAGCCGCAGAAGTAAGCGTCCAGTTCGGGAGAGCGCCGGCGGATGTGTGTAGGCGCCGATGTGCAGCAGCAGCCGCCCAAGACGCGCAACGTCGCGGGCGTTCACATAGCCGAGCAGCATTGCCGCGGGCTCAGGCAGCTGGCGGGCGGGTTCTCGGAACGCGGCGCCGACTACAAGATGCTTTACGCGTTCTCGGATTTCGTCCACCCGCAGACGGATGCCGCCGTTAGCGAGCATGCCATCGACGAGCACGATTTCGACCAGCCGCTGCTGGCCGGGTTGTTCCTCGACAAGCTGGTGATCGACCGCAACGCCGTGCAGACCGTGTCGCGTCTCAATCGGTGCCACAAGGGCTGAAAAGCGTTGAAATTGCAGGCCCCTATCTTTGTGCGACGAGCGCCTGCGGAAGTTCCCTGAGACGGCCGACTGACACCCGACGACTGCAGACTGATAGCTGCTAGAATCCCCCCTTCCACACGCGAGGAGGTCCCACATGATCAGTCGTCGAGCTTTCTTCAGTTTTGCGGCCGGCGTGCCTGCGATGGGAGTCGGTGTTCGGGGCGCGCAATCCGCGCCTGGAGCCCAGCCGTCTCTGTCAACGATTCCCGTGCGAAAGACCGGCAGGGTGGAAATCGCCTTCAAGTCTCCAGGGCCTCAGCCCAACGGGCTGCAGGCGACCAAGGAGGGCTTGTGGATCATCGACCAGAGCGCCGGCAGCACGGTGACGCTCGTCGATTACGCCGACGGCCGGGTGCTTCGATCGTTCGACACCGACACGGTGAGGCCGAGCGGCATCACGTTTGACGGCGAGGCGCTTTGGATCGGATCGACCTTCAGCTACGAGAACGTGCGGTGCAACGCGATGACGGGCGCCGTGATCGAGCGCCGGCCAACGCCCGGCTCCATCATGTACACGATGGCCGGCGATCCGCCGGCGCGTCGCAGCCCACTGGCCGGCAGTCCGATGGCGCAGGTGAGACCGGCGGCCGCCGAAGCCGCGCCACCCGCACCAGCACCGCTGATGCGTTTGAGCCAGCCGCCAAGCAATCGCCTGCAGGGCGCGCACGGCCAGGAGTGGCGCGATGGCAGGCTCTGGACGACGTCCACGTCCGCGCGTTCGATTTACGAGATCGACCCGAAGAGCTGGGTCGTGCAGAAGATCTTCCGCACCCCCGGCAATCGTCCGCACGGGCTCGCGTTCGAAGGCCGGTACCTCTGGCACGGCGACTCGAATTACGGTGCCTTCTTCAAGCTCGACACCGACACCGGCACGATCGTCGAGAAGATTCAGCTGGCCGACGCCGACCCGGTGGCGCACGGGTTGACGATCTGGAACGGGACGCTCTGGTACTGCGACGACGTGGGCGTGGTGTGTAAGATGAGGATTTGAAGGAACCTGTATGCCATCAATGCAGGCGATGGCCGCTAGGCGGGCGAGCCCATCATCTCTTCGTACGTCCCCTTGAAGTCGACAATCCTGCCGTTCTCGAACTGCCAGACCCGCGTGCCCACTTCCTCCAGTAAATCCTGATCGTGCGTGACGAGCAGGATCGTGCCTTCGAATTTCTGCAGCGCGATGTTCAGCGCGTTGATCGACTCCAGATCGAGATGGTTGGTCGGCTCGTCGAGGATCAGCACGTTCGGCTTCAGCAGCATGATGCGGCAGAAGAGCAGGCGGGCGGTTTCGCCGCCGGAGAGCGCGTGGGTCGGCTTGAGGCCTTCCTCGCCGCTGAACAGCATCTGCCCGAGCAGGCCATGAATGTCCTGGCGCGACGCGTCGGGATCGAAGCGGTGCAGCCACTCGACGGCCGTCATGCCCTTTTCGATGGTGCCGGTCTGGTCCTGCGGAAAGTAGCCGATCGACGCCTCATGGCCCCAGATGATCTTTCCCGCATCGACATCGCCAGGTGAGGGGCTCATGCCGGGCGCGTCGCTGAGCAGCGCCTTCAGCATCGTCGTCTTGCCGGCGCCGTTGCGGCCCACGAGGACGATTTTTTCGCCGCGGTTGACGACCGCGTCGAATCCCGGAATCACCTTCAGGCCGCCGAACGCTTTCTTCAGCCCCTTGCACTCCAGCGCCACTTTGCCTGACGGCCGCTTCATCGTGAACTTGATGTAGGGACGCTGGATGTTCGAGCGTGCGAGGTCGGTGGTCTGCAGGCGCTCGACCTCCTTGCGCCGCGACGTCACCTGGCTGGCCCGCGTGCCGGCGCCGAACCGCTGGATGAAGTCGGTCAGCTGGGCGATCTTCTTCTCGCGCTGCGCATTCTCCGACTCGATGGTCGAGCGGATCTGCGTCTTGGCGACCACCATGTCGTCGTAGCCGCCTGTATAGGTGATGATCGTCTGGTAGTCGATGTCGGCGATGTGCGTGCAGACCGCGTTGAGAAAGTGGCGGTCGTGCGAGATGGCGATCAGCGTGCCGTCGTAGCGCTCGAGAAACTGCTCGAGCCAGTGGATCGAGTCGAGGTCCAGATGGTTCGTGGGCTCGTCGAGCAGCAGCGCCTGCGGATGCCCGAACAGCGCCTGCGCGAGCAGCACGCGCACCTTCTGGCCGCCCTGGAGTTCCGCCATCGGGCGCTCGTGCAGTGCGTCCGCAATATCGAGCCCCTGCAGCAGGATGGCCGCGTCGCTCTCCGCGGAATAGCCGTCTTCTTCGCCGACGATGCCCTCGAGCTCGCCGAGGCGCATGCCGGCTTCGTGCGTCATGTCGGGCTGGGCGTAGAGGGCATCGCGCTCGACGAGCGCCGACCAGAGGCGCTGGTTGCCCATGATGACGGTGTCGATGACGCGGAAGGCGTCGAAGGCGTACTGGTCCTGCTTGAGCACGCCGAGCTTCGAGGGCCGCGCGACGTTGCCCTGCTGCGGATCGAGCTCGCCGGTCAGCAGCTTCATGAATGTGGACTTGCCGGCGCCGTTAGGGCCGGTGAGACCGTAGCGCCGGCCGGTCGAGAAGGTGGTGGCAACATCCTCGAAGAGCACCTTCGAGCCGTACCGCATGGACACGCCGCTTACGGAAATCATGATCTGCTCATTCTAACAGATGCCAGAACATGGCAGGAGGTCGGGTCCAGTCCGCGCTCAGCGCCCGAAGATGCGGCCGATGCCCTTGCCGATCGTGGAGAAGACGGTGCCGAGGACCTCGGCGGGAGACGGGCCGCGGTGCACGTCGCATTTGTCGTCCGGTATGGCGTCTTCGTGCTTGAAATATTCCGTGTAGGGGGGGCACGTGTCGCGCGGCAGCATGTGGCTCACCCGGCAGAGCCGGATGCCCGAGACCGTCGTCGGCACGCGGAAGGGCTCCGGCTTGCGGACGCGGGCGGTGCGCGACATGAAATCCGCCCAGATCGGCAGGGCGTATCGCGCGCCGTATCCGTCGGGGCCGATCGTGGCCGGCTGATCGAAGCCCACCCACACGCCTACGACGACAGAGGACGAGAAGCCGACGAACCAGGCGTCCTTGAAGTCGTCGGTCGTGCCCGTCTTGCCCGCTGCGGCGAAGCGGACGCCCAGCGAGCGGGCGGCGGCGCCGGTGCCGGTGTCGATGACGTCGGACAGCATCGAGACCATCTGGTACGCCACGGCTTCGGAGATGACCGGCTTGCGCTGCACCTCTCGATTGAAGACCGCGTATCCGTCCCCGTCCAGCACCTGGACGATCGGCCGGGGCGCGACCGCGAAGCCGCCGTTGGGAAACACGGCATAGGCTGCCGTGAGTTGCAGTGGCGTCGCTTCGCCGACGCCCAGCGCCAGCGAAGGGACGTCCGGCATGCGCGGCAGCCCGACCGCCTCGGCCAACCGCAGAACCGGCCGCGAACCGATTTGCGTCTGCAGCCGCACCGCTGCCTGGTTGTTCGACTCGTAGAGCGCTTCACGCAGCGTTAACGTGTCGCGTGTTTCAATGCTCGCGTTCTTGACTTCCCACTCGTCATGACCAGGCACGCGAAAGCCGTTGAGGCCGGAGACGACCGAAACCGGCGAGAGTCCGCTGTTGAGCGCGGCCGCGTAGAGGAACGGTTTGAATGCCGATCCCGGTTGTCGCCTGGCGCTGACGGCGCGGTTGAACGGGCTGCGGCGGAAGTCGCGGCCGCCGACCAGCGCGAGCACGTCGCCGGTCTGGGGGTCGATGGCGACCAGCGCGGCCTGCAGCCCCGCCTGGCGGAACCGGCGGAGCCCTTCGGAGACCGCGCGCTCGGCCTCTCGCTGCATCGCGGGCACGAACGTGGACTGCACCTTCCAGTCCGGAGGGTTGTCGTCTTTGAACTCGGCCCTGAACTGCTGGCGCAGATAGTCCTCGGCGTAGCCGGAGGCATTGCGGTTCAATCCGGGCGACGACAGGATGCGCGGAGGTGCCGCGCGCGCGGCCTGCTCGGCCTGCGGCGTAATGAAGCGCTCGGCGCGCATGCGGGCGAGGACGACGTGGCTGCGCCTCAGCGCGCGGTCGTAGTGCGACCACGGCGAGAGCGCGGACGGCATTCTGATGAGACCGGCAATGAAGGCCGATTCCGACAGCGTGAGATCCGCGGCCGGCTTGCCGAACACGTTTTGCGACATCGCCTCCACGCCGTACACGCTGCCGCCAAGGAAGATGCGGTTGAGATACAGCTCGAGGATCTGCGTCTTCGACAGCCGCAGCTCGATCATCACGGCGAGCACGGCCTCTTTGCCTTTTCGCGTGAAGTCGCGCGAGCCGGTGAGAAACAGCGTGCGCGCCAGCTGCTGGGTGAGCGTGCTGCCGCCTTCTGCGAGGCCGCCTGCTCTGATGTCGCGGACGATCGCGCGCCCAATCGCGAGTGGGTCCACGCCCAGGTGCGAATGAAAACGGTGATCCTCGACGGCGACGACCGCGTCCTGCAGGTACGCGGAGATGCGGGCGAGCGGCACGTCGCGGCGGTGCTCCTCGAGCGGAAACCACGCCTTCCCATCGGCACCGTAGAACATGGTCTGGCCGATGCCCCGCGAGAGCTTGTTGACCGCGAACGAGTACCGGACAACGAGGAAGACGGTAATAACGGTGACGCCGCTGAGCACAAGGACCGCGATGAGGGCCAGAAAGTCCTTCAGCGCGCGCGGACGGCGAAGCGACACCGACATGCGGTTATTGTAATGGACATGGTGAGGCCGCTTTTGCGGGTACTGGCGTTGTGCGCGTTGTTCTGGACGACCGCCTGCGCGACGTCCGGCGGAACGACGCCCCAGGACATTTCGAGCCGAATTCAGAAAGTGACGGGTCACCCGACTCGAGACGGGGCGGCCGATCCCGCTGTGCCTGACGGCGTCGTGCTCGAAGACGGGCTCACCGAACAGGAAGCCGTCGCCCTTGCGCTATGGAACAACTCGGGATTTCAGGAGAGCCTCGCCGACCTGGGCGTGGTGCGAGCGGACCTGTTGCAGGCCGGCCTCCTGCGCAATCCCGTCCTCTCCCTGTTGTTTCCCTGGGGACCGAAACAGCTCGAAGCCACGGCCCGGTGGCCGATCGACGCCCTGTGGCAGAGGCCCCATCGCGTGGCAGCCGCCCGGCTCACGACGGAAGCCGTCGGCGAGCGCCTCGTCGCGACGGGCCTCAATGTCGTCGCAGACACGAGGCTGGCCTACGCGGGCATGCTGCGCGCGCGGGGATTTGCCGCGCTCGCCGCCGACACGGCGCAGCTGTCGCGCCGCATCGCGGATTTGTCGAAGAGCCGGTTCAACGCGGGCGACATCAGCGAGCTCGAGGCCGACACGGCCGACACGGACGCGGCACGCGCGGAGCTCGAGTCGCGGCGGGCCGCGATGGACACGGCGCTGGCCGAGAATCTCCTTCTTCAGTTTCTCGGCCTCGGCGAGAAGGTGCGACCAGGCAGCCTCAGTCTGGTGGATGCCCCGCAGGTGGGAGCGCGTTCGTGCGAGGACGTGGCGCTGGGGGCGCTCGAGCAGGAAGCGCTCGCGGCGCGGCCCGATGTCCGGGCGGCCGAGCTCGACATCGAAGCGGCGGGCCGCCGGCTCGGCTGGGAGCGCTCCCGCATTTTTTCCCTGATTGCCGTACTCGATTTCAACGCGGCCGGAAAAGAGGGCGCGGAGCTCGGTCCTGGTGTGGACTCCGATTTCGGGCTTTTCGATCGCAATCAGGCTGGTGTGGCACGAGCGTCGGCCGAATTGAACCGCGCCCGCGCGCGCTATCAGACGACGCGTCAGCAGATCGTGCGCGGCGTGCGCGACGCGCACAGCGCGCTCGCGACGTCGAGTGCAGCCGCTGCACGGTGGCAGAGCGACGTGACGCCCCGGCTCGAGCGTCAGGCGGGCCAGACAAAACGGGCCTACGAAGCGGGTGAGATGTCCTACCTCGCCGTGATCGAATCACTTCGGCGGCTCAACGAGGGCCGCATCAGCGAGCTCGACGCCGCGACCGCCACGCGGCGCGCGCTGATCCAGCTCGAACAACGTATCGGACGGAGTTGCACGCTATGACGTTCATGATCAGGCCGAAGAACACTCCGATGTGGTGGCACAGGACTTCAGTCCTGTGCGCGGCCCTCGTCCTGGCCGGGATCACCCCCGCCTGCGGCAGGAAGGAAGCGGCGCCGGCGGCGACGTCTGCGGCGAAGGTGACAAACCCCACGACCGAGGGGGCGCTGGCGACCGTCACGCTGACGCCCGAAGCGGAAAAGCGGTTGGCGCTCACGGTCGCACCGGTCGAGCGCCGAGTCGTGCCAAGCGGCAGGCTCGTGGCGGGCGAGGTCATGGTTCCTCCGGGCGGCGCCATCGATGTGACTGCGCCTATGGCAGGCACACTCAGCGGGCAGCCTGTCATCGCTGGCCGAGCGGTCCGGCAGGGAGAAACCCTGTTCCGGCTGACCCCGCTCCTGACGGGTGGAGGAGATTTGCGCATCACCGTCGAGCGTGACGTCGCCGCGGCGCGCGCCGCCTTGGAAGCGGCCCAGCGGCGCGCCGAGCGCGCCGACGTGCTGCTGAAAGACGGTTCGGGCAGCCGGCGCGCGGCCGAAGAGGCGCGAGCCGATTTGCTGACGGCGCAAGCGAACCTGCAGGCGGCGACCGAACGTGTCGGGGTCGTCAACCGCAGCCACATCAGCCAGTCCAACGACCTGGTCGTGCAGGCGCCGATCAGCGGCGTCGTTGAATCGGTCAGCGCGCAGCCGGGGCAGACCGTGTCTGCGTCGGGACCACTGGCGCGCATCTCACGCATCGACCGGTTGTGGATCCGGGTGCCTGTCTACTCGGGCGACATGCGGAACATCGATCCTTCTCAGGGCGCGTCGATTCTGCGTCTGGGCGAACCGAACGATGCCTCGGGACTGCCGGCGCGGCGCGTGGCGGCGCCACCATCGGCCACGCCGGCGGCGTCGGCCATCGATCTGACGTTCGAGGTGCCAGGGGCGTCAACGTTGAGCCCGGGCGAGCGGGTCAATGTGCGCCTGACCGGCAAGGGCACCGAGAGCGCGATCGTCGTGCCTCACGGTGCGCTCCTCAACGACATTCATGGCGGCACCTGGGTGTACGTCCGCACCGGACCGCACGCGTATTCGCGGCGGCGGGTTGAAGTGCAGGACATCGTGAACAACCTCGTGCTGTTGAGCCGCGGGCCCGACGTCAATACGCCCGTCGTCACCAACGGCGCTGCCGAGCTCTATGGCGTCGAATTCGGCGTGGGGAAGTAGGCGGACATGCGCTGGCTCATCGACACATCGTTGCGACTTCGGGTGGTCGTCGTGCTGCTGGTCGGCATGCTCAGTGTCGGCTGGCTGCGATCGGCCGGCCAGATTCCCTTCGACGTCTTCCCGGAATTCGCGCCGCCGTTGGTGGAGATCCAGACGGAAGCACCCGGCATGTCTACCGCCGAGGTGGAGTCTCTCGTCACCATCCCGCTCGAGAACGTGCTCCACGGCCTTCCCAATCTGACGACCCTGCGCTCGAAGTCGGTGCTCGGGCTGTCATCCGTCGTCATGATTTTTGCCGGCGGGACGGATGTGCTCGAGGCACGGCAGATCGTGCAGGAGCGCGCGGCCCGCGTGGCCGGGTCGCTGCCGGCGACCGCGCACGCCCCCGTTGTGATGCCGCCGCTCTCCTCGCTGAGCCGCGTGATGAAGGTGGGGCTGTCGTCGGCGACGCTCTCGCAGGTCGAATTGACGACGCTGGCCAAGTGGACGGTGCGTCCGAGGCTCATGGCCGTGAGCGGGGTGGCGAACGTGGCCATCTGGGGCCAGCGCGACCGCCAGATTCAAGTTCACGTTGATCCTGCACGGCTTCAGGCGAACAACGTGACGCTCGAGCAGGTGCTGACGGCATCGCGGGATGCGACGGCGGTGACAGCCGGCGGATTCATCGACATGCCTAATCAGCGCATGGCGATTTCGCATGTGTCGCCGGTCAAGAGCGCCGGGGACCTGGCCCGCATGCCGCTGCTTCAGCGGGGGGGCGCGCTGCTGAGAATCGGTGATGTGGCGACGGTCACCGAGGGCACGCCGCCACCCATCGGCGACGCCGTCATCGACACAGGTGACGGGCTGATGCTGATTGTCGAGAAGCAGCCCGGCGCCAACACGCTGCAGCTCACCCGAGGCGTGGAAGAGGCCCTGGCTGCGCTCAAGCCGGCCATGCCGGGGGTGACGGTCAATTCCCGGATTTTCCGGCCGGCGACGTTCATCGAGATGTCGCTGCACAACCTCGGTCTGTCGATGCTGTTCGGCGCGATGTTCGTGATTGCCGTGCTCATCGTCTTTCTCTACGAGTGGCGGAGCGCCCTGATCGCGATCGTCGCGATGCCGCTGTCGCTCATGGCGGCGGCGTGGATGCTCACCCTCAACGGTCGCACGATCGACACGATGGGCCTCGCCGGGCTCATCATCGCCCTCGGCGTCGTCGTGGACGACGCGATTATCGACGTCGAGAATATTGCGCGCCGGCTGCGCTTGAACGCCGCCCTGTCCAATCCGCTGTCGTCGATGCGCGTGGTGCTCGAGGCGTCGATGGAGGTGCGAAGCGCCGTCGTGTACGGCAGCCTCATCGTCATCGTCGTGTTCATCCCCATCTTCATGCTGCCAGGCCTGGCGGGGTCGTTCTTCCGGCCGCTGGCGACCGCCTACGTCCTCGCGATTCTGGCGTCGCTGTTCGTCGCGCTGACCGTGACACCGGCGCTGGCGCTGATGCTGCTGCCGGGCGCGCATCAGCGCGAGGACCCACCCATCGTTCGGTGGCTGAAGGCGCGATATCGCTCGCTGCTGCCCCCGATGACGGGCAGGCCGAAGCAGGCCGTGCTCGTTCTCGCGATCACGCTCGTGCTGACGGCCGTTGCCGTGCCATTCCTTGGTGAAGAGTTCCTGCCAAACTTCAAGGAGTACGACTTTCTGATGCACTGGGTGGAGAAGCCCGGCACGTCGCTGCCCGCGATGCGGCGCATCACCGTCGAGGCCGCCAAGGAGTTGCGCGCCATTCCGGGTGTTCACAGCTTCGGCGCGCACATAGGGCGCGCGGAGGCGGCCGATGAAGTCGTCGGCGCCAACTTCACCGAACTGTGGATCGCCCTCGATCAGGACGTGGACTACGACGCGACTATCGCGCAGGTGCAGAAAACCGTGGATGGCTACCCGGGGCTGCAGCGCGACCTGTTGACCTACCTGCGTGAGCGGGTCAAGGAAGTGCTGACGGGCGCCAGCGCCACCATCGTCGTGAGAATCTTCGGCCCCGAGTTGAACACGTTGACGAGCGAAGCGCAGAAGGTGGCCGCGGCGCTCGGGAAGGTCGAAGGCGTCGCCGATTTGAAGGTGCAGGCGCAGGTCCTCGTGCCCCAGATCGAAGTGCGGTACCGGCCGGAGAAGGCCCAGCTGGTCGGTGTCTCGCCGGCCGATGTGCGGCGCGCGGCGACGACCCTCGTGCAGGGCACCAAGGTGGGGGAGATCTACGAAGATCAGAAAATGTTCGACGTCGTCGTCTGGGGGAGTCCGGATGTGCGGAGCAGCATTCCGGATATCCGTCGCGTCGGACTGCAGACGCCGGGAGGCGGCATCGTTCCACTGGATGCTGCGGCGGATGTCGTCGTCGCACCCACGCCCAACGAAATTACCCGCGAGCGCGGATCTCGCCGCATCGACGTCACGTGCAATGTGCGCGGGCGCGATCTCGGAGCCGTTGCCAGGGACATTCAGGCGGCGCTGGGCGGTGTCACGTTCCCAGCCGAGTATCACGCCGAGCTCCTGGGCGAGTACGCGGCGCAGGCCGAGTCGCGAAATCGCCTCTTGACGCTCGCGTTGTTCGCGCTGCTCGGAATCTTTCTGCTGCTGTTCGTTGACTTCGGCGAAGCGCGGCCGGCGGGGCTGGTGTTCGTGACGCTGCCGTTCGCGCTCGTCGGCGGGGTGATGGCGGCGTTGGCGAGCGGCGGCGTGCTCTCGCTCGGCTCGCTGGTCGGATTTGTCAGCGTGCTGGGCATCGCCGCCCGCAACGGCATCATGCTGATCAGCCATTACCGGCATCTGGAGGTCGAAGAGGGCATGCCGTGGGGACGCGAGCTGATTCTGCGCGGGGCCGAAGAACGTCTCGCGCCGATTCTGATGACCGCGCTGGTGACGGCGCTCGCGTTGTTGCCCGTGGTATTCAGCGGCAGCGCCGCCGGCCACGAGATCGAACATCCGATGGCGGTCGTGATTCTCGGTGGGCTTGCGACGTCAACGCTGCTGAATCTGCTCTTGCTGCCCGCCTTGTACGCGCAGTACGGACGACCTGCTGTAAGACAGCCCTGAAGGGCTGTGCCACCACAGGGCTTCAGCCCTGTTTGGCGGAGGCCGTAGCCGCGAATTGCTCGGGCAGGTCGCCGACGCCGATCAACGATCCCTGAGTGAGGATGACGGCGCGCTCGATCACGTGCTGCAGTTCGCGCACGTTGCCGGGCCAGGCGAATTCAACCATGGCGCGGATCGCGTCAGCGTGGAACGACATCACGCTCTTGCCGTGCTGGGTGGCGAACTTGCGCAGAAAATACTCAGCCAGCAGCGGAATATCGGACGGGCGCTCGCGCAGGGCCGGCACTGGCAGCATGAGTGTGTTGATGCGGAAGTAGAGATCCTCGCGCAACCGTCCTTCCTTGAGCGCGGAGTCGACGTCGACGTTCGTCGCCGAAATCAACCGGAAGTTCGGCTTCAGAATTTTTGTGCTCCCGACCGGCCGGAACTCGCGATCCTGCAGCACGCGCAGCAGCTTCACCTGGAGGTTCGGCGTCAGGTCGCCGATTTCGTCCAGCAGCAGCGTGCCGTTATTGGCCAGTTCCATCAGCCCCTGCTTGTCGTTGACCGCGCCCGTAAACGCGCCCCGCTTGTGGCCGAACAACTCCGACTCGATGAGCTCGCTCGGGATGGCCGCGCAGTTGACCTTGATGAACGGACCGCCGGCGCGCTTGCTCGACTCGTGAATGGCGTTGGCGATGACTTCCTTGCCGGTGCCGTTCTCGCCGGTGATCAGCACGTTGGCATCGGTCGGCGCCACCGACTTGATCAGCTGATACAACTGACGCATCGGCTTGCTCTTGCCGATGACGCCCGCGTAGGTGGAGGCTTCGTCGAGTTCCGCGCGCAGCCGCCGGTTCTCGCTCGTCAGTGCGAGCTTCTCGGACGCCTTGTGGAGCTGCGCCATCAGCACGCTCGGGTTGAGTGGCTTCTCGATGAAGCTCAACGCGCCGTTCTCCATGGCTTCCACCGCCACCGAAATACTCCCGTGGCCGCTGACGACGATGACGCAGCTTTCGGGACTCAGGGTCCGAAGCTCGCGCAGCAAATCCAGCCCTTCGACGTCGGGCAGCATCAAGTCCATCAGGATGATGTCCGGCTTCGACGCGGTGACATGGCTGCGAGCTTCCATGCCGGATGCGGCCACCTCAGCGACGTAGCCTTCGGGCTCGAGTAACAGCCGCAGAAACTCTGCGCTGTCCGCGTGATCTTCGACAATCAGAATCCGGGTCGTGATGGGCATAGAGTCCCAGTAGCATATCATCCGCGTTCGCGGCGGTGCGAACGTTGCGCCCTACGTACGCACGGCTGCAGCCGCGCCGATTCCGGCGGCGCGGCCCGTCACCCACGCCCACAGGAAGTTGTAGCCGCCGATCGGCCCAAAGGCATCGAGTAATTCCCCGCAGAAGAACAACCCGCGGTGTTTCCGGCTTTCCATCGTCTGTGGATCGATCTCGTACAAGCTGACGCCGCCACCCGTGACCTCCGCTTTTTTGTAGCCTTCATCGCCCGTCCATGGGAGTGCACCCCGTACGAGCGTGTCAATCACGCGCAGCCGGTCGTCGCGTGTGAGCTGGGCGAGGGGCAGTGCGCGGTCGAGGCGCGCCTGCGAGAGCAGCGCCTCCGCCAATCGATGGGGAAGTTGTTCGCTGACGGCCGCCAGCACCGTCCGTGAGCCGCTCGGGCGAAGGGCGGCGTCCCAGTCGGCATCTTCCAGCGGCGTCCAGCGCACCGTGAGACGCGCGGGCTGGGAGGTGCCGGCGATCGAGCGCACTGCCACGTGGGAGACATCGAGCACCGACGGCCCGCTGTAGCCGTGATGCGTGAAGAGAAACCCGCCCGTCGCGACGGCCTTCCGATCGTCCGATTGCGCCGTCAGCCTCACCTGAAGGGACATGCCGGACAGATGGCCGAACGGTGCCGTCGTGTCCGTCAGTGGCGTCAACGCCGGATACGTGGGATGCATCACATGGCCAAGACGCCTGGCAATGTCGAGCCCGCGCCCGTCGCTGCCGGTGCCGGGCACGGACAAGCCACCCGTCGCGACGATGACGGCGTCGGTCATCACGGGATCGCGACCCTGCAGTTCGATGGTCCAGCCGTCGGCCGAGGGAGACAGATCGGTGACGCGCGCATCGGTGACGATCCTCACGCCCTTGCGACGCGCGAGTGCGAGGAGCTTGTCCCGCACGTCGCGCGCGCGTTGCGACGTGGGAAACAGCTTCGACGACTCGGGCTCTTCAACAAGGGGAAGGTCCAGGTCCTGCTCGAAGAAGGCAATTTGATCCTGGAGCGGCCACGATCGGACGATGTGCCGAAGCGTGCGCGGCGAGGAGTCGGTGACAAAGCGCGATTCGTCGAGGCGCGAGGGAAGGATGTTGCAGCGGCCGCCGCCGCTGATCAGGATTTTGCGGCCGCCGTCCTTCGTGCTCTCGAGCAGCCGCGTCTCCGCACCGGCGGACGCGGCGAAGATGGACGCCATCGTGCCGGCCGCGCCCGCTCCGATGACGACAACGCGCGGCATGGTGCCCCATATTCTGTGTTATTTTTCGCCGGGGCCTGCCGCGGATCCGGGGATTCACGCCGATGCCGCACACGTCGCGCAAGGGGCTCGCGCGAGAGACGCTTACCCCTTACCCCTTACCCCTTACCCCTCGCCCCTGATTCTTATCCAATCGTGAACGGCGCCGTCGCCCTCGCCGTGCCCCACTCGACGCGCAGCACCGCGCCGTTGCCGGTCGCATCATCGATCGAGATCGTGACGCTCTCGATCGGGTTGGCGCTCTTGACCACGTTCATCGCCGTGCGTCCAATCTCGAGCTCCTTCTTGTACGGGATGCCCCACTGGCCGGGCTTCTCGAGGCGGCCGAACACGATCTGCCATTCCTTGTCGCCCGGCACCGTATTGATGGTGTAGCTGCCGGGGGCGAGGCTGACCGCGCCGAACTTCAGCGGCTTGTCGGTGGTGATGATCGTGGCCATGTCCGCGCCGGTTCGCCACTCGCGTCCGGACGGCATCATCAGCGCTTCGGGCCGGCCTTTCATGAACGGACGGCCGTACTCGACGGCGAGGTTCGCACCGTCGATCGTCCACTCGGTGCGAACGTGGGGGCTGCCGCCGCCGCCGGTCTTCAGATCGGTGGTCTTCTGCGCCTGCACGAACACGCTGCTTGCTACCAACATGCCTACGGTTACGCCAGATAGAAGTCTTCGCACGGATTCCTCCTGAAAAAGTGAATGGATCAACTATAACGCCTTTGGAGATTGCGCGGGAGCGGTGTATAAACCCGAAGCTGGAGGAACCCATGATCAAGGCCTTACATCTGTTGACGTTGTCCGCGCTGGCGGCTGCCGCGGTGCTGCATGTGCACGCCCAGCAGGCGCCGCCTCCCGCGGCCCCTGGGCGCGCTGCCGATCCGAAAGCCGACGCGCGGCTCGGCGCGTTCAAGACCGAGGCGGCCGCCGGCGTCGACGATCTGCAGGACTTCACGCAGAAGATGGTGGATTCGGTCTTCAGCTTCGGCGAGCTCGGCTTCCAGGAGTACGAAACATCCCGCTACCTGACGAACATCCTGCGCCAGCAGGGCTTCACCGTGCAGGAAGGCATCTCGGGCATCCCGACGGCGTGGATGGCGACCTGGGGATCGGGCAAGCCGGTCCTCGCGCTCGGCTCCGACATCGACGGCATCCCGACCGGCTCGCAGAAGCCGGGCGTGGCCTACCACGATCCGTTCTTCGAAGGCGGCCCCGGCCACGGTGAGGGGCACAACTCGGGCATGCCGCTGAACATCACGGCGGCCATCGTGCTGAAGAAGATCATGCAGCGCGAGAAGATTCAGGGCACCCTCAAAATCTGGCCCGGCGTCGCCGAGGAACTGCTCGCGACCAAGGCGTACTACGTGCGCGACGGGTATTTCAAAGACGTGGACGTCGTGCTCTTCACCCACATCGGCAGCAGCTGGGGCGTGAACTGGGGCGACGGCACCAGCAATGGCCTCGTGTCGGTGGAGTACACGTTCAAAGGCGAAAGCGCGCACTCGGCAGGCGCGCCCTGGCGCGGACGCAGCGCGCTCGACGCTGCCATGCTGATGGACATCGGCTGGAACTTCCGTCGCGAGCACCTGCGCATCCAGCAGCGATCGCATTCGGTCATCACCTTCGGCGGCAATCAGCCGAACGTGGTCCCGCCGTCCTCCTCGATCTGGTACTACTTCCGGGAAACCGATTATTCAGGCATCAGGCGGATGTGGGAGATCGGCGACAACATGGCGAAGGCGGCCGCGCTGATGACCGACACCACCATGACGTCGCGCGTGCTCGGCTCGGCCTGGCCGCAGCATATGAACAAGGTGGTGGCCGAAACGACCTACGCCAACATCGTGACGGTCGGCATGCCGCAGTGGAGCGAGGCGGATCAGACGCTCGCGAAAGCGGTCCAGAAAGAGCTGGGCGTCGAGGAGAAGGGCCTGCCGACCGAGGTTTCCAAGCTGAACGGCCGCGTCGAGGTGCCCGATGACGAGAAGCGGGGCGGCGGGTCTGACGACATCGGCGACATCTCGTGGACCGTGCCCACCGTCACGCTTCGCTATCCCGCCAACATCGAGGCGGGGCCGGGCCACAGCTGGGCGAACGCGATCGCGATGGCGACGCCGATCGCGCACAAGGGCGTGACGGCGGGGGCGAAGGTGCAGGTCATGACGCTGCTCGATCTGTTGATGAAGCCCGAGCTGGTGGATCAGGCGTGGGCGTACTTCCGCGACGTGCAGACGAAGGACAAGAAGTACACGCCGCTCATCGGACCCGACGACAAGCCCGCGATCTGGCTCAACCAGGACACGATGGCCAAATACCGCGAGCCGATGAAGAAGTACTACTACGATCCCATCAAGTACTCGACCTATCTCGAGCAGCTCGGGATCACGTACCCGACGGTGAAGAAATAGTCGATGGTCGGGGGGCAGATGATGCGCATGGTGCTTCGTCGCAGAGCGGGACCGCTGCCTCGGGCTGCTCGAACAGATGGCGGCCCGGCGACTCGAGGGCGACTGGGCCCCCAGCCCGGTGCTGGGACCCCTGAGCGGCCATGACGCGACGCGGCTGCACGCCAAACACCTCGATCATCACTTGAAGCCGTTCGGGGTTTAGCCACCTTTGCGCTACGCGCTTCGGCGTGCCAGGGGTTAGAATGGCCCCACACTTGGAGGACACCGATATGCAGCGTCGCGCGATGTTCCATGTTCTGTTGATGGCGGCGGTCTCGGCCGTGACCCTTGGCGCTCAGACCCCGGCCGCACCCGCGGGACAGGGCGGGCGCGCGGGCGCGCCGGCCACACCGCCGATGGTGCTCTCCACCACCGCATTCCCCGACGGCGGGGTCGTGCCGAACCGATATACCCAGGTGCAGCAGGCCGAGCGCGGCGTGTCGCCCGCGCTGAACTGGATCAACGCGCCGGCGGCGACCCAGAGCTTCGTCGTGCACATGCGCGATCCCGAGGTTGCGCGCAATCGCACCACCGACGATCAGGTGCACTGGCTGGTCTGGAACATTCCCGCGACTGAGAAGGGGCTGCCGGAGGGCATGCCCGAAGGGGCGCAGCTCCCCAACGGCATCCGTCAGATCAGCGCGAGCGGCGCGGTGTATCGCGGGCCCGGCGCGGGCGCGAACGGACCGATGCACCACTACACCTTCGAGGTGTATGCGCTCGACACCAAGCTCGACGTGCCTCCGGCCGCCGACGCATGGGAGACGCGGCGCGCGCTCTTCAAGGCGATGGACGGGCATGTCATCGGCAAAGCGGTGATGGTGGGCATGTTCAAACGGCCGCAGTAAGTCTGCGTGCACCGTTCCAGGCGACCGGGTCAGGCGGGGAGCACATCCACGGTCCCCGCCTGACCGTCTGCGATAACTCTGCGACAATCAGCCCGCCTAGAGCGCTTTCCGATTGTACGTCGTGTCCGCCTTTAGGCGGACCGCGTGAAGTCCGGCTAAAGCCGGACACTACGTACTACACGGAACTGGAAACTGCTCTAACTGCTGTATAGTGCCTTCCTACCAATTACATCAGCCATCCAGGTCCCACTGAATCCTTGTTGAGGGAGGTCGGAATGATTGCGAGCCGCGCGCTGTGCCATGCCGTTCTGTCGGTGATGGTTCTTGCAGGGTCCGTCACTGTCGTGTCTGCCCAGGGCGTCGGCGCCATCTCCGGCACCGTCTCCGATGCATCCGGGGCCGTGCTGCCGGGTGCGACCGTCACCTTAACCAGTGCGCAGGGGACCATCGGCGGCAATCGCGAAGTCCTTACCGACGAGCGGGGCGCGTTCCAGTTTCTGCGGCTCATCCCGGGCACGTATAGCGTCAAGGCCACTCTTCAGGGATTCCGCACCTTCACGCAGAACGGCATCACCGTGAACTCCGACCAGACGTCGCGAGCCGATGCACGGCTCGAGATCGGCGCGATGGAAGAAGGCATCGTCGTGAGCGGGGAAGCGCCCTTGCTCGACACGTCCTCGGCTCTGAAACAGACGGTCCTCACGCAGGAAGTGCTCGAATCGCTGCCCAACCGCATGGACGTGTGGTCGATCACGCGGGTGATTCCGAGCATCGTGGTGAGCAAGGTTGACGTGGGCGGATCGGAGTCGTTTCTGCAGTCGGGCGTCACGGTACGAGGCACAGACAACGAGGGGGGCTACTACATCGACGGCATGGACGTCTCGAGCCTCGACGGCGAAGGCGACGGCGCCACGATGTATCTCGATCCGTACGCGTTTGCCGAGAGCAACTTCCTGGCGGGGAACAACCCGGCCGAGTCGTCGCGCGGCGGGCTCGTGTTCAACATGGTGACCAAGACGGGCACGAATCAGGTCCACGGCGGCACCATGTTCAGCGGCGCGAACCGCGGCATGGGCTTCGACAATTTCTCGGATTCGTTGAGGGGCGCTCTCCTGGCCGGCCTGTCGCCGGCCGTCCGCGCCATTCGGCCGGACATCAAGCCGGGCGCGGACATCAATTACATCTGGGATGCGGGTTTCTGGCTCGCCGGTCCGATCGTGCAGGACAAGTTGTGGTTTTCGACCACGTATCACTACCAGAAGCTGCTGCAGTTCTTTCTCGGCAGCTATAACCCCGACGGCACGCAAACGCCCGACGATCACTACTTGTATACGACCAACAACAAGGTCGCGTGGCAGGTGAACCAGAAGAGCCAGTTGTCGTATTACTTCACGTTGCAGCGCAAGGTGAACGGACACCGGCTGGGCGGGTCGTTCGCCGATTCGCGTGCGTCGAATAACAACAACAAGTATCCGACCGTGCACCAGGTGAAGTGGACGTCGTCGCAGTCGTCGCGGCTCCTGTTCGACGCCGCGACCAGCATCTTCCAGGTGGACGATCGGTTCTCGCGGCAGCCCGACGTGCAGGATGGCGACATCGCGCGATTCGATTCGGTGACCAACACCGCGACGCTGGCGCTCGGCACCTACAGCAACAACCCGATGTTCCGCGGCGTCTTCATCGGCAGCGTCAGCTACTTCACGACGACGCACGACATCAAGGCCGGCTACTCGATGAATTACGCGAAGCGCACCGGCAATGTGTATTCGACGTCCGGCATGCGGGCCGTGTACCGCAACGGCGTTCCCGATATCGTCAACACCTACAACACGCCGGTCAGTTCGGTGACGCAGGATCGCGAGCAGGGTCTGTATGTCCAGGACAGGTGGCGGCCCATCCGCAAGCTCACGCTGAACATGGGCCTGCGGTTCGAAAGCAACTACGGCTGGATGCCCGAGACGTGCCAGGTGCAGACTCAGTTCATCGCAGCGCGGTGCTTCGACGCCATCGACGGCGCGCCCGACTGGAAAACGGTGAATCCACGGTTCTCGATCGTGTACGACCTGCTGGGCGACGGCTCGACGGCGCTGAAGTTCGCCGCGAACCGATACGTGGTGCCGGTGGGAGTGCAGGTCGTTGGCCGGATCAACCCCGTGCGCAGCACCAGTGACATTCGCCAGTGGCTGCCGCAGAGCCGCTGCGGCGAAGCCACGACGCTCGGGTGCGATCGGAACGGCGACCTGACTCCCCAGATCAACGAGCTCGGTCCGTCGTCCGGTTACAACCTGGGGACGACCGCGCGCTATGCCGACGGCTATGACTGGCCGAATGCCAACGAGTACACGGTCGAGCTTCAGCGGCAGTTACCCGGCAACCTCGTGCTGGCGGGCGGCTACACCCGCCGCGAAAAGCGCAACCAGCTCGGGGAGCGCAACATGGCCGTTCCCACGAGCTCGTATCGGCAGCTGACGGTCGTCGAGCGGAACAGCGGACAGACGGTGACCGTTTACAACCAGGACCCCTCGCTGCGCGGCCGACTCGACACGGTGTGGAACAACGACCCGGAAATGGACAGCACCTACACGGGCGGAGACATCACGCTGAACAAGCGGCTGAGCAACCGCTGGATGCTCACCGGCGGCGTCAGCATGGGCAAGAACATCGGGTATGTCGGCACCGCGGATCTCAATAACCCGAACTCGAAGGAATTCAGCCGGGGCGTCCAGGGGAACGACATGCCGTTCTCGTTTTCGATGTCGGGGCTGTATGAGCTGCCCTACGCCATCTCGCTCAGCGGTTCCTACCAGCATCAGCGCGGCTTTCCGGAGCTGACGACGGTGTCGGTTGGCAACAACACGACCACGCTGACGCAGGGAACCCAGGTGGTGACCGTCGCGCCGCGCGGCGACACGCGGTATCCGAAGCTGAACCAGCTCGACTTCAGCCTCCGCAAGGCGATCCGGTTCGGCACCAGGGTGTTCCAGCCTCGGCTGGACATCTACAACGCGACGAACAACGCGACCATCCGAACCTGGACGACACAGCTTGGCCCGACCTATCACCGGCCGAGCGCCATTCAGCGCGGGACGCTGATAAAAGCGGGTATTCACATCGATTTCTAAGGCCTGGAGCGGGCGAGTGTGCGACAATTTGCTACAAAGCGCGAATCGACGGTTACCGTATAGTTCTTGTAATCAACAGCGTATTGGCACATCGCGCTGGGCGCCCGGCGCGATGTCCGGTAAGGCGACAGGGCTTGTTCGGGCCACGACCAGGAGGAGAACGTCCATGCGACGGAGCGTCCCTTCGATTCTTCTTGTCACTGCGGTAATCGGCATGCTGGCCGCGCTCCCCAGCGCGCAGGCGCCCGCGCCCGCACCGCCAGCCGCGGCATCAACCTCCCTCGTTTCCTTCGCACGCGACATCGAGCCGATCTTCTCGAAGAGCTGCTGGAACTGTCATAACGCCGACGCGCAGCTCGCCGACCTCGATCTGAGCACGCGCGAGGCGGCGATCCGCGGCGGCGAGCACGGTGCGGCGATCGTGCCGGGCAACGCCGAGCAGAGCAAGCTCTATCGAATGGTTGCTGGACTCGACAGCATCGCCATGCCGATGGACGGCGAGAAGCTGACGTCTGCAGAAATTGCGGCGATCAAGTCGTGGATCGAACGCGGCGCCGAGTGGACCGCGTCCGCCTCTGCCGCACCAAAACCTGCAGGATCGAACAGCGTGCTTGCGGCGCTCGAGAACATGGACATCACGCCGGCGCAGCGCGACTACTGGGCGTTCAAGCTGCCCGTGCAGACGCCGCTCCCCCGGGCGGGGTCGCGGCAGCTGGTCAATCCGATCGACCGGCTGCTCGAGAGCGAGCGGGTGAAACAGGGGTTGATCGCGGCGCCGCGCGCCGATCGCTTCACGCTCATCCGCCGTGCCTACCTGGATCTCATCGGGCTTCCTCCGACCCCCGCTCAAGTACAGGCCTTCGTCGATGACAAGTCCCCGGAGGCGTGGACGCGCGTCATCGACTCGCTGCTGGCGTCGCCTCACTACGGCGAGCGCTGGGGGCGGCACTGGCTCGACGTGGCGCGGTATGCGGACTCTGACGGCTTCGAACAGGACTTCAACAGGCCCAACGCCTGGCGATATCGCGATTACGTCGTCGCGTCGCTCAATCAGGACAAGCCCTACTCCCAGTTCCTGACGGAGCAGATTGCCGGCGACGAGATCGACGCTCAGTCCCAGGAGACGCGGATTGCGACGGGGTTCCTGCGAGCCGGACCGCGAGTGAACTTCCGCGAGAAAGACAATCCCGAGCGTCGCTGGGACTACATCGACGATCTCGTGGGCACGATCTCGCGTGGATCACTCGGCCTCACCGTCAATTGCGCGCGCTGCCACAATCACAAGTTCGATCCGATCTCGCAGAAGGACTATTACGCCCTCGCAGCATCGCTCAATGGGTTTGTCGAGATCGAGGTGCCCCTGGCGGCACCCGCCGAGGCCGAGGCGTATCACACGGCCACGAAAGCGATCGACGCGAAGATCGCACCGCTTCGCGCCGAGATGGCTTCGATCGACAAATGGTACAGGGGCTACCTGCGGTCGGAATCCATCAGGAAGCAGTATCCCGAGAACGTACAGCGCGCCGTGTTCAAGCCTGAAACGGCGCGGACACCGGGAGAGCAACTGCTCGCCGCCCAGGTTCTCTATGGCGGTCCCGCACTCACCGCGAATGACGTCGAGAATTTGATGACGGCTGAGGAGCAGGCAGCAAGGAAGGCGCTTGTCTCGCACATCGCCGAGCTCGAGAAACAACGGCCGGCGCCGTTGCCGATGGCGGAGATCGTCACCGACGGCGACTGGCGCTTTACACCTGACGGCAACGGCGACGAGACGATCGGGTGTCCGAAGTGCCGCATTCCGCCCGCCGATCGGCCGAACGGTACGTTCCTGCACGACGGTGCCGGACGCTACGAACCGCCGCCGACGCACTTTCTGGTCCGAGGCGATCCTGACAGCAAGGGGTCGCTGATGAAGCCCGGTTTCGTGACGGTGGCGACCCACGGCGATCCGGCGACCGAGATTGCGCGGCCCGACGGCCGCACCTCGGGTCGACGCCTGGCGCTGGCCGAGTGGCTGACGTCGCCGCAGAATCCACTGACCGCGCGCGTCATCGTGAATCGCGCGTGGTATCACCACTTCGGACGCGGCATCGTCGCCACCATCGACAACTTCGGCAAGATGGGCGAGCGTCCGACGCATCCGGAACTGCTCGACTGGCTCGCCGTCGACTTCATGAACAAGGGCTGGAGCCTGAAGCAGCTCCATCGCCTCATGATGACGTCGGACGCCTATCAGATGGTGTCGGCCTTCGATCATGGCGGAAACCTGCAGAAGGATCCCGAGAATCTCCTGCTGTGGAGGTACCGCCCGCAGCGGCTCGATGCCGAGACGATTCGTGACAACATCCTCGCCGTCAGCGGCGGCATCGATCTGACCATGGGTGGCAAGGCGATCTTCCCGCACGTGCCCGAAGAAATTCTGGCGACCGAGAAGGTAAAAGGGACGTGGGAGAACCAGCCGGACGGGCCTGCCGTGTGGCGCCGCAGCATCTACGTCTATCAGCGCCGGTCGCTGCCGTTTCCGATGTTCGAGACGTTCGATCATCCGGACATGAACATCTCGGCCGGACAGCGCAACGTGTCCACCGTACCGACGCAGGCGTTGACGTTGCTGAATAACCCCTTCGTGGTCCGTCAGGCCGAGCTGCTGGCGGAGCGCATTCTCAGGGAAGCGCCGAACGATCTCGCAAGGCAGATCGACCTCGGATATCAATACGCGCTTGCGCGGCCCGCGAACGGTCTCGAGCGGTCGCTCGCTATGGAGACGGTGAAGTCGAAGTCTCTCGTCGATTTCACGCACGTGCTGTTGAATCTGAGCGAATTTCTCTACATGAGGTGATCGCCGTGAAGAAACGAAACTTCTGGTCGCGCCGCGATTTCCTCCACCAGGCGGGCTGGGGCATCAGCGGGGTCGCCCTGGCGCAAATGCTCAGCGAGCAGGGGCTGCTCGCGGCCGACGTCTCTGCCGCCTGCTCGGCAACGCCGCTCGGCGCCAATCCGTACGCACTCAAACCACCGCACTTCAAGCCGCGCGCGAAGGCGGTGATTTCGCTGTTCATGACCGGCGGGCCCGGCGCCATGGATACGTGGGACTACAAACCGGCCCTGACGAAATACGCCGGCGAGCCGCTCGACGGGAAGGTGCACGGAGACGTCACCGTGCGTCAGGGATATCCCGGGCCGCTCATGCCGAGCCCCTTTGAATTCAAGCGATTCGGCCAGTCGGGCAAGCTCGTCTCCGAGATCTTTCCGAACATCGGCCAACACGTGGACGAGATCGCGTTCATTCACTCGGTTCACGGCCAGTCGAACGATCACGTGCAGGCGCACTACGAAATGCAATCGGGACAGCTCCGCGTGGGATTTCCCAGCGCCGGCTCCTGGATCACCTACGGTCTCGGCACCGAGAGCGCGAGCCTGCCCGCATTCGTCGTGATCAACGACCCGCGCGGCGGCCCGATCGGCGGCCCGACCAACTGGAGCGCGGGGTACATGCCCGCTGCGTATCAGGGCACGCTGTTTCGCGCAGCGGGCGATCCTATCG
>Ga0163150_10002299_pt1 | contig 29705 bp, 28 predicted proteins | sample OliLakLV19P2IB_FD_148628 | JGI IMG/M metagenome (GOLD analysis project Ga0163150, IMG submission 148628) | Freshwater microbial mat bacterial communities from Lake Vanda, McMurdo Dry Valleys, Antarctica - Oligotrophic Lake LV.19.P2.IB | ecosystem: Environmental > Aquatic > Freshwater > Lake >...
AGTTATTTTAATCTGATTGGATGACAAAGCCTGCATTTGTCGTAACAGCGCTGCACCATCTTCCCGGGTCGCGCGATCCATTTCTGCCTCGAGCTTGTATTTGTTCATCAATGCATGAGGTCCGGAGTTGATATCCTGGACAGCAAACAAGTGCACATTGCAATGATAAGTTTCAGCCAAACCCAAAGCATACCGGGCAGCCACCTTTGAAAGTTCAGAAAAATCAACAGGTACCAATATGTTTTTCATACGATCATTATTTAAATCCCCAAACCTGCGACAATTCTGGTACGCGATCTGTGATTTGATTCATGTCCAAGACTGATCGACGTTATTTTTCAGACTACTTTATTGATAAAAATTCAATCAAACTTATCTATAAATCAATGGAACAATCCCCCTTCCTGTCCGGTTTGTTTTAAAACCCAAATTACAGTTAATCTAATTGAAATGCAAAAATGATGCTAAAGGAACTATTTGCAAGGAACAAGCAGGATAGGGCAAAAAAAGTTTTCATCTTACAAAATAACCCTTGTAAAAGTCTTATTTTGTCCGGTAGGACTGCCATGTAGAATGTATTCCGGAAGTGTGGAGATTCGGGACGACGCCTATAATTCTCTGATCGCTTTTAATTCTATTACCTCCATGCTGTTTGTTTTATTCCAGCCACAAAGTACATCTCGTTTATTGTTGGTGGGTTTGAAGGTAATTTCAACCTTTACGGAATAAACCCCGTTTTGAGAAGAAAGACGCTGAATAAAAGGCTCCACCACATCTCTTTGGGTTGCTTCATCCGCTGCAAATTGACCATACTCACCATCCAGGTCAACACCAAAATGCCATCCACAGCCGTCTACTGCAAGCTGATTGACCAGTTTAGCCTCTTTCGTCAGGTAATCCTCTGCTATTGCTGCTCCATTTTTGGAGCAAGCCAGGACAAACAGGCACCACAGCAGAATCGTCGAATACTTCATCTTTTTGTTTGAATATAAAACGACTATTGGATCTAAAAGGTTGGCTGTAATCCATTGTTTTTTTAAATCAGGTTTGTTTCAATTCCGTTTCATTTTCAAACGGAGTAGCTACTGATTCATTATTTTTACTGAATCACCAGATTTATTTAAAGTCTATGAATTCCTTTTTTAAGTTAAATCCGAAATTTGGAAATACCCTGTTGTTCTGCTGGCTGATTAACCTCTACCTCCCTGCCCAGATGAATAATAACCTGGCTGTCCAGACCAGGATCAGTAATGGGCTGAATTGAGGGGAATTACGATGTAAAGTCAGGTATTCAAATGTATTTTGGTATACCATTTGCCAAACCTCCGGTAGGTACTTTACGATGGAAAGCGCCACAACCGGTGACTAACTGGACCGGGGTTAAACATACCAAAAAATTCGGCCCCAGGCCGGTACAAGGCGTTGTATTTGGTGACATGATGTCCCGTTCTGACGGGTTGAGCGAAGATTGTTTATACCTCAATATTTGGACACCTGCGCGACGCAATACCAAAGACCTGCCAGTACTTGTCTATTTTTTTGGTGGAGGTTTTGTGGCCGGTGATGCGTCGGAACCCAGATATGATGGTGCCAATATGGCTAAAAAAGGTATAGTGGCTGTAACGGTCAATTACCGGTTAAACGTATTTGGTTTTTTTTCCCATCCGGAATTGTCCGGAGAAACACTCTATGAAAGGCTCAGGGAACTATGGATTATTGGATCAACATGAAGCTTTAAAATGGGTTCAAAAAAATATAGCGGCTTTTGGTGGCGATCCCAAAAAAGTCACTATCGCAGGTGAATCGGCCGGGTCCATATCCGTAAGTGCGCAAATGGCTTCCCCGCTGTCTAAAAATTTGATTGCAGGCGCAATCGGAGAAAGTGGAGCAGGTATTCATCCAACTCTGGCTCCGGTCCCTCTGGAACAAGCCGAAAAAGAAGGCCAGGAATTTGCAAAAAAAGCAGGCTATCCGTGCTTTGAGTACAAGGGAACTCTATGAAATCTATGCGGAAGCAAAACGATTCGGGTTTCCAACAGTCAATGAACAATGATCAATGAACAATGATCAATGAACAATTAACAATGGCAATATCACCTGCCCTTAATTCATATCCAGTGGGTGTTTTGATATTGACCTTGTAGACATATACTCCAGTTTCAGATCCTGTTTGCCCTCCACCGTGTGTATGACAAATTGCAGGTTTTTGGATTTTTTTACAAGACCTGGAAGCCCGCCTGTCGGCGGACAGGGTTTGAAACCTCCTTAAACCAACTAAGCACCTTCCAGGTCTCGTTTTATTCAAATTCTTTAAACTACAATTTGTCATACACCCCCTCCACCCCTCGCCTCCGCCTCTTCATATATTTGGATTAATTTTGAACATGGCTAAGCCGTTTTTGACCCAACACCTTTCCCTGGCGGTTAAAAACGCATTGATTTATCTCATCCTCATTCTTTTTTCCTCCTTCCTGATCGGTTATTCGGTATACCGGTTAAGTGCCGCTCTTATTCTTGCCTCATCAAAGGATAAAATTAAAAATGACGTTCAGAATGTGGCTTTAAAAATGTCCACTTATTTTGACCATATCGGCAGGGATATTCGTTTCATGGCCAATAATCCGCTGGTAAAGGATTATATCAAAGGCGGCAAGTTATCCGAGTCTTTACAATCCATATTGACCGAGGAATTTAAAGTATTAATGGAATCCAGGGCTTCCTATTTCCAGATCCGTTTAATCGGTGTTGAAAACAATGGCAAAGAACTGGTCCGGGTAGACCGTCAGGGAAATACAGGCATAGTGATCTCGCCGGAAAACCTTCAACAAAAAGGTGACCGCAATTATTTTGTCGAAACCATCAAACTCAAAGAAGGCTCCGTTTATTTTTCAGAAATAGATCTCAACCAGGAATTTGGAAGATTCGATGTCCCGTACAAACCAACCTTGCGGGCTGCCAGCCCATTATATTTTAATGATAAAATCGCAGGCATAGTCATCATCAACACGGACCTCGGGCAGTTGTTTGCGGAACTGGAACAAACTAAGACGCCCAATGAAGACTTGTTTATTTTCAATAGTGACGCCTATTTTATCATTCACCCAGAACAAGATGAACGTTTTGGTTTTGAATTTGGCCGTCCGCCTAATGCTTATAACCGGTTTCCTGAAATTAAAAACCTGGATCCCCGCTTTCAACAGGGCCCGCCTTCAATGCCTTCACAAAGCGAGAAAAAAAACGTAACCGAATTTTATATCCTTCGACATCCCAATACCGACTATACTTTGTTTATTGCTTTGAGTACAATGGAAAGCAATATCCTATACCCATTTATATCCTGGAGAAAAAATGCGTTTTTATTGACCCTGGGCATCACCTTTGTTTTTTTGGGCATTGCGTTCTTATGGATGAGAAGACAATCCAAAGAACTGAGAAGTATTACCCAATCTATGGTGCGTTTTTCGAAAGATTACTCCGGCGATAAATTACTGATCAATAATACGGATGAAATCGGTGAACTGGCGAATGCTTTTTCTACTATGGCCTCCGTGATCCGATCCAATGTGAGCGAACTGGAGCGTTCGAGGGAAACAGCGGTCAAAGCCAATCAATCCAAAGAAGAATTTCTCGAAAACATGAGTCATGAGATCCGCAATCCGCTTCAAAGCATACTCGGTATGACCAACATACTCGAACAAAACAATCCCAGAGCAGATCAAAAAGCGGTGATCAAAACCATTCAATTCAGTTCCAATCAATTGTTGTCCCTGGTCAATGACATCCTCGATTATTCTAAAATCAGGATAGGCGAAATCCAACTGCAAACCGCTGAATCCAACCTTGCTGACCTGCTCACTGATATTGTCCGCAGTCATCAATTTCTGGCACAATCCAAAAACATTGTCCTGGAATCGATGATTCCCCGGGAATTAACGGACTATACTTTTCGTGTGGACGAACTGCGGTTGAGTCAGGTACTCAATAATCTAATCGTGAACGCTATTAAATTTACACCTTCCGGTGGCCGGGTTATAGTAGCTGTGAATGCCAAAATTCAATTGCCACAAGCTACCCTGGATTTCACGGTGACTGATGATGGCATCGGGATCGGGCCCGGTGAAGTACAAAAAATTATCAATCGGTATTACAGCGGCCCTTCGGAAATGAACTCCAATCTTTCCGGGGCAGGACTTGGACTACCGATAGTGACCCAATTATTAAAATTATTTCATTCGGAATTAAAAGTCAATTCGGAATTAAATAAAGGATCCAGTTTTTCGTTTACCCTTTCCCTGCCTTGTACTATTAAACAAGCTGCATCAATAAACCACCCGGAGGCCAAAAGGCAGATCCCGTCTTCAATTCAAACCGTTTTGTGCCTGGATGATGATCCTCAAATCCTCTATTTTTTCAAACAAGCCTTTACTCACCTTGGCCCGGGGCTCACTTGTATAGCTGATGAAGCGGAACTGAATGACCTTCCACCACAGGTGACCTTTGACCTGATCCTGGCCGATTTTTTGGTCAAAAACTCAACGACCGCCCAATTATTGAACCGCCTGGCCAATCATAAAAAAAGAGAGGGCTTATTATTGATCTTCAGCGGTATTGATCCTTTATTGAAGTTCAGCGAATCAGATCGTATCCTGATCGATGGATTCCTGCAAAAGCCAATGAGTGCTGCCCTGCTGTTTAATCAAATCCAGAAGCTCTGGTATGTTAAACATTGCCCCCAGCCCCAGATGCACGATTTTTATTCTGATTATGATTTTGACCAGACCCTTATCGGACATGCTCTCCGAATCCTGATCGATGAATGGAAGATCATGAAAACCGTGTTGCTGCAATCTTCACGGGAGATGGACAAAGAGCGATTTAACCAGGTTTTTCATAAAATCATCACAACGATACGCCGGTTTCAACTCGCTTATCTGCTGGAATCACTTGAAAGAATACAACAAAACCTAGATCAGGACATAGCAGTCTCCATGGAGGACGATACCACACTGGAACTTATGCTGGACCGGATCCAGCATTATTTTGAAAAACAATTAACTACCCTGCCAGCTGAAATCACAAAGTATTGAGGCTTGATTCCAGGTCGTCCTTGTATTTTTCTCCGATTGGGATTTTTCTGTCCCGGATGGATATCTCATCCGCGGTGATAAAGTCAATCTTCTCCATATTGATGATGTAAGAGCGATGTACCCTCTTAAAGGAACGGGGCAATTTGGACTCCAGGTCTTTAAGCGTATAGAGGGAAAGAGTCTGTGAATCCGGCAGCACAAAAGAGACATAATTATCCTCCGACTTGATGTACAAGACTTCACTCAATTTTATCCGAACATTTTTAATGCCATCCTTGGTAAAAATCGTATCCTGGGAAGAAGGGACTTGTTCTGGTTCCGGGACATACCCCGCAATGACCCTTTGCAGGGCTTTTAAAAACCGGTCATAAGAAAGCGGTTTGGGAAGATAATCGACTACATCGGTGTATTCATAACTCCTGACTGCAAACTCGGGGTTGGAGGTCACCATAATTACAGGCACCTTACTTTTTTTTAATTCTAAAAAAGCCTGGCCGTTCATATCGGGGAGGTTGTAATCCAGAAAGATTAAATTGATTTCACCACCTGCCATCAGGCGCAGGCCGTCCGAAGCAGTGGCAGATAAAATGCAATAATCCACCAGTCCGGACTTGGTACAAAAATGTTTGATCAGATCACCGATTAGCGGATCATCATCGATCACCAGGCTCCTGAATCCCATTTTAACATTTAGACTGTTTAATTATTAATGTCGCTCCGATTTTCACCCAAAAAAAAGCCCGTTTTATACCTTGAAATGCATGATTCGTGTAAAAACCCATATCCGGCTTATTCCTTGATTAGTTTTGTCGTTCTTAACCCTGAGATGAATACAATTACTGCAATAAGATCGACCGGCGATAGGCACACACAAATATGTATCATTTCCGGAAATATTTCACCATGGACTTATAACATTCCGGTGTCCAGTGGTTTGACTACCTATCAAGTAGTCCATTCATCGCATACATTTTTTAAGAATATTTATAAATTTTTGAATAGTTGTTTGTGGGGGGGGAAACCAATCTGTCTTTTTCCCCTATTTTTTTCATTGGCCTCTTCCGACTTGTGTTCAATTAAACGCTCTTTCACTGATTTAATTCATCCAACTTAACCTATCATTTATTTATGTCCAGATATTATTTACCCTTGTTTTTAATGATGGGCATGCTCATAGGGCTCCAAAATAGTGTCCCGGCACAGATGCCCAATGATGCCATATACATGAATAAAAATACGATCTGCGTCATGGCCGCTTATGGTCAGAACAGTTGGGATGAATATTGGGAAAATACCCTAAAAAGAGAAAATTTAAATATAGGGACCAATACCACCCAGATGTACATGGTGATGGTAGCGGCAGGTATTACTGATAAATTAAACCTGCTGGCAGGTTTGCCTTATGTCCAGACCAAAAACTCCGCCGGTAATTTATTGGGTCAAAAAGGCCTGCAGGATCTTTCTGCTACCTTAAAGTATAAATTCTTTGAGAACCATGGTTTGTCCCTGCACGGGGCATTGGGTGGATCCATCCCGATGAGCAATTACATCCCTGATTTTTTACCCATGTCCATTGGGATAGGTTCAACCACTTTAACAGGAAGAATTATTGCTAATTACAAACACCACAGCGGTATTTACATTACTCTTCATGGGGGGTATACAGGTCGGAACAATATCAATATTGATCGCGATACCTATCAGGCATATGACCGGGTTTATAATACCAGTGAAGTAGCAATTCCCAATACCGCTGACGGAGGAATCAACCTGGGATACCTAAAAAATGGAATTCAGGCAACCTTATTTATGGAAAAATTTGATTGTATAGGCGGCGATGCTATCCGCAGAAACGATATGCCTTTTCCCACAAACAATATGGTCAGCAATAATGTCGGTGCCTTTCTTAAATATCAGCCTTCGCATTTTGGGATCAATGGCCGGATCGCATATGTGACTAGTGGTCAAAATGTTGGTCAGGCCCTGAGTTTTATGGCTGGTATCCTTTATCAATTCAGCATCAAAGGAGAATCCGTAAGTGTAAGCAATTAAATTTTAAAGAGAAACCTTTGTCAATTTCAAAAAAAATGAAAAAGAATCATACCATACTCCATAGTATATTGATTGCAGGATTTCTGATTTTGTCCTGTAATAAAGAAATCCAGGATTCAAGTGCAGTAGCCTATCTCCCCAGCAACCTGGACAATAATGCAGGGACGTGGAAACCCTATATCCTTGCCAACACCAGTGAAGTGGCGGTAGCTGACCCTAAACCGGTATCTGACCCTGAATATTTAAAAGAGTTGGATTCTCTTAAAAATTTTATAGCACCGAGGGTTTCCCCTGAAAACAAAGCGGCCATTAAGTATTGGGGAGCCGGAGCAGTCTACCGCTGGAATGAAATTGCCCGGGAGCTGGCTGCAAAGTACAATTTACCACCAGCTTCCAATGCAGAAGGGAAATATCCGGCTCCGGATGCAGCTAACCCGCTGGCTGATCCAAAATTTCCATTTGCCAACCCACCCTACACAGCGCGAGCATTGGCTTACCTGTGTGTTGCACAATACGATGCTTTGATCACTGCATGGAATTACAAATTCAAATTCAATCGAAAAGCACCCTATAAGAACGACCTCTCTATTCAACCATTATTGCCCCCCACCGACCTGCCCTCTTATCCTTCCGAAGCTGCTGTAGTAGCTGCTGCATCATATACTGTTCTCATCGCGATGTTCCCCGGAGAGGTACCCTACCTGGATAGTAAACTCGCTGAGTGTAAAAACGCCAGCGTATGGGCAGCAATGAATACACCCAGTGACATTTCAGCCGGTGATGCCCTTGGTAAAGCGGTTGCCGCCAAAGTGATGACCAAGGCTAAAACGGATGGCATGGCTGCAGCCAACAACCAGACCTTAACTACAGGAATGATTGAAGCCGCGAAAGGAAGGGGAATTCAAAATCCCTGGTTAAGTCAGGAAGCTCCTTTACGTCCTCCCATGTTGCCCAACTATGGTGCAGTATTAACCTGGAATTTTGATAAAGCTGCTTTGGTTTCTATGAGGCCTCCCATTCCATATGTCGTTGGATCTCCAGAATTTGAAAAAGATTTAAATGAATTGAGTTACATCCAAAAAAACCAAACACGTGAACAGGCCAGAATTGCCAACTTTTGGTCAGATGGCATCGGGACACCAACCCCTCCAGCTCACTGGCATCGAATTGCCGCCAATGCAGGAATTGACTCCAAATTCAGTGAAGTTCGTATGGCTCGGACCTTAGCGCTGCTAGGAACTACTGAAATGGATGCCGGTGTAGCCTGTTGGGATACCAAATTTTATTATTATACTCCGAGACCTCAACAGTTTGGTCTAAAGACTTCAATTGGTTTACCCAATTTTCCATCCTATACATCCGGACATGCGACTTTTTCCTCGGCTGCCGCAACAATTTTGGGGTATTTATTTCCAGACCAGGCAACTGAATTTATAAGACTTGCAAATGAAATAAATGAATCGAGAATATTTGGTCTCATCCATTATCGAATAGATTGTGAAATGGGTTTTGAGCACGGAAAAAAAATTGGAATTCATGCGATCGCACGTGGTAAAACCGATGGATCAGGCCAATAAGAGGATAATCAATTGATTACATGTTTAAACGTAAATGATATGAAAAAACAATTTTTTACCCTGGTTTTTTTCGTTACCCTGACCACGTGGGTTGGTTTTGATTTCTTAAACGCACAGGGTTGTATCGCTGTCAGACATATGTCCTGTGCCACCGGCGGGATTAATAATACCAATACAGCTCTGACCAAAGGCCAAATCCAATTCACTGCAGGCTACCGTTACCTTCATTCCTATAAACATTTTATAGGTACGGTGGAACAAAAACACCGTGTCGAAGAAGGCACTGAGGTCATCAACACAGCCCATTCTTTTGATTTTGGTTTTAGTTATGCCCTATCTGGCAGGTTGAGCCTGGCAATAAATCTTCCTTATAATGACAATGCCCGTTCATCACTTTATGAACATTACGGCAACTCCTCCGAAGCCAATCCGGGTCATCAAAGATTTTTTACTTATTCCAGTGGCATCGGTGACCTTCGGGTGTCAGCTACTTATTGGATGCTCGATCCGATGAAAAGTACTAAGGGCAATTTTGCTTTAGGCATAGGCATCAAAGCACCGACTGGTAATCCGAACGCACAAGACAATTTCCATCGACTGGATAAAAATAAAAAGGAATACATCCAATATAAATCGGTAGATCAATCCATGCAACTGGGTGACGGAAGCTGGGGAGCCAATGTCGAAATCCAGGGTTATCATTCCGTGTTCAATAACGCTTCTGTTTATTATAACGGGTTCTATCTTTTTAGCCCCAGGAACATCAACCCATTGACTAATTTTTCAGTACCAGATCAATTTGCCGGACGACTTGGATTAAATTATTCGTTATTACCCAAACAAGGCATAGCGGTGAGCCTGGGCGGAAGGATCGAAGGGTTGCCTGCAATTGACCTGATTGGTAAGAGCGAAGGTTCCCGAAGACCGGGTTACATCGTATCGGTTGAACCCGGCATTTTCTGGATGACCGCTCATCATACCTTTGCTTTTAATCTTCCGGTAGCTGTTCATCGCAACCGGATCAAATCCTGGCCGGATCGTCAGGACCCATTTGGCCTGAGGCACGGTGATGCAGCATTTGCAGATTACTTACTTTCTGCAACCTACAGCTACCGGTTTTAGGTTTTTACTATAAGATTTTCAAATACAAATTAGTTTTCATACTTTGACACGATATGTAGCAGCTTTGAAGAATACTAAGGCTGCAACATTAACTGTCAGCAAAGGTTGATGCTAAATAAACTGATAGGAGATGAAACTTTTTTTTTGGATCGGGGTGATCGGAATAATTCTTTTTGAAATCGCCAATGTTTATTTCATCATGCCTCTGCCGGGAAGCCAGCAAATAGACAGCATTGATCTGGCTTATTTTTTGTACCAATGGAGGTGGGCATTCCGTATTCTGTTTGCCGGCATGATGGTCTGGGGTTGGTCAACAAGCAACTGGAAAAGAAAAAGGCTGGTCATTCTGCCCTTGTCAGTGATAGCGGTCGTGTTATATATGGCCAATTTTTATATGGCTGCTGATCATATGTTTTATCAACCCAACCAGGTTGCCATGGTGGATACCCGGACCAATCTGGTCGATTCCAATCGATTGGTGATCGGAGTTGTTCAAAACGGAGAAGCAAGGGCTTATCCTATACGGTTTCTGGGCTACCATCATCAGGTACTGGATACGCTCGGGGGTAAACCCATGATGATCACTTATTGCACGGTATGTAGGACCGGCAGGGTTTTCGAGCCCCTGGTGAATAGCAAACCAGAAGTATTCCGTCTGGTGGGCATGGATCATTTTAATGCCATGTTTGAAGACGCGACTACCGGGAGCTGGTGGAGACAGGTCAATGGAGAAGCCATCTCCGGGCCACTCAAAGGACAGCGTTTACCGGAAGTGTTCAGTTTACAATCCTCCCTGGGAGAATGGATAAAATTATACCCCAATACCTTGATTATGCAGGCAGACAGCAGCTTTATTGAAGAGTATGGCAAATCCACTGATTATGAAACCGGCACAAGCAGGAGGTCTTTAACCGGTACAGACAGCCTTTCCTGGAAACCAAAAAGCTGGGTCGTTGGCGTAAAAACAGTTCTGGCAAATAAAGCCTATGACTGGAACCGGTTAAAAACAGAACGCCTTATCCATGATGAAATACAAGGAATACCGGTGTTGATTGTAATGGCCAGGGATACCGCCGGTTTTTTTGCATTTCAGCGACCGGATGCCCAGGCTCAATTTACCCTGGATAGTGCCGGTTTGACTTATAACAATTACCATTTCACGATTCAGGGTGTAGGAATCGATACCACATTTTCTTTAAAACCATTAAAGGCTTATCAGGAGTTTTGGCACAGTTGGCAGACCTTTAATCCTAATACCTTGAAATAAGGTTCAGTTAATCAATTTTTACAGGCTTTGAAGAATATATTTTTCTGATTGGATTACCTCTCTATTTTGTCTATCCATCAGGTTTGACTAATTTCCCTGCATGCCATTGATAGAGTTGGAAAACTGCAGTTTTGTACACAACCATCTTTTGATTTTCGCCGGGTTTACCTGGAAATTGAATCCTGGTGAACAATGGTTGGTCACCGGTGATAGTGGGTCTGGAAAGACTTCATTTTTTGAAGCCCTGAATGGCAAATACAGATTGGCGGAAGGTCACTTTAAATTTAAGGGTCAATCCGGTCAGGAAGCCATTAATTTATGGAGGTTTAAAACGGCAGCAGTTTATTTTAAGAATACCGTGATGAATACCGCAACAAATTATTATCAGCAACGGTATAATAGTCAGGATGCGGATGATACCTTAACGGTGCGCCGGTTTATATTTGGGGATTCAATGGTTGATGAAGGCGCATACCACTCGATATTGGAAGCCTTTCATACTTCCATTCCCCTGGATAAAGAATTGATTAAACTCTCTAATGGGGAAAATCGAAAAATTCTCATTGCGAGAGCGCTGCTGAGTAAACCTGAAATTCTGATCCTCGACAATCCATACACCGGCCTGGACAAATCTTCCAGGAATGACCTGAATACACTGATCGACCAATTGATAAAATCCGGTTTGATTGTTCTTTTATCCAGTAAACAAACTGTGGTTCCATCCTGTATCACGCAGGTCCTGATGCTGGAAAACCGGAAAATAAAATATGCAGGTCCTGTTGCAGACTTTCCCGTTTCTACTCCGCCAATATCCATGGTTTCGTTCCCGGTTTGTTTTGAAAATCTGGTTCAAAACGATTTTGATATTGCCGTACAACTAAACCAGGTGACCGTCCGGTATGAAGAAAAAATTTTACTCGATCGTTTAAATCTAACGATACGGCGCGGTGAAAAATGGGCTATTCAAGGCCCCAATGGTGCAGGCAAGACGCTGGTCGCCAGCCTGATCTATGCGGATCATCCACAATCCTATGTCAACGATATTGTATTGTTTGACCAACGCAGGGGTAAAGGAGAAAGCATCTGGATGATAAAAGAAAAAACAGGATTCCTGTCCCCGGAATTTCATTTTTATTTTGATGAAAACCAAACTGCATTTGAAGTAGCGCTGAGTGGATTGAAGGATAATCCATATCGCCCCGGCACCATCACGGGGGCTACAAAAGATTTAGCTCGGTCCCTTTTTGAATTTTATAAAATAGAACATCTATCTGACCTACCCATGTATGCTTTATCGTCCGGCTTTCAGCGACTGGTTTTATTTATCCGGGTCATTGTTAAAAACCCACCATTTTTATTATTGGATGAACCTTTCCATAATTTTGATCAAGAGACCATACAACGATCAAAACATTTATTGGATGAATTTTGCAAAGAACGGACCATGGTGTTTATCACCCATGATGAGAAAGAAATACCTTCTTGTGTCACCAGGCGGTTCATTATGAATAAAATTGAGCCGGGTTGAGAGTGGTGTTGGTTACGGTGGTTACGGTGGTTACTTTAGGCGTGGTTACTTTAGGCGTGGTTACTTTAGGCGTCCTCGCCTAAAGTGGTGGTGGTTACCGTGGTTACGTGGTGGTTGCTTTAGGCGTCCTCGCCTAAAGTGGTGGTGGTTGCTTTAGGCGTGGTTGCTTTAGGCGTGGTTACTTTAGGCGTCCTCGCCTAAAGTGGTGGTGGTTACCGTGGTTACTTTAGGCGTCCTCGCCTAAAGTGGAGGTGGTTGCTTTAGGCATCCTCGCCTAAAGTTGTTTCGTCCTCACCTAAAGCCGGAAAGTCGACCAATTACCACAACGACAAAAAACTATACATAGATTCACCTTTCTCATAAGACGCATAAGAGCAATAGGGATAGTCTGCATTATACTTAACTAATCCTGCCCTTCTGGGGTTATCATGGATGTAGTTCATTTTCTGTGATACAAATTTAGGACTGGTAATTTCCACACTTAAAGACGGGGATTTCCAGATTTGAAACTTTCGATCGAATTTATTTACCAGAAAATGTGGTTTAGTAGAATCATTCAGTTTCAATAAAATCCGCTTAGCGGTAAAACTGAGAAAACTATGTTTTATTTTTTCATTGGTAAATGGATTCAACACCTGGTAGAACAGGTGCACGTGATTGGGCAGAATTACAAATGCATAAACAACCCATCTAGAATCATTTGAAAGAAATTTCATTGTTTCCAGGATAATTTCAATGAATATTATCTCATTAAATAGATTTTGCCAACGATAAACGGTGAACGTAGAATAATAAATGTCGCGATAGGTTACAAAAGGCAAGCCTCAAAAATATTTCTATTCCGGTTTCAAAGAATACAAATACTTAAGCCATTATGCGCTATTTCAGGGCAACCAGGCTTTAGGGCTTTAGGCGGAGACGCCTAAAGTAACCGTAACCGCTTTAGGCGGAGACGCCTAAAGTAACCGTCCTACTTCATCCCAGCCAAAAACTCCACCACATCCCTCATTTCCCTCACCGACATTTTATCCGTCATGACCGGCATGCTGGAGGGAATATTTTTTCTTTTTTCAATCCGGTCTACGGGTATCCGGAGTGGTTCTGCATCCGAGGTTATCAGGGTAAGTTCTTTATCAGTTTCTTTTTCGAGTTTACCAAATACTTCACTGCCATCCTTAAGGGTCAAGGCGACCACCCCATATCCGGGAGCCAGCCTGAACGTGGGTTCCAACATGGACTGAAGGATCTGTTCACGGGACAGTAGGCTGCCAATATGGGATAAATCTGGTCCGACATTGCTGCCAGCTCCATTTACAGAATGGCATTTGATGCATTGACCCGAAGTGCTTTCATTAAAGTACCGATACCCAGCTCGGCCATTACCTCCTTGCAAGGCCATCGCATAATGAGTCAAAGGATCATCACCCTCCTGAATGGCTTTAAGTCTATTTTTTAATGACGCAGACTTACTGGCTTCGACCGCTTCATTCAACTCAAGGGTGAGGTCCGCTGGAAGTTTTTTAGCTGCAAGGTCATCGATGAGTTTGTTTAAAATGGGTTCAGTTTTTGACAAGGGCAATTTGCCCAGGACCTCCATCAATCGTTGTTGTTCCCTGGGGCTGCCTTTGGCCATAAATTCTTTTACTGTTTGAGCCAACAAAACTTCTGATATCTCAATTTTATCCAATAACCCCAATGAAGCAGCCCTGACTTTAGGGCTTTTATCTTTCATCCCAGTCGCAATAACTTTATCTAGTGGTGAAAATTTAAGTTGATTCAATGCATTCAGTGCAGCTACTCTTACATCAGCCGAATCATTTTTAGTGAATAATTGTTCGAGATCCGGCGCATAATCCATAAGATTAAGTTCTGCAATCAACCGGGTGCTTGCCATCAGGACATCCGGGTCTTTGGATGACATCAATGATTTAAGAACGGGTAGGATTTTCCCTTTTACCATCTCGGGGTCTCTTTTAAATTCACCCCTGTAGCGGCCGTCGACACGGTCCAATACACTTGGATCAGCCCAGGAACCAATGGTAGACATTGCTTCTGCCCTTAGGGAATTGTCCACATCCTTTCTTTGTGCAAAAGCAATCAGCATATCCAATTGAGCCGGCTCACCGACTCTCAAACAAGCATTGATGGCGCGGCGAATAAGCGGTTCTGATTTAAATTTAGTCTGGTTGACCAGACTAGCCAGGTCGATCAAGGCAGCAGGGATCGATTCATCATCATTGATTGCCCTGGCCGCTTCCGTCACAATGAATTCTTCGGGGTCCTGCAGATAAACTTTTATTTCAGGACTTTTGAGCCGTCTCAACGCTAAAACACCGCCGATCCGCGCAGACCGGGATGTATGGGTAGATAATTTAGCCAGGTAGTCTACATTGCCCAACCGGGAAAGGGCCAATATGGCAGCATGTCTCAGGTAGACATCATTGTCCGCATTGTTTATCAATAGTTGGACGAGGTCGTCTTGTGCGGGCTGATGTTTTAACCTTCCAATAGCCTGGGCTGCAAAAAAACTTTTTCTGGGATTGATATGGCCCAAAGCGGCTTGTATCACATTTCCTGCCGATGTTACCTTCCGGTCCCCTAAGACCTTAATGGCCTGGGCGCCTATTTCTTCATCCGCGTCTGTGATCGCTGCGATAAGCTCAACAGCGTATTTTCCATCCTGGTCAATGAGTTGTCCGATACCCCAGATTCCGTGGATACGGGCCAATTGGTTATCCCGTTGGACAATTGCTTTTTTAAACACAGCATATCCCTGGTCTCCACGACGTGCCAATTCAAATTGCGCTTTATTGCGAACCCTCATGTCACTGTACTTCAGCAATTCAAATAATTGATCCGTAGTCTGACTTTGGTATTTTAATTTTATCAATCGCTCGGTTTCTGTCCGCTCAGCTTTGAGATCATTCTTATCCGCAGCTACGTCGATTTTCCAAACCCTTCCATAATTTTTGGTATTCCATCCATTGACCCAATCTGCTGCATACAAGGCACCATCGTTGCCAAACCGGATTCCGGTGGGTAATATGCCACTGACCATATCGAGATCCGATTTGAGTTCAAAGGAAGCGCCTTTGGGTTTAAGGTCAAACGCCCAGATATGTGATGAAGCAGGGTTCCCCACAAACTCCACCAGGAAGAATTTATTTAACCAATCCTTCCCTAAGGCGGTACCCGGATTATAAACCATCCCGGTAGGTCCGTTATGAAAGTTTTGTATCGGAGGTATGATATAGGCAGCCTGGCCGTCCCATCTGGGAACAGACAACCTTTCATCCATCCATACTTTATAGGTATTATTTTTAGGGTCCGTATATTTTCCATATTGCCAATTGGACCGCCAGCCTGCATCAGAACCTTCAACGATATGGACCAGGCGCTCACTTTCACCCCGATGGTCCCCGTCATTATCTGAAGAGATTAGGTTGCCATATTCATCAAAAACAAATTCATGGGTATTTCGCAGCCCGGATGCATATACTTCAAAATGGCTTCCATCCGGGTCACTGCGCAGGATCATCCCTTCATTGGGATGATGATACTTGTTGCCTTGCAGGTCCGTAATACTCGCCCCGATATCCCCTATGTTCCAATATATTTTACCGTCCGGTCCTTCAATCACCCCGGACATATTGTGTCCGCTGAATCCGATATGCACTGAATACCCGGTTGAGATAGACGTTTTTTTATCCATAATGCCGTCTCCGTCGGTATCTTCCATATGCCACAGATCAGGTCCCACGGCCAAGAACATATCCTTTTCCCTGACCAATATACCTCCGGCGATATCCGTGATCTCGTCGTGAAAATCATCGACAACCCGGGTAGATACTTCGGCCAGTCCGTCTTTGTTTTTGTCTTCCAGCCTCCACACTTCTTCCTTTTCAACTGCGAGGTCCCTCCAGTCGTGGATACTGTCCTGGTTGAGGTCAGTCAGCCATTTATTTTCTTCGGATTTTTCAGGGGCAAACGTCTTATGGAGGAAAGCCCTTCGTTCTTCCGGTGTTTGTAAGGCTATGGATTCGGTCATCCAATGAGGATAACCACGGATGTCAAATTCTGAGTTTTTCTGCCGATTGGTCCTGGTCAGGTAAATGTAGTCATGGACATCAATATCCATAGCTACCGGATCCGGGGCGAGTGAATCGGTTGCCCAGACTGAAATCTGTAAGCCATCCGCTAATTTAATGGCTGTTTGAGCTAAGATATCGTTTGCCATTTTACGGGCAGACGCCGAATCCTGGGTGATGGTGAGCAGATTAAGCTCAGACTTGCCCAAGGGTTTGTTGCAGGCTTTGAATAAAATCGCTGAAATAAATATCAGTAGGCAGAATCTGAACCGGTTGGTCATGAAATGGTAAATTTTAAAGAGGTCAAAATTAATAAACAAGGGGGTCTCCTCCTTGAATTTTTAATATAATAGTTCAAAATTAGCATAAAACTAACTCCCCATGAGGAAGCTCACACCGTGTGTATGACAAATTGCAGGTTTTGGGATTTTTTTACAAGACCTGGAAGCCCGCCTGTCGGCGGACAGGGTTTGAAACCTCATTAAACCACCTAAAAGCCCTGTCCGACATGGCCAGGCGGGCTTCCAGGTCTCGTTATATTCAAATTCTTTAAACCTGTAATTTGGCATACACCCCACACACCTGGGCACTCTTATTTTAGTGAACATGCTAAAACCTCTGCGCAGTCAGTATTTTTTCTGGTATTCATATTAAAACATAAGTTTCCAATCATCTCCTCAGGATTCAATTTCATACATTTGAAATTTTTGGCCTGGCCGTCCCCATTGGATTAACTGTTTTCAGCGTATTTCTTTTTTTAAATTTCTTACCTTAGTTATAACAAAACCTGAACTATGAAAAAAGTACTAAAATGGATCGGAATCGGATTGGGTGTTGTGCTTTTATTATTAGCCATCACTACTTTCTATTTCAAATCAAAATTTGAAAATTTGGCCGACCGCAAATTGGATCCAAAAGTTACCCTTTTTGATATTCCTTCAGACAGTGTCTCCATAGAAAGAGGTAAATTGTTAGCTGTCGGCTGTAGAAATTGTCATGGAAATGATTACGCAGGTAGTGATTTTTTTAATGACCCTGGCATAGGATACCTCTCCAGTCCGAATCTCACTCCCGCTCCGGGAAGCGCCACTGAAAAATACAGCGTCGAGGATTGGGTGCGCACCTTGAGACATGCGGTAAATCCATTGGGAAAACCCGTATTTGTAATGCCTTCAGAATCAATTGGCCTGGCCAGTGACCAGGACCTGGGCTCTATCATTGCTTATTTAAAGACCTTAACTCCGGTGACTAAACCGCTTGGCCCTACGTCATTTACTTTTTTTGCAAAAGTCATGGCTGGTGCCGGCATGTTTGGCAATCTCTACCCCTATGATATTATTAAGCATGACGAAGTCCATAGGATCCAATCTCCTCCCAAATCAACGCAGCCGGATTACGGAGCCTATTTAGCACGTTATCATGCCTGTAAATATTGTCACGGGGAATCAATGAATGGTGGCATCCCCGGTGATCCGTTATCTCCCCCTGCATCAAACATTACCACCGGAGGGAATCTGGGCAACTGGTCCCTGGACCAGTTTAGAGAAACCATGCGTTCCGGTAAAACGCCTGAAGGTAAAATGATGGACGCAAAATTTATGCCCTGGCCGGGGATAGGTGCCCATGATGATGAGGAACTGGAAGCGGTGTTCAATTATATAAAGTCGTTGCCTGGTTTACCTAATTCTGCTGTTTAAGATAAAAAATTAAAAGAAATGAAATAGGGACTCCACGACGCTGGTTGCCTGGATAAATTTGGGATCCTGTCTCCATAAAAGTGAAAACCAGTTAAAGTAAAAAATAGGTTTTAAAAGAATATCAATAATCTCAAAATATTATTTACCTGGTAAAACAGGTACCCTTCAAGAAGTGGAAATCTGGCATTGTGATGCAGAAGGCAAATACAGTGGTTATCCGGAAGATTTGGCGCACAATATTTTTGGTACCATAAAACTCACCGGCATGAAAGACGGGAATGTCAAGCCCACGACAGATGCCCGCTACCTTCGTGGAGTTCAATCTTCAGATGAAAATAGAAACTTAAAATTTATTACTATGTTTCCAGGATGGTATGACCCGCTAAGCCCACATGTCCATTTTAAAATTTTAATTGAGGATAAAGAATGTTTGACTTCCCAATTTTATTTTGAGACTGAATTTCAGGATAAAATATTTATTTCTTATGCACCTTATTCAACCTATGGCAAGAGTCCTTACAATATTTCTAACGACGGGGTTTTACGTGGAGAAAAAAAAATGGAGGGGTTACTTTTAAAACCGGTCTTGAGCGAGGAAGGACCATTGGAAGTATCGGTTAAAATCGGTATAAAGCTGGCTTGATTTGAACAGCAGCTTAGCCCTCCGGTATGAATTCTCAGAATAAATAAAGTACTTTTTTCGCTTTAATCCAGGTCTCCTATTTTACTCGTTGTATATGAAAATCAGATAAAAAAAGCTTAAATGCCTGGGTTTAATTTCCGGAGTATTCCTCATTTTATTTTGGGGATTGGAATATATATTTAGCCTTTTGCCAGGATTGTACCTTCGATAGGAATAATAATACTACTACAATAGAGGAACTAAATTGCCTCTTTCCTCCTTATAACAATAGCCAATATCCATTCAACATCAGGGTCCCTGGATCCATTAAACTCCTATAATGAAATATTTATTCCTTTTACTTATTGGCTTTTCTTTATTCCTAACGGCTTGTTCTTCGACTGGTATGGCTGGCGGAAGCTGGAAATTGCTGGGCGAACAAAATGTCAATTTACTTATTGACAAGGACGTGATCGAATTGGGAAACAATCAGGATGAATTCCGTCAAATCCGATTAATCGCACCCGATGGACCAGTAAACGTCCAGGATATGAAAATCCATTTCGACAATGGAAGTGTCCAGGATGTTCCATTAAATGCCATCCTCAAATCAGGCCAACAAAGCAGGGTAATCCGGCTGGACGGCGGATTAAGGCGAGTGGATAAAATTATTTTTTGGTACAATACTGTAGGATTATTCAGTGGTAAGTCTAGAATCGCGGTTTGGGCATCTAAATAGTACAACTTAAACGAATCCTACAGCGGTATTCAAACCTGTAATGAGCCCCTTAAGGTTCAACGAATACTTGCCAGGGCCCTGGAGTCAACTTAAATCTATTTTCTCAACCTGACTCAAAAACAACATAAAGGGGAGGTTGGCTTAAGCCTTAACTTACCTATATAATTCACCATGTGGTAAATAATCTATAAGTCTATTCTATGAATTGGTCCCGGTCTGGCCTTGGGGTGGCTGGAAATGTCTAATAGCTTAATGTTAAATGAATAGGAATTATCATGCATTCACTGGGACCCAATCCGTAGGGCACTAACTCACAGGTGACTGCATCCATTGAAGCAACTAATATCAATTTAATGCTACCCCTGAATGTCGTGCCGGCCGGAACAATGGCAGACATCTCCAGTTTAAATTGCTGAACCCCTTTTGAGGCTATGGCCTTGGCCCAACCGTTTTTAACCTGTTCTACTCCTCTAAATATCATAAACTCATTAGCCACTTTTACCGTCGCCCAATTGACAAAAGTAAAAGGCAAATCATGTTTTAGAAGAGATGCCCCTTCGGCTCCCCAGCCCTGACCGAGCTTGAAATGTAGATTATTAAGTGAGGTTGCGGTATTATTTGCCGCAAGCGAAACAGACAATTGCAGCGTTTCAATTTGCATGTTTTCAATAGTAGCATCCTTAGCATCAATATTATCGGTAACGGCATTGATAAAATCCTTGCTATCGAATATAAATTCCTTTTTAATTTCTCCAGATTGGTCAAAGGCTTTCATATCGTCAAGATTGACATTTATATGTCTCCTCATTTCGGCGTGATTAAAACACCGCTCGCAACCACACATTACCAAAATTGAAATCAAACTTAAAAGAATAATTTTATTCATGACAAGTAATAATTAAAATTTAAAATTTAAATCCTAATGCAAATGAGCCGATCACCGGTTCGTATCCTGTAGCCTGCAATTGTAATTGCAAGAAGCCTAAACTTAATCCAATACCTAGTCCAAAGAATAATGGATTATCACTTTTCAAATCGAAGTTTACCTGATCAAATGTTTCTCCATTATAATGTTTGTATCCCCCCTTTAAGTTACCCGATTGATAGCCTGCGATGGCGAAATAATGCCAACGTTTATTTTGCTGGCCAAAGGTAACCGATCCATTAAAAGTGCCCAGGTCGAGATAGTTACCGACCTTTACTTTCTGATACATCCCGCCTACTGATAAATGCCAGCTCGTGTCAGAAAGGAAATACCTGCCAATATCATGTCTCAACCCACCTCCCCATAAATTAATCTTGCCAAGATCATCTTTTGTATCGTAAGCAAAAAACCGGGCTACAAGTTCAGTTCCACTCCAGGCCAACGCAAGCTGTGGAACAGCCAGAGTTAAATACTCTACGCCAAAACCGGCCGGGAAAGTAGCGGCTGTGCCATTAATACCTGCTACCGTTTTGGATGCCCTGGGGCCCAGGAGGGTAGGAGCCGATACGATCTGAACAGGGAGAAAACCTTGCGGTGTAGTAGCATCAAAATACTTTAATTTATCACTCAAAATAAAAGAAGCGGTGCCGATAATGTGAAAATAAACCCTGAAATTGGTATCAATACGCGTATGCATGACTTGGCCCGTGTTGAATGCAGAAGTCAATACTGAGGCTATTGGCTGAATATAACCATTTTTATTCGACCCGGAATAAGAACCGATATAACTGTCAACTTGAGCTTTGGATATAAGTGCAGGTAAAACAAAAACAACGGCTAAGATCAAACGGAAGACAATCGGGTATCGTGAATTTTTATATTTCATATTATTAAATTTACAGAAATACAAAGATTGAATTACTTTTTTTTTTAGACAATCCCCTTTAGAGGGTATTTTTTCCATCTCCGGTTTTGGACATGGACTGTAAGGACAATACTATTTACCCATCCCTCCGACAATTAATCATGCAAATCCATCAATCGGAGCCATAACTGATCGTTCAGCTTGTTACCAGGTTGTTTTACTTATCAAACCCATTGATCAGACACTCCCCGCAGCCTGAGCCGGTAAGATTTTAATGATAAAAATTCCGTTATCTTCTTCAATCTATTTTAACCCCCAGGTTTGGTGCAATGTCACTAATTACTAATCACGAACCATTAGCCAATCCCCTCAGGAGGGTATTTTTGTCATATTATTCCCTAATTGTTTGATCCCACTGTCAAAATGTACTTAATTTGAAAGAATAAATAAAACCAATATGAAAAAAGCCAGGGGGTTATTAATTCCGGGCGTACTCACGGCCATACTATTATTCCCATCTTTTTTATCCGCAAATAAAGAGGTAGACTGGGCAAGCCGGCAGATGATACAAAGCCTGGTAACCTGCGAAGATCCAAAGTCGGATATGTCCCTGGAAGCGGTAAAAAATTTATCAGACCACCAATTTAGTAAAGCTGGCATACACCAAAATTTTGGCTTTACCACCTCAGCCTGGTGGTTGAGATTCAACCTGGAAAATACGACAGGGCAGGATGAACGTTGTTTGCTTCGACTGGCCAACGGACACATCCATGACATTCAGTTTTTCCTGGTGGGCGCAGATGAAACGATTAACTACCAAACCGGAAACTATTATTCCAATAACTCAAAGCCCCTTCGGTTTACGGAATACCTATTTCCGCTTGAATTAAAAGCAGGCCGTAACTATACGGTTTATCTCAAACTCGCTAAAAGAGGAGCTGAACTCAGCGCCCCACTTCAAATCCTCTCCAGAGAATATGACTATGCTACCATCTTCAATGGCTGGAACCTGTTATTTGGAGCGACCTTTTTATACATCGCCATACTATTTATTTGCACCTGTATTATTCGGACTCCGGTAATCCTGTTTTATTTTATATATGCCTGTTGCCTTTGCCTGTATATGGCTTCCACAAAAGGGGTTTCTTTTGCTATGTTATGGCCTAACCAACCCTGGATTCAAACCAATGTACTGGAACTGAGTAAACACCTGGCCAATATCTTTTATATCCTGTTTATCATGAAATTTATCGGCTGGAATTCACAGTATCCCCGGATCAATGCTTTTTTGAAAACCTGTATCCTATTATCCGGGTTAAATATTCTGTTCCGGCTGACTTATTCCGTATCGGAAGTGATACCCGACATCCTCATGATGCGATTTGTCCAGCTCACCTCCCTGCTGTTACCAATAGCAGATGCATTTTTAGTTTATTTGTTGTACCAATCCTGGAAAATAACTAAAAAAACAGAAGTGTTTTGGTTGTTATTTATTACTGCCGGGTTGATCATTCCATTGATATTTCTGGTCTCCCTGCATTTTGGCTGGATCCCTGCGCTGGCATTATATCCTAATTTACTGGTGATTATGTTTTTGATTGAGATCATTTGCATCAGTGCAATCATTGTGTACCGTTATTATGAATTGTACAAGAAAGAATTGTATCACCTTAGAGAAATCACCAACTTGAAGAAGAAAGCGGTCGAGAATATTCTTTTGGGTCAGGAAGAAGAAAGAATACGTATAGCTAAAGATCTGCACGACGGTATCAGCCTTTCATTGGCTCATATCCGGATGAGACTTTCTTCATTTGAGGCTCAATTAATTGCAACAAGTCAAAAAACGGTTATCCGTGAACTGCTTGACCAATTGGGTAACACCTCAAAAGAAGTCAGGAGTATTTCACACAACCTGGCCCCGCTTTCTCTACAACACCAGGAGCTGACCAAAGCTATTGAGGAATTGGTTTACCAGATCGAATTGGTAGATGCCAATATGGACATCGAGTTTTATTATCCGGAGGATATCAATAAAAGCCTCAGTCCTATGCACAAACAGAATATCTATCAGATCGTTAAAGAGTTATTTAATAATATCCTGAAATATGCCCAGGCGTCACATATTGAATTGAGATTTTCAAGGGATCAGGACAGTTTTCAACTTGTCATCGAGGATAATGGCAAACCGTATAATCCGGATGCCGGTTTAAATGGACTAGGACTGGCCAGTATCAAATCCCGGGCTACCCTGCTTAATGGATGGTTTACCATTCTGCCCAGACACGGTGGGGGTATGTTGCATCAATTTAAAATCCCGGTATCAGGATAGATTGTTTTCAATGACATACTTGATAATATCGGTATTGGAATGTAAACCCAGCTTTTTAAGGATGTTTTTCCGGTGAGAGTGGACGGTATGTTTACTGATGAAAAGAGTTTGTGCAATCTGCTGCTCCGTATTTCCTTTGACGATCAGGGAAATGATATCCATTTCCCGGGTTGATAAAGGTTCTGATAGCGGGTTTGAGCCATTAATACTGCTGGGCGTTATATGGGTATAGTTGATGTTTTTATTGCCCATCCACACCAAGTCCAGGGCATGTCTTAATTCCTCGAGGGTGACGTCTTTTCTTAAATAGGCACTGATGCCGAGGGTAAAGGCTTGCTGGACCAGGGAAGGGGATTCATAAGCACTCAGGATCACCCATTTGACTTGTCCGTTTTGTTGTGCCAACGCACCGATATCGGTGATCCGGTTTTCCCGGTTGTAAAATACATCGATCAATACGATATCAATGGTGTGAGGTTGGTTAAGCGCGGCCTTCAATAAATCAGGGCTTTTAAATTCCCCGGCCCATCTAAAGAATTCCATCTGATCCAATAAGGCACGCAGTCCCCCCAGGATCAGAGTATGGTCATCGACACAAACAACGTTTGCCACAATGATCCAAATTACAAAATATTTTCATTTAAGGCTGAAACCGGAAACAGTCAGAATACCCCACTTATACTGGAGCGGCGTGGTAAATCTTTAGGAATTGAAGTTAATTTTTATGAGCCAGCGGCTTGCGATAAGCAATGGGGAAAACAGCGCTGCCATAATTGGAATAATCCTGATCAGCCGCAATGGGCATTTTATAATTAGAGATAAAGGTCAGGAGCAGGGGATTAAAGACAGCCGCATCGATTTTTTTTGATCCTGGTTTAAGAAAATATGAAAAATGTTTAATAGTGCCGTCCTTATGGTAATATACTGAAAACCAAAATTTACATCCTTTAAGGTCAATCCCAAATTGGCTTGAAAGATCATTGAGATCAGCCAGCATATACATCCATTTGTCATAAGCCAATAACACTTCATCCTGGCAAACCTGAAGCAGGGACACCTGTTGTAAATTTAATTTTTCACATTCTTCGCTGTATTGGCCGATTAAAAACACGGGGGGAATAGAATCCATAAATGAACCCGGAACCTCAGTCAATGGCTCAGGTCCGGCTGAAGCCTGGATGTCGAACGACATCAGGCAACCGACAAACAGCATATAGATTATGGCTCTCAAGACTTTAAAATTACAATTTTCCTTATAATTGCAAGACAGAAAAATATATAATATTTTTAACATATATTTTGGCTCCTTAGTCGAAAAAATGATTCTATTTGGATTTATGGTTCTAATATTGGGCAATATCATCACTTTGTAAGTCAATGTCGTTTAGTTAACAAAATCTTACTCTGTGGTTTCTAGTGACTATCTTCCTTTGACTGCGAAGCCGGGTGAAGTCGTCGATCATAGAATACCTGGGAGTTCACATAGATTTTTAACTTACCTGACATTGATTTGTATGTAATACATATATCTATGACAATCGACATTCTGGCGGCATTTATGGCAGCTTATGGTTTTTATCTCGGTTTTACCAAGGGCATCATTAAAGCGCTGTTTGGTATCATTGCGGTTGTTATTGGTTTGATTGCCGCTTTAAAACTTTCTCCTTTTTTTGTAGGATTATTAGAAAAGGTTACCGGTAACAACAACCCCCTGCTCTTTTTAGTCGGCTTTGCATTGACCTTTGTCCTGACCCTATTCCTCATCCGGTTTATTGGTAACCGGTTTGAAGACCTGTTGAAAGCCATTAAAATAAATTTTTTCAACCAGGTTGTAGGAGGGGTGGCATTATGCCTTTTGTTCCTGGTCTTATTCAGTTATGGAATCTGGTTTGCCAATCAAATCAAAGTGATTCCGGAAAAAGCCAAGAAAGCCAGTTATACCTATTCCTACCTGGAAACATTACCTGAAAAGTCCAGGGCAGCGCTGGCTAAGACCAAACCGTTATTTAAAGAATTTTCAGACAAATTCAGTGAAACGATAAGCCAGGTTAAAAACCAATAATGCGAACCAGTTTTTTCCTGTTTCTCTTTTTTATTATCAGTCTGATTCACCTCTTTTCGGAATTTTTTGGCTGGGCTCCGGTGGTGGTCTGGACCAAGATCCTCCTGATGCCGCTGTTGATGCTGGCTTTGTGGCGGGGTTTGGCAAAGAATGAAATCAATATATCCGTTCAGTTGGCCTTGCTGGCTCTGGTTTTCAGCACTGCCGGCGACCTATTTCTCCTGGCCGAAAAAACCAAAAACCTGGAGATTTATTTTTATCTGGGGCTGGGCTCTTTTTTACTGGCCCAATTAAGTTATTGTTTTTCCTTTATGAGGTCAGGTCATCACCCCCTGCCTGTGATATGGAAGGCAATTTATCCGCTTTATTACCTGGTTTTTATATTCTTGCTCATACCGGTCCTGCCGCCAGTATTGTTAATTGCGGTAATGGTATACGGACTCTCGCTGACGGCAATGGCCTGGAACAGTTGGAGAACCCTGACGGGTAAGGGCTGGTGGGCATATGCCGGAATAGCCGGGGCTATATTATTTCTGATTTCAGACAGCCTGCTGGCTATTAACCGTTTTAAAACCAATATTCCTCATGCCGGTTTTTGGATTATGGCGACGTATATAGGGGCTCAGTACCTGATCATACAAGGAATAGCCGATAAATCAAGGTCGAAACTAAACTTCGTTCACTGATTGATTGATGGCTGACCAGAGTCGATCTTTTAATTCTTCTAATCCACTTTGGTTGACGGCGGAAATCAAGGAATAGGGTACGCCTTTGGGTATTTTACGTTTGAGTGCCGTGACACCTTTGGAATCTAGCAAGTCCATCTTGCTGATCACGAGGTAACGAGGTTTATCCATCAGTTCTGGATTAAACTCCTTCAATTCTCTGGTCAGTATTTTATATTCTTTGCTGATGCTTTCGCTGTCCGCAGGAATCATAAATAACAAAACCGCATTGCGTTCGATGTGACGGAGAAAACGAACGCCTAAACCACGGCCCTGGTGAGCGTCTTCGATAATTCCAGGAATATCGGCCATGACAAAGGACTTTTCGTCCCGGTATTTGACAATGCCCAATTGGGGTACTAAAGTGGTAAATGGATAACTTGCAATTTTAGGTTTTGCGGCCGTCAGGGAAGCCAGCAAGGTGGACTTACCTGCGTTCGGAAAGCCTACCAAACCAACATCCGCCAGAATCTTTAGTTCAAAAGATAACCAGGCTTCTATACCAGGTTCTCCAGGTTGGGCAAACCGCGGGGTCTGATGAGTAGAGGACTTGAAGAATGCATTACCCTTACCTCCTCTTCCTCCCTCTAATAAAACTTTTTGTTCCCCTTGCCTGGTGATCTCGGCTAAAAAATCTCCGGTTTCAGCATGCCTTATGATGGTGCCAAGGGGTACTTCAATATCTATATTATCTCCACCGGCCCCACTGCGGTTTGATTTGGCCCCCGATTCACCATCTCCTGCAAAAATGTGTTTTCTGTAACGCAGATGCAGTAAGGTCCATAATTGGCTGTTACCGACAGCAGCAATATATCCACCATGACCACCATCTCCACCATCCGGACCGCCTTTGGATACAAACTTTGCCCGGTGCAAATGAACCGAACCCGGGCCTCCTTTTCCGGAGCGGCATTGGATTTTTACAAAATCAATAAAATTTTCTTCTGACATGTTTTGTGTTGATCAATATACAAACTGAGTCGTATATCGATCGTCGATTAGAAGGCAAAGTTCTTCAAATATTTCATCGATGGTCCCCATACCATTGACCTGCACTGCCTGGTTTTTTGATTCATAAAAGTTATAAACAGGGGTTGTCTCTTCTTGATATACGGTCAGCCTTTTACGAACTATTTCTTCATTGACATCATCTGTTCTGCCGGAAGTTTTACCCCGGTTGAGCAGACGGTTAACCAGTTCCTGTTCATTGACTTCGAGCGAAAGCAAGGCTGTGATGTTTACGTTTTTTTCTTCCAGTAATTCATCCAGGGCCTGCGCTTGTGCAATAGTCCGGGGAAATCCATCGAGAATAAAACCATTAATGCTCCCAGTTTGTTCCATCCTTTGTTTGAGCATCGCAATGGTCACATGATCCGGAACCAATTGGCCCTGGTCCATAAACGATTTGGCCAATTTACCCAATTCAGTCTGGTTGGACAACTCATAACGGAACATATCACCGGTAGACCAGTGTGCTATATTGTATTTTTCAACCAACCGTTGAGCCTGAGTTCCTTTACCAGAACCCGGTGGCCCAAACAAAATTAAATTTATCATTCGCTTTTAATGCTCAGTTTCAACGTGTGCGAAGGTACAAATATCCAAGCACACGGCCTCATTGGGAAAAGAGCTGGAGTAGGACCTTTTGCAAAACTATAATTTTCTAATAATAGGATGAGAATTTGTATTTATAGCTGAAGCCCAAACAGTTGTATTGTGTCTAAAATGCGCGTTTCGGCTCCCTGGGCCTTTTCTAAAACCAAACGGGCTGGCAGATCATAATATCCTAAGGAATGCATAATCTCAAGTTAGGCTTATCTAAAACGGATCATTGAGTAATCAAAATAGGATCGGGTTGACGATATCGGATAAACCACTGTTTAATGCCGAGCCTACAATGGAAATGAAATCGTTTATTCCCTGATTAAGTTATAACCCTTCTGGCTACTTTGAATTTAGCACTCCAATATTCCGAGCTTTTTAATTTTTCTTCCACTACACCGCGGCTGGTAGTGGCATGGGTAATATAAACTACCCCTCTTTTTACTTTGCTCACTATCGCCACGTGGTGAATTCTTTTATGACCAAAAAATAACAGATCACCTGCTTCGACTAAATCCATTTGAACGGGCGACCCGATCTGGGCCTGATCACTTGCTTTCCTCGGTAAACGAAGCTCAATTTTTTTAAATAAATAATTGGTGAAGCCTGAACAATCAAACGATTTTGGGCCAGTGCTACCGATTTTATAAGAGGTGCCTAATAGAGATTTAGCCGTATCCTGGATTTTTTCAATTTTTATCTTCCTGGCTTCCTGCTTGCGTTTTAGTTCCTGGGAATATCGATGATCTTTGAGAGAAGCGGTAGTATCTACGATATGTCTGGATTGGTTACAAGCTACAAAGAGAAGTAATGACATACCAATACAGACTAGTTGGCGCAAAAGAGATATGATCATGGAACCCCAAAGGTATCCACCTCATATTCTAAGTTTTTATAATACGATGTTAACGAGCGTTAATATTTGTTAATTAACTGATTATGAAAACTTTAACCTACAGTTTTAACTCGAAACATCCTATATCTGGTAAGCTGGTTTCTCTTTTTATTCCCAGTATATCAAAGGGAATATTATCGAGCGGCTTGGCCTTCCCGTTGACCACGGAATTGGTATCCAATCTGAAATCCAGTTTGTCTGCATCCAGGAATACAGTATCCGTTGTTTTGGCCCGTATACATCCCGGACATTGTTCAAAAAATTTGGGGTATTGGTCAGGCTTTAGGAGTTCTTCAGATTTGATAAAACAATGGTTAAAGCCGATCTGAAACTTAAAGGGATCTTTTGGATTGGATAAATCCGCCAGGTCAAGTTCATCCTGGCCGGAACCAAATAGTATACAATTGTTTATGCTCGCAAAAAGCGGGTAAACTTCAACTTGACGGGTTTCGGGGTTTCTGAGGATAGCATTATTCATTGACAAGGCTTCTGCATCATTGCCATAACTCGCTATCGTACAATA
>Ga0163150_10002300_pt1 | contig 29703 bp, 32 predicted proteins | sample OliLakLV19P2IB_FD_148628 | JGI IMG/M metagenome (GOLD analysis project Ga0163150, IMG submission 148628) | Freshwater microbial mat bacterial communities from Lake Vanda, McMurdo Dry Valleys, Antarctica - Oligotrophic Lake LV.19.P2.IB | ecosystem: Environmental > Aquatic > Freshwater > Lake >...
GAGTCGTTAAACGCGCGTGGAGAGGCGGTCAGTCGTCCGAGCCTTCGGGCTCTGGCGCACGCCTCGGTGAAACGTGAATCTGAAGGTAGAGGTCAGCTTGTCTGATCACTACCGATTAGAGCAACGGGTGGTCGTCTGCCACCTGCGCAACGCCGTCCGGGCGTCGTCCTCGGACCATCGTCCCGTCTCGAGCGTGACGTTCCGCCCCGTCATCGGGTCTCGGCCGCAGATGCGCCAGTAGGGTCGGCCGCTCGCGTCCGTCGGCCGGTGATCCATCTTCAGCAGGGTGACGTTGCCGGCCGCCGCCCTCCTGACCATCTCCCGGCGCGACTCCGGCTTGGGCGCCGCCCTCGCCGCGGCCGACGTGCCGACGGAGAACCAGCGGCTGGCCTTGGCGATCTGCCCGTTGCTGCGCGCCAGGCCCTGGTTGCGGAGCGTACGCAGGCACGAGCTGACCTGACCGGGGCTCATGCCGGTATCCGCGGACAAGAGAGCCACAGCCGTCCCCTCCGGGTAGCGGAGGAGGGCCTCGAGGACCTTCTCGGCCTGCGGGGACCATCGGACCGTTTCTTGCTCGGGACCGGGACTCGCCATGACGAGAGCGTACCGCGTTGACACTGGCGGTGTCAACGTCTCGACGGCGTGGGGTCCGACGACCTCCGGAACGACCTCCTCGGTCGCGGGCTCGGGAGGCTCGGGCTCGACCGGCGGGACCGGGTCTGGCTCGACCGCCGCGGCCTCGACCGCCGGGGGCTCGGGCTCGGGCGCGGGAGGCTTGGGCTCGACCGCCGGAACCGGGTCGGGCTCGACCGCCGCGGCCTCGACGACCACGCGCTCGGCCAGAGGCTCGACGGCCGCGGTGGCCGAGACCCGCGGGGATGCCGTGGGGGTCGGCCGGCGGAAGATGCTGTTGGCCGGCACCGGGGGCGGAGGGGTGCGGACCTCCGGCGGACGGCCGCGTCGGGCAGGTTCCCCGAAGCTCCTCGGCTTTCGTCCGCCGCTCTTCTTCCGGAGGTGAAGCATGGCGCCCTTGCCGTCCGGACCGCCACGCGGGTTCTTCGCCCAGAGAAGCCGGCGCAGCAGGAGCAGGGCCTGGGTCTCGATCTGCCGGATGCGCTCGCGCGAGAGCCTGAACCGGGCCCCGATCTTGCCCAGGCTCTGGAGCTCGTCCTTCGCGTCCGAGCCGAGCCCGTACCGCAGGCGCAGGACCGTGGCCTCGCGGTGAGGGAGGAGATCGACCGCCTCCATGACGGTCTGGATCATGAGGTGGTCCTCGATCACCTCCGGCGAGATCTCGCCGCCGGCCGGCTCGAGCCCCGGCCCGTCGTCCTCGGGATCGAGGAGGGCGTCGAGCGAGGTCGTGTTCCTCGCGATCCCCCCGAGCCGGAGCCTCGTCAGCTCGTCGGCCGTCATGCCCATCTTCTTGAGCAGTTCGTCGCCCCCGACGCCCATCGCCTCCCACTTCCCGAGGTTCCGGAGTCGCTCCTTCTTCGCGTGGGAGATCGGGAGCGATGTGTCCTCGTCGAACTGCCGAGTCACGTGGGCCCGGGCCCACCACCGGGCGTAGGTCGCGTACTTGATGCCGCGGTCCGGGTCGAACCTCTTCGCCGCGTCGAAGAGGCCGATCATCGCGGCCTGGAAGCGGTCGTGGCCGCGCATCGGCCCCGCCTCCCGCCAGGCGAGGGCCTTCCATCGGAGCGCCACGTCCCACCGCAGCCGACCCGCCTCGAGGAGCTGTGTCTCGGCCGCGTCCGCGATCTGCCTGTTCCCGGCCGCCCGCTCGGCGCAGATCGCCGCCTCCACGAGCGAGTGGCCGTCGAGCTTCGACATCTTCTGCTTCGGACCGCGGCGGCCGGACTCGAGCACGGCTTTGCCGACCTCGCCCAGCAGGTCGCGGGCCGCGTGCTCGAGGTCTCTGGCCCGCACGAGCAGGAGGTTCGTCTCGTCGTGCTGCATCGACCGCGGTCGCCCCACCATCGTGCCTCCCCCGGGAGGCTATCCCAGGGCGCCGGAAGATGTCACTGCTGGTGACAACGTGGGGCCTGCCCGAGGAGCAGCTCGATGCTGAACTTATGGGGCGGGAGTGGAGAGGGAGCGGCGGACCCCCGGAGGTCGTCCGCCCACCTGGCGAACGCCTCCGCGGGCCACAGGAAGGGGACGGGGTTGCCGAGCAGGGCGAAAACCTCCGCCTCGTCGGCCGGGAAGAGGGGCGTCCCGACAACCGGTTCCGCCTTGCGGATGAGACTCAGGGTAGGCTTGTGCCCCCTCCACCGAGGCTCGTCCCAGTCCTTCATCAGGACGCGGACCCCGAGCCAGTCGAGGAACCATCGGATCTCCCCGTGGACCTCGGCGATGCCGCCGTACGTCGAAGGCGGATTCATCAGTCGCGGAGGGGAGGCGTCGGTCGGGCAGGACAGCACGATCGAGGCGTAGGTCGAGGAGCTCCGTCCCGGGACGATGCCGAACCTGGCAAGGTCTCGAGCGCGCTCGCCCGGCGCGGCGACGTCGTGGTGTTCTCGCCCGACGGCGTGATGCGGTGATTGGAACTCCGACGAATCTGCCCAGCGCAGGACCGAGCGTCCCGACGGGAAGGTCGCGACCTCGACCGCCCGCACGATGTCCCACAACAAGAAGGAGTGCATGGACCGACCTTACCACGTCCGTCGCGCGTGGCCGGAGGAGGCTACATCGCACCGTCCCCGGCGTTGCAGTCCCCGTCGTGCCTCCACCGCGGGAGACTGTCCCAGGGCGCCGGAAGATGTCACTGCTGGTGACAACGTGGGGCCTGCCTCATGGGGACCAGGCGGGAGGGGAGGGAGCGGCGGACTCCCGGAGGTCGTCCGCCCACCGGGCGAACGCCTCCGCGGGCCATAGGAAGGGGACGGGGTTGCCGAGCAGGGCGAAAATTTCCGCCTCGTCGGCCGGGAAGAGGGGCGTCCCGACGACCGGTTCCACCTTGTCCACCCTGTCCCCCGCCTTGTCCCCCCACACCACGGCGGTGACGACCGGGTCGCTGGCCCACCGAGGATCGTCCCAGTCGTCCTTCATCAGGACGCGGACCCCGAGCCAGTCGAGGAACCATCGGATCTCCCCGTAGACCTCGCCTCTGTGGAAGATAGGCGGCGAGATCCTGGACCCGACCCGGACCCAGCGCAGTTGCGGAGGGGAGGCGTCGGTCGGGCAGTACAGCACGATCGAGGCGTGTTCTTCAACTTTGACGTGATGGCCGAGTTTGTAGGTCGAGGAGTTCCGTCCCAGCGCAGTGACGATGCCGATGCTGAACCTGGCGAGGTGAGGTTTGAACACAGACAGATCTGCCAAGCGCAGGACCGAGTGTCCAGACGGGAAGGTCGCGACCTCGAGCGCCTGTATGGTGTGCCACAACAAGAAGGAGCGCATGGACCAATCCTTACCACGTCCGTCGCGCGTGGCCGGAGGAGGACTACACCGCACCGTCCCCGGCGTTGCAGTCCCCGTCGTGGCGCAGCTTCAGGCAGTCGCCGCGGCCGTCCGGATCGACCGCGGCCGCCCCACCACCATGCCTCCCCCGGGAGGCTACGTGATGAACGCCTGGTGCGGCGAGGGGCGGGTCCGCTTCGTCGTCGTGTTCGACGGACCGAACGACCTCTCCTCGATCGAGGTGGCCCGGTCCCGTCTTCAGTGGTTCGTCCAGACCTTCGTGGGCGTCGGCTCGCTTCGCGACTGGGACTCGGGAGAGGGCCTCGAGGAGCTGATGCCCGTCCGGACGGCCTTCTGCGTCGACCACATGCCGAACGAGGTCTTCTGGTGCGGGGACGAGGGAGGCCTCGTCGACGAGGCCTTAGCCTCGAAGGCCGCGGACCTGGCCTCCTCCCTCGGCTGGCCGCGGTGGGACCTCGCCTCCGACGTGGTCGTGGTCGACGTGTACTCGGCGGTGACCGATGGCTGATCTGTGCGTTCCCGAGCCCCGGCAGAGGGTTCCGGGGGGTCCCCGCTCGGCGGCGGCGCCGTCGTCCACCTCCCAGGCGATCGACGCTACCACTGCTCGTACATCTTGCCGAGCGACGAGGCCTTGTACCGGTGGCCAGCCGCTAGCACGGCGGCCGAGGGTGGCCGGCCAGAGACGGCGAGGGTGTACCGGCCAGGCGGGACGGGGCCGGGGTCGTGCTCGGCGCCGTCGGTGCCGACGAGGACCGCGGACACGCCCGGCGACGTCCCCCAGAGCGCCTCGGAGGGGGAGGCCTCGCCGTCGTCCTCGTCGATCGTGGCCGGGGCGGAGGGGCCCCAGAACCAGTCCCACCACGAGCCGTCGCCGGCCGCGGCCCCCTCGGTTCCCACTGCCGCGGCCCCCTCGGTTCCCACGGCGGCGACGAGCTCGTCGGGGTCGACGTACGCCCAGGTCCCCTTCGGACCGGGGCGGGTCTTCACGGCGAAGTGGAGGTGGGCGCCGGTCGACCGGCCGGCGCCCGGGTGGCCCTTCGCTCCGCCGGACAGGCCGATCTGAACTCCCCGTCCGACCCTCTGCCCTTTCTTCGCGTCGATGCGGGAGAGGTGGCAGTAGATCGTTCGGAGCGTCGGGGAGTGCTCGATGCACACGCCCCACCCGCAGGCCCCGGTCGTCGTCACGTAGGCGACCACGCCGGCCTCTGCGGCGAGGACCGGCGTGCCCGCCGCCGCCCGCAGATCTTGTCCCTCGTGGTACTTCCGCGTCCCGGTCACGGGGTGCGTCCGCCAGCCGAACGGCGAGGTCTCGGCCCGGACCTCGGACCGCAGGGGGAAGAGTAGGGCCTCCGCCCCGTACATCTCGACGAGGGCCGTGACGGCGTCCGCCCCGCCGTGGTGGTGCAGGTCGAGGAGGCTCCGGAACACCAGGTCCTGCTGGTTGCCCAAGATCTCCGAGGCCTCGTCCCAGTCGTCGGAGAGGTTGCCGTTCCGCCGGGCCCGCGGTGCCGCCTGTCGGTCGCGGAGGGCCTCGTTCCTCTCCTGCTCAAGGATCTGGGCGAAGAGGGCGTCGGGATCGGGCCAGGCGCCCTCGAGGCCCCTTGTCCACTCGCCGGCCCACCGCCGGGCCCGGTCGGCGAGGAAGGCGACCGCCCATCGCAGGTCCTCGTTCGGGACGAGGTCGTCCTCGTCCCGAGGGGGAGAGGGAGGAACCTGCGACAGGGCGGCGCCCGCAAGCGAGGCGAGGAACACGGCCAGCAGATCCATCATGTCCTCTGTTTCCGGAGCCGATCTTCGGCCCAGCGGCGGGCAGACCCGAAGGTCACGGTCATCGGCCACCCGCCGGAGAGGCCCCGCGCCGTCACCACCCGGCCGAGGGCATCCTCGTGGGAGAGCCTCCACCCGACCCGGAGCATCGCGTACGCCGCCGAGGCCGACCGGGAATGACCCGCCGCGCAGTGGAGCAGCACGGACTGGCCCGCGACGACGTGGCGGCGGACGAGGGACAAGATCCGGTCAAGCATGCCGTCCGGGAACGGGTGGCCGTCGAGGAACCCGAACTGCAGCACCCAGGCTGCCTTCGGGTACTTCCAGCGGTTCGACCGCCGGCCCGATGCCCCGCACAGGTCGACGACGAGGCCCCACGAGGAGGACGACCGGGGGGACTCCTGGTCCCCGACGTACAGGCCTGGCCCGACCTCCCGGAGGTTCTTGTCGGCCGCCACCCACCGGGGGAACGATGCCTCCGGACGGTGCGTCCACGGAGGGGAAGGAGCTTCCCTCCGCTCGTCTCTGGAGTAGAGCCTCGGTCGGGAGAGCGTCACGATCGAAGCTATCCCAGGGGCCCAGTTTCCCATCCCCCTGGGGGCGTTGACACAGATGGTGACAACCGTTAGCTTCCGACCACCAGGGAGGTCTCGGACGGCGGCAGGACCGAGGGTGGCGAGGCGGCTCCGGCCGGCGTTCCGGCGGCGGCCCCGGCGTCGGCCCCGGCGTCGGTCGTGATGGAGGCCCACGGCGTGCTCCTGCAGATCCGGCAGCACCTGCACGACCGGTTCGGGGCGACGGGCCCGGTGTGGATCGCGGCGACCCGTACCGACGACGGCTCGACCGACGGGAACCTCACGTTCCAGATCAAGTTCATGATCCGAGGCCGGGACCTGACGCTCAACGTCTCCGCCAACGACATGGAGAAGAACGGCACGTCCTCGCTCGACGGCGCCTACACCCGCCTGATGGGCCGGTAGGGAGGGGGTCCCGCGGTAGTAGGGGGTCCCGCCGTGCCCGAGGAGACCCTGCCCCCCGGCACTCCTGTTAGGCTCCGTCCATGCCGGGTCGCATCTACACGAACGTCGTCACCATCGGCTCGGTCTCGATCTACGAGGTCACGGCCGATCCGAACAGCTCTCTCGTAGCGGCGAGGGGAAGCCTTGCCGTCCGCTCGGACGGAACGAATACCGAGGTCTGGCAGAACACCGACGGCGCCTCGACCTGGCAGATTGGAATCTCCACCGCCGGTCTCCTCGGAGCTCGCCACGAGCTGTGGGTCGATCAGCAGAGCGAAGCCCAGGCTGAGAATGGCACGGTCCTGTACCCGTTCACGACGCTGCAGGCGGCGATCAACCGGGCCGCGGCCCTCGCTACCTCTGACGCGATCTCCTCGTGGCTCATCCACCTCGCCGCCGGAGATTACGCGGAGGACATCGTCGTTCCGGGGACACTGCAGCTCTCGATCGAGGGACTGCTCTACGGCCCTTTGGTCATGATCTCCCCCCCGAGTGGAAGCATCGTCTGGCAGGTCGATAGCGGAGTTCTCAACCTCTCGACCCTGACGGTGAACGGACAGATCTCCATCGTCGACGGAGCTGCTCCCAACTATGGAACCGCCATCTTGGAGAACATCGACATCTACGACGACATCATCCACGACCCCGCCAGCAGCGCTGGCGTCTCGATGGCGATCCGGGGTCAGTTCAACTCCTTCGGCGGAGGAATGGGCGGAGGTCTTCCCTTTACATGCAACGGCCGAACCTCGATCCGGGGAGACATAATCCTCCGCAACAGTTCCGTCCTGACCGTCATCGGCGCGGAATGGACCAGCAGCATCATCTCGGTGAGCGAATGCGAAGCGTTCGGGTGCCTCATCGGATCTTTTGGGGGGAGCGCCTTCGACCTAGAGCTCGGCGCCTGGTTCAGGGAGTGCTCGTTCACGGGGACGCCGACCTTCACGTTTGCCTTCCCCTCCGGTACTCTCGGTCTCGACGAGAACTCGTACAGCTCCTTCCTCTCGAATTCTGGGGTCATCTCGAACGGATCTAGGGTCAACGCCTGGTACGACTACATCAGGTCGACCCTCGACGATGCACCAGGAACCACCCACACCATCTACGTCGACAACACCGAAGGTATTGGTAACGACGGTAACACGGGAGCTATCTCCTCTCCCTTCGCGACGCTGGCGAGGGCCTACCAGTACTGCCGGTCGACTCCGAGTTTGTCGTACACGGTCAACGTCATCCCCTCGCTCACCCGCTACTCCTGGCCGGGTATGGCATTGATGGGATGGAACTGGGCCACGATCCAGTGTGACCTCCTCCTCGACGCGACCCAGGGGACCCTCACCATCTCAGGCGTCGGCGCGAGCTCGCAGGCGAACGGGATCGTGCTCACCTGCACCGGAGGAACAGCCGGCGCCTGGGCGGTGGACCAGTTCCGAGGTCGAGTCGTAAAGTACGTCGCTGGTACCGGCATCAACGGGACGTTCGGGACGATCTACGCGAACACCGCGAACACGCTCTCCGTGACGACCGACCGCCGCGGCACGTTCACCGTTCCAACCGTCGCTGGCACGATCGAAATCTACAGCCAGCAGGCCCAGATCCAGATGCCGTCGAACGGCGCCTGCGTCATCGGGGGCTCAGTCCAGCTCAACTTCATCGGGCTGAAGTTCACAGGCTTCGCTGGAGCCCTCTCGGGTGGTCTGTTCCTCGACGCCACGGACAACGTGCAGTTTCAGCGCTGCCGCTTCGACATCGACGCAGTCTACGCTGCCCGCGGCGGCTCAGCCGAGCTGCGGAACTGCTACGTCCGGAACGACGGAACCTCCGGCGGCCAGCAGCAGGGCATGCTCTCGGCGAGGACAGCAGGCACGCTCCGCCTGTGCGACGGAACAGTTGTCGATGGGACCGCCGCCGCTGCAGCGTCGGCCGCCCAGGCCTGCGTCACCGTCTTCAACGCGACGCTCGAGATGGTAGGCGAGGTCGTCTTCCAAGCGCTGAAGACCTTCGGCGTCCTCTCCTCGGGCGGCCAGATCGTCACGAACCGTATCGTTTCCTCCGCCTGTACCGCTCGGTTCCTGGATTCCTGCACGACAGCCTGGCGCTTCAACGCACACACGACGGCCACGGGCTACGGCGGCAGCGGAGATCTTCCGCCGAGCTACGGCACGATCTCGACGGCCTACGCCGTCGTCGCCACGAAGGGTTCCCTCGTCAATCTCGACTCTACCTCGAGCCTCGTGACGAGCGGGACCACGAACGCTGTCTCCGCCGACAATGGCATCACGGCCTCGACCGTCGCCACGGACGGGACGACCATCCTTCCGGTCGGAGCGACACCGCAGCCGACCACCTTCAGCTACGCGCAGGCAGCTCCGGCGTCGAACGCGCTCGTCGCGGTCAATGCCGGGCTCACGAGCCGCAGGGTCTTCGGCACCTTCACGATTGCGGCGACCGCCGGCAACCCGGCCTCCATCCTCATCGAAGTCGAGACGGGCATCGGTACCGGCGCGTACATCGCCATCGGGACCTTCACGCAGGTCGCGACAGACACCCTCGCCAGGACCTACGGGTACAGCTTCGAGGTCCCGGGAGGTCGACGATACCGCATGACGAAAGGAGCCCTGGCCGGCGTCACCGAGACCTTCACCACCTACAACTTCGCAGATTCGTAGGCGTGAAGGATGGCGAAGGCCTTCCAGGAACCGATTGCCACTACTAGTGTCCTCTGACCTTGTGGTCGGACATCCCTGGGACCGTCGACCCGGACCACCTCGTCGAGAGCCGAGGCGAGGCCGTGTCGAGGTACCGGGATCACCTCGAGCGGAGCCCGGAACTCGTGGCAGATGCGAGGAAGGAGCTTCTCGGCAAGGAACTCGTGTGCAGCTGCACCCCGCTCCCCTGCCACGCCGCCGTTCTCCTCGAGTTCGTGAACAGGCCGTCCGGACCATGGAAGAAGAAGTGATGTCCCGTTCGTGTTCCACCTCGCCACCTGCGGGGTGCTCGTGGCGCGGAGCGACTCTCGGGCTGGCTCCGGGAATCCGTCCCGTCGGTCGATTGACACTCCCAGTGTCAGCGGGTTACCTTCCGAGGCATGAAAGCGACAGATCTGGACGCGGGCCCAGAGACGAACGACCCGGCCCGGGAGCTGTCCGCCGGCCTCGTGTCCATCGCGAGGGGCTATGGGTGGCTCAAGGGCGGGCTCGTCGACCGGGACATCGAGGCCCGGCTCGCGATCTTGGCCCTGGTGAGCCGGCAGCACATGTTCCTGCTCGGGCCGCCCGGCACCGGCAAGTCGTACCTCGCGAACCTCGTCGGCAAGATGCTCGGTCCGGACACGTCGTTCTTCGAGCTGCTGCTGACCCGGTTCACGGACCCCTCCGAGGTCTTCGGCCCCATCTCGGTGAAACGCCTCGTGCAGAACGAGGAGCACGTCCGGCAGATCGAGGGCTACCTGCCCACCGCGGACTGCGCGTTCCTCGACGAGATCTGGAAGTCGAGCTCGGCCATCCTGAACGCTCTCCTTACGATCGTGAACGAGCGAGTCTTCGACAACGGCGGAAAGCGCGTCCCCGTGCCACTGAAGACGATCTTCACAGCCAGCAACGAGCTACCGCAGGACGAGTCGCTGGCGGCGCTGTACGACCGCCTCCTCATCCGCCGCGAGGTAAAGCCCGTCTCCGACGCGACGAAGCTGCTCGACATGCCGGACATCCCGCGTCCGCCCCGGATCAAGCACCTCGGCCTCGTCCAGGAGGCGTGCGGACGGGTGAAGCTCGGGTCCGACCTCAAGAAGGCGATGAAGGACATCAAGGACCGACTGAAGTCGGCCGAGCAGATCGAGGTGGGCGACCGGCGCTTCCAGCAGTCCGCTTCGCTCGTCCGTGCGTCAGCCCTCGTCGGGGGCCGGGCCGAGGCCGAGCCGAGGGACCTCATCGTCCTCGGCCACTCCTGGTGGGCGACCCCGGACCAGGTCCTCACGGTGGCCCGCGTCGTCGAGGAGGAGGTCCGGAAGGCCGAGCGCGGCCGTTCCCCGTCGCCCGGCGCGGCGGCCCGGGCCGGTGCGCCCGGGACACCGCCGCAGCCGCCGGACCGTCCGCCGCCGTCGGCCCCGCAGCCCCCGCCGGCCGGTCACCCGATGCGGAGGCAGCAACCGGGCCGGGCCAACCCGCCGGCCGGCACCGCGCCCTGGCAGCTCGTGATGGCGACCATCCGGTCGAAGTCGATCCAGCAGATGGTCGGCGACCGGACGTTCCACGACCAGATCCACGAGTGCATCGTCTCGGGCGAGGCGCAGTCGACCCACTCGGGCGAGGCGCTCGAGCTGTGCGCGATCAAGCAGGACATCGTGAACATCAGCGGCTGGAAGGGCCCGGAGTGGTAGCCCCGGGGCCGACGTGGCCCCCGGACGACGACCCCATCTGGTGGCCCGAGGTCGCGGAGACGAAGCCCGACGCGGTCCGGGCGATGGGCCCGGTCGTCGCCGCCTGGCTCCTGCCGGAGGTCTCCTCGGAGCCCGACCTCGAGGGGCCGCTCCGCGACCGGGTCGAGGAGCTGCGCCCCGCGGTCCTCCTGTGGAGGCAGATCCGGGGCCCCCTCGACGGCGACGGCGATGTGCGGGCGTTCCTACAGGTCCTGCTCGAGCCCGCGGAGGAGGCGGGCAGCGATGGCGGCGAGGGCGGCGCCGGCAGGGGCGACGCCGATCTGCGGGACGAGGACGGACAGGAGGACCAGGCCGACGACGGGGACGGTCGGGAGAGGTCGGACGGGGACGACGAGAACCTGGAGCCCGACGACCCGGAGGAGGTCGAGGAGGACGCGGACCTCGAGGAGGACGGAGAGGAGGACGCGGGCGGCGAGGACGGCGGCGACGACGGTGACGGGGCCGACGGCGACGACGGCGACGGGGCCGACGGCGAGGAGGATGGCGAGGAAGGGGACGATGGCGAGGCGGACGACGGGGAGGAGGGCACAGCCGAGGACGCGGGCGAGGAGGACGAGGGCGAGGACGGCGAGGAGGAGAGGGATGGAGAAGAGGGGGGAGATGGCGAGGAGGGCGATGAGGCGGAGGGGGACGGCCCGGAGGACGGCGAGGACGACCGGGAGGACGAGCAGGAGGACGAGCAGGCGGACGACGGGCGGGAGGAGGACGACGAGCAGGAGGAGCCCGAGGAGCAGGAGGAGCCCGAGGGGGAGCCCGAGGAGATCGAGGGGGTGGCCCTGCTGCTGCTCGGCGATAGGAAGCCAGACGAGGGAGACGAAGATCCGGAGGACGAGTCTCCGGAGGGCGGCGTGCCGGCCCTCGAGTCCTTGCGCGACGACCGGACCGAGACGCTCGCAAAGTTCCTCCCGAGCCTGCGGCACGGTGAGAACGGGCCGGCCGGGACCGTCTCGCCCCAGAAGCTCGAGGAGCTGGCGCAGAAGTTCGAGCGGGACCCACAGTGGAAGAAGCTCCTGCAGATCATCGGCCGGCTCTCAAGGTCGGCCTGGGCGCCGCCGGCCCGGGTGCTCTCAAACGCCCGGGAGGACGTGGTCGACCTGGAGCTCGGCGACGACCCGACCCGCATCCTCGCGACGGAGATGGCCCGGTTCGGCGTCCCCGAGCTGGTCGGCCGGGCCTACGTCGACCTCCTCGAACGCCGGATGGCCCAGATCGCCTTCACGGGCGACGAGCCGAGGATGAACGGACCTATCCTCGCCGCCGCCGACATGTCGGGGTCCATGGGCCTCGAGTCCGGCCTCGGCATGGACCGGGCGAAACTCGCGGTGGTGCTCCTCCTCTCGCTCGTCCGCATCGCCGACGTGCAGAACCGGAAGCTCTTCGCCTGCGGCTTCACGGAGACCGTGAACTGGTCGTTCGAGGTCCGGAACCCGAAGGAGGCCGTCGACGCAGCCCTGTTCCTCATCCGCGGCCCGCCGTGCCGGGGAGGCACCTGGTTCGACCCGGCGCTCGATCTGCTGTGCGGCCGGGCCGAGGCGGACAGCCGGGCCGGGGCAGACATCCTGTTCATCACCGACGGCGAGTCGACCATCTCCGAACGGGTGAGCCGGCGGATGGCGGCGGTCCGGAGGAAGAACGGCACGAGGCTGTTCTCCCTGCTCCTGCAGAGCGACCACGGCGGCTACGGGTCGGTCCTCGAGATGATCTCCGACCAGGTCATCCGGCTGTCGAGCTGGGAGGACCTCGAGACCCTCACGGAGCAGATCTCGCGCAGCCGCCGGCTGCCGGTGGTCCAGGCCGCTGCCCGGGGCTGGTACCTTCGGAAGTAGTTGTCACTACTGGAGACTAAAGTAGTTGTCACTACTGGAGACTAAGGATACTCTCCACACGGTGCCCCGTCTCGGGGCGAGGTCGACGCGGCCAGTTGGACCGAGTCGCTAAACGCACGCGGAGAGGTGGTCAGCCGTCCGAGCCTTCGGGCTCTGGCGCACGCCTCGATGAAACGTGAATCTACGGCGGTGGAGCAGCTTTGCCTGTTTACTACCGCTTAGAGCAACGGAGGAGGCATGCGCGACGACGACCGGCGGCTCCCCGACCGGGGGTCCGTCCTCGAGAAGGGTGGAGACCAGTGGACCGTGGTCGATCTGACGACCCGGTACGTCCGCCTGCTCGGGGACCGGGGCACCCTCGACGTTCCGATCTGGAGGTGGCCCGACGGGTACTCCGCCGTCGCCGCAGCGGAGGAGGAGGGCGAGGGGCGTCCGATCCGGGCGCTCCTCGTCGGCGGAGAGTCGGGCCGGCACCTCGACCGGATCGAGGAACTCGCCCGCGCCCAGGGCGTCGACATCGTGATGCACTGGCCGATGGACATGCGGCGCCTGCCGAGCAAGCAGATCCCCGGCCACGTCGAGCTTGTCATCTGGCTCGTCTCGCACATGGGCCACAGCGCCTACGACGCCTCGAAGCGGATGGCCTCGGGGCAGGGGATCTCGACCGCCCACGTCCCCTCGGCGGGCTTCGAGTCCGCACTCTCCGCCGAGCTGGACCGCCTCGGCCTCCGCCGGACGCCCCGCTTCTCGGGCCAGTACGAGATGCCGGTCGCGACCCCGGCCCAGGGCCGGTACGTCTGGACCGGCACCACCTGGTCGTGGCAGGACGCCGAGGAGTCCCCCGTCGTTGCCGATGGCGGGGGCTCCGGCGGTGGTGGCGAGGACGTGGTGGCCGGGATCCTGTCCCTCGTCGCGCTGCTCGCCGTGTTCCTGTGACGCCGTGCTCCGACCCGCCGGCCGGGACGCCGCTCGTGTACCGGTGGCCGGACGAGTCGACCGTCAGCCTCCGGTTCCTCCGGTGCGCCTCCTCCGGCGGCCCGTGGCGGGTCGGAGAGGGAGTCGTCCAGCTGCTCGTGAGGTACCGCCTCCGGGACTACTCCCCGATGTTGCCGCCGGCCGGACCAGCGTTCGGCGTGGCCGTGCTCTGTCCGGGAGTCGTCGAGGGCCCCGTGCTGTACGTCCAGAACGAATCGCTCCCGAGCGTGGAGAAGCCGGTCCGGCCGACGACGAGGCCCGCGTCCGAGAACGTGCAGGGCCTGTCAAAGAAGCTCCGCGGCCTCGTCCTCGACATGGGCGCGGACCGCTGCTTCAGAAGCGACGTTGGGCTCCTGCCGACGCACCGGCACGACCAGCACCGGCACAACCAGACCTCGGCCGTTCCGATGCCCCGGTGGGTGCCGGACGAGGAGTGGGATCTGCGGCTGCAGATCGCGGAGCGGTACGTCGTGGGCGTCATGGGCCGGACGTCGACCGCTACCCTCCTGGCGGCGAAGGATCTGCCACCGTTCCTGGGGTGGATCCCGGGGCTCACCCTGCAGACCGAGCACCCTGGCGCCACGACCCACGCGTACAACGCCGCCGATCAGCGCCTGGTCGGGCTCGAGGAGGCCCGGCTGCGCGGCAACCTCGCGACGCGGTGGCACGCCCACGCCTCGGGAGGCAGCGGTTCCTCGAGCAACTCTGTGCACTACACCGGGTGGTCCCTCGAGGAGGTCGTGAAGACCATGCTCGACGTGGAGGGCCTCGTCCCCACCTCGAGGCAGGCCAGGTGGGAGGCGGAGAACGTGGAGCGCGGAGAGTTCGTGCTCCCGACCGGCGACGAGGTTGAGCTGTTCCGCGCCCTCGGCGAGCGCCTGCCGTTCTTCTGGGGCTACGAGGGCCTGCGGAGCTTCGTCCTCGAGCGGGCGGCCGGGGACGCGGCGTGAAGGGTCCTTCGGCAGGAGGCCGCCTCCGACCGGCCCAGCCGTAGACACCAGTGGTGACATCGGATAGCTTCCACCGTCGCCGCGGAACGGCGCCGGAGGATTGATGGGCAACGGGCTTGCTGAGCACGTGGAGGTCGAGGTCGGTGGTCCCCTCGACGAGGCGCGGCTGCGCGGGATCGTAGTCCGGGCCCTGCGGCTGCGGAACTGGTGCTCGTCGGAGACGAGCGACGAGGTGACGGCGTTCCTGGCGGGCGAGGACCGGTTCGACCGACCGGCCGGATCATGACCGAGAAGTTCGTCCCCGTCGTCCCGAACGGCGACCTGTGGGTCAACCCGGACCCGAAGGGCCCCTGGGCCAGGGTCGCCGTGTGCTCGCGGTGGGCCAATGCCGAGAAGGTGGCCCGGGTCTGGGGCCACAGGCCCGCCGTCGTGGGGCCGCTCCGGACGGTCGAGGGGGTCGACCTCCTCGTCAGGAGCCTCCTCGCGAACCCCCAGATCCGCGTCGTGTTCGTCGACGGGCCGGACGCCCTCTCCACCAACGGGGCCACCGCCGCGGCCGAGGCGTTCTTCCGGAGGGGCGACGTGGGGGCCCTGGCGGACGAGGAGGATCTGCGGACCCTCGCGGCGCTCCTGGTGGCCCGCCTGGCGGTCGACCAGGAACTCGAGGCCGAGGGCCCGGCGGCGGTGACGTGGACGGCCGTGGACCGGCACGACGCCGTAGGCCTCATCGACATGGTGGGCAGGAAGCCAGAGACCAACCGGTTCATCGTGTCGATGATGCTCGAGCTCAGTCGCGACAGGCCGGGCGGCAAGCACGTGCTGCCCCCGCCCCCGCCGAAGGCGACCACGGTCGCCCCGGCCGGCGACCCCGGAGAGCGGGTCGTCGCCGACACCATCGCCGAGGCGTGGCCGCAGATCTTGGCCCGCATCGTCCGGTTCGGACGGGTGGTCCCGACGCAGTACGGCGACACGAAGGAGCTTCTGGACCTCGTCTCCGTCATCCGCGACCCGGCTGCCTCGCTCGAGGCGTTCGACCGGGAGGGCGGCGCCGAGCATCCCCTGTTCGAGAAGACGTGGGCCGCCGTCGAGCAGTACCACTCGTTCGTGACGGGCAGGGAGCCCCCGGACGGCGTCGACTACACCTACGGCAGCCGCATGCACGGGACGATGGGGCCGGCCGACGAGGTCCGCCTGGCCCTCATCGCCGGGATCGAGTACATGCGCCCCATGCGCCAGGGTCCCGGGCTCGGGCTGCAGTTCTTGGGACAGAGCCTCGGCGGCGTCGACCAGTTCGAGGAGATCGAGGCCCTCCTCCGGGAGAAGCCCGGGACCCGGGCCGCGTTCATGACACCGTGGCGGCCGGAGGAGGACGCCGGCAAGGAGTCGAACCGGCCGTGCCTCGTCGGGGCGTGGTTCCGGGTCGTGGACGGACGGACCGACGAGGAGGTCCGGAAGGTCTGCGACGAGCAGGTCGGCCTCCTCTCCCGCCGCCGGTCGCTCCACCTCACGGTCCAGTTCCGGTCCCACGACATGTGGGGAGGTTGGCCCATGAACCTCGCGGCCTTCTGCCGGATGCTCGTCGAGACGGCGGGCCGGCTCGGGCTCGAGGTCGGGCACCTGGTCTGCCTGTCGATGTCGGCGCACCTGTACGACCGGACCTGGGAGAGGGCGGAGAGGCTCGCGGACGCCTGGAAGCCGGTCGGGATCCAGTTCGACGCCCGGAGCTCGTGGAGGATCGAGCAGGCTCCTCCTCTGCCCGTCTCCGAGAACGAGGAGTTCCGGTCGCCCCTGGACGGCCGGCCGTACGTCTACGCCGCCGGCCGGCTCACGGACGTGGTGGCCGGCACCGCCCTCTCGGAGATCTCGCTGGACGAGGTCCGCAAGATCCGGGGAGATCCTCCGGCCGTGGTCCGGGCGCTCGCGATCGAGCCTGGCGAGCACGGGTCCAGGGTCACCGCGGTGTTCGAGGGGACCTCACCGGCCCAGCTCCGCTCGAGGATCGGCCGGAGCGGGCTCCTCACGTCCGTTGACAACGCCCTGTGGCTCGGCGAGCAGATCTCGGCGACCTTCTCCCGGGCAGAGCGCTGATGTCCTGGAAGATCGTGCCACCACGCCCAGGTGGCCACCTGTTCTTCAGGTTCGACCTCGAGCAGGAGCCGCCGTGCTGGTGCGCCGACCTCGGGGGCGAGTGGGACCCGGACACGTGGTGACGCCTCCTCGGCCTGGATCGACCAGATACCGGCCCGGATCGACCACGACCTCCGGGGGTCCGCCGCTCCCTCTCCACTCCCGCCCGGTTCCCCATGAGTTCAGCATCGAGCTGCTCCTCGGGCAGGCCCCACGTTGTCACCAGCAGTGACATCTTCCGGCGCCCTGGGATAGCCGACCGCCCCGCCCGGCAAGATCTGGAGGGGGGCGGGCTCGGCGGTGAGGCGCGCCATCTTCGCCGACCGTTCATCCGGCTCCTCGGCGAGCATGGCGTAGATCTTGCGGGGGAGCACCTCGCGCAGGCCGCGTGCCCTCCACGAGCGCGGCCTGCACCCCAGTTTCGGCTACGGGACGAGCATAATCTGGCTTGCGCGCAGGACCTCATCCGCGAACTGCATCGCCTCTTCCTTCGTCTCGGCGATGCAGTTCGCGTGCCGAGACTGCGGCCAGTTCGTCTGGCAGAAGATGTTGTACGACCACGGTTTCCAGGCCGCCTTCTTCTTCTCGTAGTCGGCCATGGCCCACTCGAATTGCTCCTCCCGCATGTACTTGGGCTCGCCGTCCTCGGCGTAGGCTTCGACGAACTCCCAGTAGTCGGGCTCCTGGGGCTTCCGCGACGGGTACACCGTCACCATGGTGCGCCCCGTCGGGTCGAGCCTCATCCGGCGCTCGTACTTCGCCTCAACCCACGGGCCGGCGGCTCGGACGGTCGAGATCCGCACGGCCCACAGGGCGGCAGGGTCGGCTAGCACAGCCTCGATCAGTTCTTCACGGCTCATCATGATGGTCTTGTCCTGCTTCGTAGACGCCGTTTGAGTCACCGCCGGACGAGCTGCACCAGACACTCGCTCGGGCGAGACACATCGCTCATGCGCGAGTGCTCCGCTCCCACATGGGGAGCAGGTGCAGGTAGAACGTCGCCCAGTCCTCTCGGGTGCGTGGTCGGCCGGGCGAGCTGGGGGACGAGCCAGGCGCGGATCGTCTGCCTCTTGTCCGACGAGGCCACGCCTACGCCTTCTTCAGGTCGATGTACAGCTTGTCGTCGCGCCGGATCTCGAGGCCTACGTCGGACAGCGTCTCCTCGTCCATCTCGGCGATGACCTTCTGCTTGTTGATCTCGTGGGTCGTCCGGACGAACCTCTTGAGCGAGGTCCTCGTCGAGGCGCGGATGTACTCGACGATCTCGTCGAAGGACAGGCCGCGGATGGGAAGGACCTTCGCCGGGACCTGCCGGGTACCCACCCGGCCGTGGAGGAGGTCCTTGAACCGGGGGCCGGCCTTGCGACCCTCTCCCGTCTTCGCCGGCTCCCCGAAGATCTCCTTCTTCGTCTCGAGGAACGCGAGAGCTCGGGTCTCCATGGCGGAGACCTCCGCGGAGAGCTCGTCGATCCGGCCGGAGTGCCTCGCGGCGACGGCCGCCACCTCCGCGTCGCGCTTGCTGACCCTCTTTTCCTTCTCGGCGACCTTCTCGCGCATCGCGCCCAGCAGGTCGTCGAGTTGGTCCCAGTCCTCGATCGCGGCATCCTTCGAGAAGTTCACGGCGGCCCCCGGTTGACCTTCCGAACCTAACGATTGCTACCAGCAGTGTCAACCCCTCGGGGCCCGACATGTTCGGAGCCTATCCTCCGTCGCCGCCGAACTCGCACGCGTCCGGCGATCCGCAGCAGCCGCTCGCGCACCTTCGTGTCGACGACCCGCCCCGTGGCCACGGCGGTGACCACGGCCTGCACGCTGTCCGGCGCGTACCGCATCAGCACGGCCAGGTCGAACGGCGCGTTGTGCGCGACGACGCAGGCGGCCGCGAACAGGTGCGGCACCACGGCGGCAGCGGCGGTGCGGTCGTACACCGCCCACCAGCCGCGCGCGGTCCGCTCGAGGTGGCAGTGGTCCGCGTGGTGGTCGCGCGCCCAGTGCGGCGCGGCGCCCCAGCCGGCCACCTGGAGGCACACCATCCGCGGTACCAGCCGCCCGCGCGCGATCAGGTGCGTTTCGGTGTCGAACCCGTAGGGCCCCCCGGTCACCGGCCGAGGCCCTGCGGGCGGGCGGTGGGCACGGCGGCCGGGTGGCGGCCGATCAGCCAGGCCAGCCGGCAGGCCAGCGGGTCCGGCGCGCCATCGAACGCGGGCGCGCCCACCTCGTCCAGTGCCGCAGCCGTCTGACCGCGCGCGCGCATGGCCTCGGCCTCCCCCATGCGCAGCACCCGGCGCTCGGCGGCCAGCTCCTCGCGCAGGCTGGCCACCTCGGCAGCGGCGGCGAGGCGCAGCACCCGGCGCTCGGTGGCCAGCTCCTCGCGCAGGCTGGCCACCTCGGCAGCGGCGGCGAGGCGCAGGCGCGCGGTGTCCTGCTCGCGCTGATCGGCCCAGGCCACCAGCCGGACCGCCATGGACTCGAGCCCGGTCCGGTCCGGGTACGGGACCCCCATGATGGTGCCCAGCACGTCCACCACCCGGCCGGCCCGCAGGGCCTCGGCCGCCCGATCGTAGGCCACACCCCAGGCCAGCCACAGCTCGGAGCCCGCGGTGGCGGCGCTCTGGTGCGCCAAGCACTGGTCAGTCCCGGCGCGCGACTCCAGCGCCTGCCGGATGCCGCTCAGCTGCACGAGCGCCCCGTCGGCCAGCGCGTGCATCCGCGTCAGCGCGTCCAAGCTCCTGTCGGCCAGCTCGCGTTCGGTCATGCCCATCTTGCCCTCACGGGAGCGACTCGAGGCAGTCGCGGGTAGGACTCGGGGTGCGGTTTCATGGGTCAGTCCTCGTGGTAGATGGCGTTTTGTGGCCTTGACAGAACACTTTCTGGCACCGGCCGATCAGAAGGTCGCTGCTGTTGTCAACCCTGTCCCGACGAGAGCCGGGCGAGGGTGTCGGAGAAGCGGACAAGGTGCAGGTCGAGTGACTCGAGGAACACGGTCTCGCTGCACTCGTCGCACCCGAGGTAGACCACAACAGCGATCTCACCGGTGCGGTGTCGACCGTCACTGATGTCGGGCGCCCCGAGGCAATGGTAGGCCCAACTCAGCTTCTTCGACTCGCACGTAGAGCAGTGGGTAGGGAGGGGCTTACTCACTTTAGTTGTGATCACTCGGCACCTCCATAAAGTTCGATCATCCGCTCGAACAGCTCGAGCTCCGAGTCCTGAAGGTAGCGGGAGGTCGACAACGAGACCATCAAGACTTCCGCTCGGCGATCAGCCGATTGAGGTTGAGGAGTACCTGACTGCGGAGCCCGAGGAGACTACCGTCGTTCGTGATGTCGAGGTCGGCCTGCAGCCAGCCCGGCTGGTCAGAGGCATGGCCGTTCGAGACGCAGGAGCTCCGGTGGATGCGCCAGACAACGCCCCCGTTCCGGTGGATCATGTCGACCTCGTTCGGGAAACGACAGTCGCTCACCACGTAGTTCGTGTCTGGGCAGAAGAGGATCTCCTGCTCCAACGCCGTCACCCAGACGTTCTCGTCGATGCTCCTGGCGACTTCGGTGCCGAACAACTCGAGGATCTGGCGGGGCGTCTTGTTCCAGCGCGGGTCCAGTACCTCCTTCAAGATCGAATCGTAGACCTGGTTCTGCGTCAGTCCAAAGACAACGCAAACGGCGTTCTTCAGCTTGGCGGCAAACGCCCGTTCGAAGAAGCCTTCGTTGCGGAGGTCCTCGGCCGCTGTGCTCTTACCAGACTGCCGCAGGCCGCACAGCCCGATCAGAAGTCCCTTACGAGTAGAAGTTTCTGCAGGCATTGATCACCCCGTGCATGTCGGCGCAGACGTGCACGTTGCTGAGGTAGTGGAAGACACAGGGGTAGGGCTGCTCGAGCGGAGCGTTTCCGGCAGGGATGTACACGAAGACGGGGATGCCCCGGAGGTTGGCAGCACCCCACTCCTGCTGCGTCCCGCGACCACCCGGTCCGGTCACGCGTCGCGCTTGCTGATCCTCTTGTCCTTCTCGGCGACCTTCTCGCGCATCGCGCCCAGCAGGTCGTCGAGTTGGTCCCAGTCCTCGATCGCGGCATCCTTCGAGAAGTTTACGGCGGCCCCCGGTTGACCTTCCGAACCTAACGATTGCTACCAGCAGTGTCAACCCCTCGGGGCCCGACATGTTCGGAGCCTATCCTCCGTCGCCGCCGAACTCGCACGCGTACGGGAGCGACTCGAGGCAGTCGCGGGGGGACGAGCTCCCGAGGTGCATCATGGCGGGACAGGTGTACAGATCTGGCCAGTCGACCCACCACTCGCGACCGAAGAAGGCCTCTCCGCCGAAGATGGCGAGGACCTGCTGCGTCAGGTACGGGTCGGGCGAGTTTAATACGTTCGCGAGGGAGCCGCCCAGCTCGAAGCACCCGATGGCGGCGTCCTCGTAGGGCACGAGGTCGCCGCACAGGGCGTACGGACCCACGATCTCGCAGCCGATGAGCCCGGTCTCCACCCCCGGGGCAAACACCTGGCTCCCAAAGACGACCCCCGCCTCGGACCCCCGCAGGTCGTAGTCGACGCCGCAGCCGGAGAGCAGGATGACGATACCCTGGCGCACGTCGACCTCCGGGAGCCCCGTAACCGTCTGACACCAGGAGTAGCAACGACGAAGTAGCCCTACGGGATGGGGGCCGCGAGGAGACCCGAGACCGCCGCGGCGAGGCGGTCGATGGCCAAGCCTACGTTGTTCGGGTCCGGAGCGACCCAGAAGGCCGGAGCGGCCGTGTACATGAGGTTGACAGAACCCATGAACGTGGCGATCGTCCCGGCGTAGTTCACCTGGGTCGTCGGGACCGACCCGATGCCGACGTACAGGATGTTGATCGTGGTCCCTCCCAGACCCCGCAGGCTGTCCTCCGAGATCAACGAGTTGTCGTAAGCCCGGAGCTCGATCTCGCCCGAGGTGATCCCGACCACCTCGAACTCGCCCGGGTCGGAGGCGAGGCTCGACCCCTCCTCGACGTCGATGAACAGGCCGCCGGTGCCGGCCATGGACACGACCACCGCCGTGTTGCCGGACGACCGCCAGGTGGCGTTCTTCCCGGTGCGGATCTTCAGCGCGTTCGGGATGTTCACGTTCGCCGTGAAAAGGGGAACGATCCCGAGGTGGTCGAGGATGCAGTTGTCGCACCCCTCGGTCCAGTTCGTGAACGTGGCGCCGACCGCGCTCTGCAGCTTCTGCTGGCCCGTGGCGCCGCCGCCTTGCGGGTAGCCCACGATCTTGATGCGGTCCATGTCGTAGGCGCCGGCCGAGATCGGCACCACGACGTTCAGCGAGTCGATGTAGATCGTCCTCGACGGGACGGGCAGGAGGAGGGCGGCGGCGTGGGCCGCCGCAAACGTCTGGAAGAGGCCGCCGGCCGGATCGTTGGCCGTGATGGTAGGTCGGACGACGACGGCGTCGGCGTACACGTTCTGATCACCGACGGTGTTTTGATCCTGGTACGTCCGCATGCTCAGCTACCTCCGGCTCGCCTGTCTCCAGAGACCCTAACTCAAGATCCGGAACTCCCCCGGTCGCGTCTGGCCTCCGGCCGGTCCGGTGATGTCACTAGTGGTGACATCGTCGGTTATCCTTCCCGCGGGACGCCGTCGTGCTTACCGGTGGCGACCGAAGGAGTACAGCAGTGGACGCGAACAGGCTCACCAGGAAATCCCTCGAGGCCATGCAGAGGGTCCAGGCGGTGGCCGTCCGATGCGGGCACCCCGCGGTCGAGACCGACCATCTGCTGTCCATCCTCCTGCAGGATCCCGAGGGCGTCGTCCGCAAGATCGTCGACCGGGCCGGGACCCACCCGGACACGCTGAACTCGAGGCTCGAGGAGGCGCTCGCCCGCAGGCCCAGGGTCTCCGGGCCCGGATACGAGGCCGACGGCGTCCACATGACCCGGGGCATGGAGGCCCTCCTTGGGAGGTCGGAGCAGTACGCCAAGAGGCTCAAGGACGAGTACGTGAGCGTCGAGCACCTCTTCCTCGCGATGATCGACGAGAAGTCCGGGGCCGGCCAGGTGCTCTCCCAGGCCGGCTTGACCCGCTCCGTCGTCCTCTCGGCCCTCAAGGAGATCCGCGGCAACCAGCGGGTCGTCTCCCAGGATCCGGAGGCCACCTACGAGGTCCTCGCGAAGTACGGCGTGGACCTCGTCGCACGGGCCAGGGCCGGCAAGACCGACCCGGTCATCGGCCGGGACGACGAGATCCGCAGGGTGATCCGCATCCTGTCGAGGAAGACGAAGAACAACCCGGTCCTCATCGGAGAGCCCGGCGTCGGCAAGACCGCCATCGCCGAGGGGCTCGCCCAGCGCATCGTGAAGAACGACGTGCCGGAGTGGATGCGCGACCGGATCGTCTTCAGTCTCGACATCGGCGCCCTCGTCTCGGGCGCCAAGTTCCGCGGCGAGTTCGAGGAGCGGTTCAAGGCGGTCCTCGAGGAGGTGAGGCGGGCGGAGGGCCGGGTCATCCTGTTTATCGACGAGCTCCACACCGTCATCGGCGCCGGAAAGGCCGACGGGGCCATGGACGCCGGCAACATGCTGAAGCCGATGCTCGCCCGGGGTGAGCTGCACTGCATCGGGGCGACGACCCTCGATGAGTACAGGAAGCACATCGAGAAGGACGCCGCCCTCGAGCGCAGGTTCCAGCCCATCGTCGTTGCCCAGCCCTCCGTCGAGGACTCCGTCTCCATCCTCCGGGGACTCAAGGACCGCTACGAGGCCCACCACGGGGTGCGCATCCAGGACGCCGCCCTCGTCGCTGCCGCGGTCCTCTCCGACCGGTACATCTCGGACCGGTTCCTGCCGGACAAGGCGATCGACCTCGTGGATGAGGCGTGCGCCATGGTTCGGACCGAGATCGAGAGCATGCCAGGCAGGCTCGACGAGGTCAGCCGCCGGGTGCTGCAGCTCGAGATCGAGGAGAGAGCCCTCGGCAAGGAAAAGGACGAGGCTAGCCGGAAGCGGGTCTCGGAGATCCGCCGCGAGCTCCAGGACTCGAAGTCGGAGGAGGCGGTCCTCCGGGCCCAGTGGCAGTCGGAGAAGGGGGCGATCGAGGAGGTCCGGTCCATCCGGACCCAGATCGAGAAGGTCCAGCACCAGATCGAGCAGAAGCAGCGAGACTACGACCTAAACAAGGCGGCCGAGCTCCAGTACGGGGTCCTTCCAGAACTCGAGAGGCGCCTCCGGGAGTCCGAGGCCGTCCCGACCGACGGCCGGCGCCGGCTCCTGCGGGAGGAGGTGGGCGAGGACGAGATCTCCGAGATTGTCTCGAAGTGGACCGGGGTGCCCGTCACGAAGCTCATCCAGGGTGAGCGCGAGAAGCTCCTTCGCCTCGACGAGGCTCTGCACGGACGGGTCGTCGGGCAGCACGACGCCGTCGGACGGGTGACCGACGCCATCATCCGGGCCAGGGCCGGGATCCGGGATCCCCGCCGGCCGATCGGCAGCTTCCTGTTCCTCGGACCGACCGGGGTAGGCAAGACCGAGCTCGCGAAGACGCTCGCGGCGGCCATGTTCGACACCGACCAGGCGATGATCCGGATCGACATGTCCGAGTACATGGAGAAGCACGCCGTCTCCCGGCTGCTCGGCGCCCCGCCCGGCTACGTCGGCTACGACGAGGGGGGACAGCTCGAGGCGGTCCGCAGGCGGCCGTACGCGGTCCTGCTGTTCGACGAGGTCGAGAAGGCCCACCCCGACGTGTTCAACGTGCTCCTGCAGATCTTGGACGAGGGCCGGGCCACCGACTCGCAGGGCCGGACCATCGACTTCAAGAACACCGTCGTCATCCTCACGTCGAACCTCGGGTCCCAGCACCTCCTCGAGGTGGCGGACGGGGAGATCTCGCCGCAGGCCGAGGCGGCCGTGATGGCCGAGATGAAGAGGGTGTTCCGACCAGAGTTCGTGAACCGGCTCGACGAGATCGTCCTGTTCAAGCCGCTGCGTCCGGACGAGATCTGCCAGATCGTCCGCCTCATGATCGAGAAGATCTCAGTCCGGCTCTCCGCCCAGGACATCCGCCTCGAGCTGACCGATGCGGGGGCGGCCGAGATCGGACGGGCCGGCTTCGACCCGGTCTACGGGGCCCGCCCCCTGGCCCGGGCGATCCAGCGCCTGGTCGAGACCCCGGTCGGGCGCCGGATCGTGGGCGGGCACGTCTCGGCCGGCCACGTCGTCCGGGTCGACGCCCGCGACGGGAAGGTGGTCGTGGACGAGGTGCCGCCGCCGGCCCTCGTCACCAGGAGTCCGTCATGACCAGCTGGACGACCGGGCTCGTGTCATCCGAACGGTTCGGTGATCCCGTTGAGTGCGACCACGCCCACTCCGTTCAGCGAAGGAAGAAGGCGTCGACCTCGTCGACGGACTTGAGGACCCGGTCGGCCGCGACGCCGTGCGACTCGGCGAGCCGCATGCTGGCGGTCGGAGCAGTACGCCAAGAGGCCACCAGGAGAGCAAGATGAGTCGCGAATGGGTCGTTAGTCCGGAGTCGCTCCTGAGCCCCGCAGAGCGCCGGGCCAGTTGCATGGCTCGTTGCACCCGCGTGATGCTCCCGGCCACCCGGCCGTGTGTGGACTGTGCGTGGGCAACTGCCGAGGACCGTGCCTCGGCAGTCTGCGAGACGTGCGATGGGTGCCAGTGGGAAGACCACACGCTCTGCGCCGGAGAGGGCTGTGGGACGTTTGATCTCGACCAGGGGTGTGACGGCGGGCGGATGTTCTGCCGGGCCTGTGGCGGTTCAGGCGAGGCCAGTTAGGCGTACGTGAGGTGGGTCAGCGCGTAGATGGCGGAGGCCGAGACCCCGCCCTGCGCCGCACCCTTCGCCGCGTCGAGGCCGAGATCGGTCCAGTCCCCGGCGTCGTAGTCGCCGCGGAAGAGGGGCGCTTGCCTGCCTGGTGCTTGCGCCAGACCGCACCCGCCAACCGCACACCTGCGCCGACCACCGCGCCCTGCGCCGCGACGGCCGCCGCGCCTTGGTTCAGCTCATTGCTCACGAGGCCTCCTTCGGGGTCCACGCCCATCGTTCCACGCAGGTCCTCTGGTCGTCCACCCACCGGGTGAGCAGAACCTCCTGGTCCCAGTGCCCAAGGGGATCCCCCCCCTCGGACCTCCGGAGGGCGTCGACCGACTCGGCGTCCCGGGTCTCCGCCTCCTGGGCTCGGACGAACGAGGCCCGCGCCGTCCCCTCCGAGACGGACGCGCAGGACACGGTCATCCCCTCCGAGGAGAACCCGGACGTGACCACCCAGACCGGGACCGGCTCATCGGCGCTCATCCGGTGATCATCCGGGTCCGGATCTGGTCCTGCCTCTCTTTCTCGATCTGAAGCTCGTCGCCCCAGGGCGGATCGAGCCTCGCCCGGCTCCCGACGCCGTGCCCCGCCGTGGACGGGTCGAGCGTGCCGTCCGGGACGTCGATCTCGAGGTCCCAGTCGACCTCGCTGCCCATCTCGAACCGCTCGGTCAGCTTCTCGAACGGCTGCTTCTTGCGGGAGGTATCCTCCTTGGGCACCTCGAAGCCCTGGTCCGGGCCGTCGGCCGGGCCCTCCCCCTCCTCGGCCGCCGCAGCAGCGGCGCTTGCGGCGAGGATTCTCTCGAGCACCCGGATGACGACCGAGACCGCGGCCGACTCGAGGAAGACCCGCCGCATACGCTCGAGCACGGAGCGGGCGGTGGACGGGTCGTCGCCGACCCGGATCATGCCCTCCCGGACGGTCTGGATGTAGGACGCCGCCTCCCTTCGGAGCTGGCGCCGCAGCCCGTCGAACCGGTCGGCCGCCGCGGAGGCCGACTTCCTCGACCCCTTCAGCGTCCAGACCTGGGCAGCCCGGTCCACCTCGAGGCGGCAGCCGTCGAGGTCGGCGCACGCCTCCATCAGCGCCTGCTCCCAGATCTCGGCCCGGCCGTCCATCGCGACCTTCCGGTCGGACAGCACCTCCGCCTCGGTGAGGCCCATGGCCCGCATCCGATCGTCGGCCTTCTGTTTCGCCGAGCGCCCCTCCGCCGTCTCGCCCGCGGAACGGGCCAGCTCGAGAAGCTTTCGGATCTTGTCTACGTGGTCCGGTGGCTTCGCCATGGTCGAGGCTAACGTGTTGTCACCGGGAGTGTCAACGGCTATGCTCCTAGGGTCAACGTGCGGGAGGTCGAGATGGAAGAGGGGCCGGTCTACAGCGCGGTGCTGTTCATTTTTGCCGACGGGTGGATGTACCGGTGGACGCCGGGCGGCCTGCCGATCCAGATGGTGACCGCCGTTCGGTTCTCGGACGGTCCAGGCGACGAGTTCGGCGTTCCCCCTCACTCCCACGACGACGTCGAGTTCTCGTCCGTCCCGAACCTCGAGGGCAACCTCTCGTTCCTCGTCGAGCAGTCGAAGGTCCACGGGCCGCCGCAGTCCATGACCCCGGTCCTTTTCAAAAGGGTCGGCCGGTACGTGGTGACGATGATGTCCGTCCCTCCGAGCCCCTACGGGGGCCAACCTCCAGGATACATCGTCTCGGCGGTGTCGGCTCGGGAGGGAGGGGAGACCCTCACGACGGAGGCCCTCCTCGAACTCGCCAAGGCCGAGAAGAAGATTCCGGTCCAGGAGCACGACCATTGGTTTGCATCGGAGAAGCCCCTTCCCTTCTCGGGCGCCCTGTGGGTGTTCCAGTCGGTGACCGAGGAGAACATCGCGGCCACGAACTGCAACTGCCGCCCGGAGTCCGACCTCAACGACGAGGACGACGCGGTGGAGATCTCCGCGGCCCTGGACACGTAGGTGGAAGCTTCCGCCTCGACCTCGGGCCCGCGGGTCCGATGCGAGGTGCATCATGGCGGGACAGACACCAGGAGTAGCGGCAGAAAGCCTCGATCGCGAGGCCGTCACCGGTGGTGACCTCGCGCGGCTCCCGCGTTTCCCGATTCCGGCATGCCCGCAACGAGGAGTGGGCATGTCGTACACCCTGATCGAGCCCTGCGCCGGCAGCGCGGCGTTCACCCTGCACCTGCTCGGAGCGCGCAGCGCGGTTCTTCCGTATCAAGGCAGCAAGTGGCGATTTCGCCACTGCCTGCAGGATCGAGCTGAGCGCCTCGGCTTCGTGGGCCGTCCCGGGCGCGTCGTGCTCACTGATCCGAGCCCGTGGGGGCGGACCCTGACCGTCATCCTCGATCGTCGCCAGCTTCAGGCGCTCGTCGATCGCTTGCACGAGGTCGTTCGGGACGACCCCTCGGAGGTGTTTCGCAGACTGCAGGGGGCAGGCACTCCGCACGAGGACGTCGCCTATGCCGCGGAGTTCCTGTTCCTGCAGCGGCTGGCCTTCTCGGGAAAGGCGGTGGGCACGAGGAACGGCCGGTGGGTGTCGCCCGGCTTTAACAAGACCAGCGCCTACGGCGTGGCCGCCACCGACCGGTTCGGCGAGGTGCAGCCCATGATCCCGAGCCTGATCCGCGTCCTTGAAGGATACGTCAGCCAGCTCGTGGCCGCGGACGTCGAGGTCAGGAACGAGCGGGCGGCGCTTCCACACGGCATGGGCGAGAGCACGCTTGTCTACCTCGACCCTCCCTACGTCGGCTCCACCTGCTACCCGGACGGGCAGATGCCCCGTCAACAGGTGATCGAGCTCGCCCAGGCATGGCGCCACGCCGGCGCCGCCGTGATGGTCTCTGAGCAGCACGGCCTCGACTTGCCCGGTTGGAGCCGCAGCCAAGTCTACAGCGGTCGGAACGACACCTCGCCGTTCCGCGGCAAGCAAGAGGAGTGGGTCACGTTCGCCCCGCCGGCGGTGGCCGCCGCCGCTGCGAAGTTCGGAGGTTGACTAGCGCTGGGCGCGGAAACCGAACGTCACCATCGTACGGGTTTCCGGTCTGCCGGAATATACAGAGAATGAACCGGCGTTCCGTTCTTGTTGACCCCGAGGCGGTGCACCGGGATCTCGGCTCCGGACAGGAGTTCGCGAACGGCATGCGACCGGCCAGGGACGAACGGGAACGACGACGCGCCCCACGCGGTCACGACCATCGCGCACCTTGACGCCGTCTCCAGAATGTGCGTGTCGTTCTCGGGGCCCACGACGTTCTCCCCGGCCCTGAATCGTTCGGCCATGACCCCCGGATACGGGGTCCGGGTCGCGAACAGGTTGAGCATCTGGAGCCCCTCAAATCCCCACGCGCGCGCGAACCCGATGCACCGGCGCATCGTCGGATCGTCCACGTTCTCGTCCGCCGTTGAGGGGTTCAGTCCGACGAACGCGACATGGTGTTCCAGTTCGGCCGATCCCCACACGCGCCACAGGCGATACCGCCACGTGCGACACGCCGAGAACAGCCCGCCCCTGGTTCGGATCTCGTCCTCCCGAGGATTCACGAACGCCAGTGGAACCTGTGTGGGGATCACCTAACCTCCAGGTCTATCCTAGCGTGGGGTGGTCACCGGGTCGCGCTCCACCTCGACGTACCACCCCTCGCGATCGTTCGCCTGGAGGTAGGGCTGCAGCGTCTCCCAGTGGATCCAAGTCGCAGGATGCTTGTGGTTCAGCGGCAGGTCGTCATGGTGCGTGAGCTTCAGCTGCTTCGCACCGAGGTCTGCCCCGTCATCGATCACCCTGAAGGTCGCCGTCGCTTCCTCGACCGCGTTCTTCCCGAAGTGGCACGCGCGCCACGTCACACCGGAGAAGAGCACCTGCTTGAACCAGGTGTCGGGGTCCAGGTTGCCCCGGTTCTGCGTGAGCCGCAGGTAGGCCACCAAGTACCCCGTAGCAACGACGAAGTAGCCCTACGGGATTGGGGCCGCGAGGAGACCCGAGACCGCCGCGGCGAGGCGGTCGATGGCCAAGCCTACGTTGTTCGGGTCCGGATCGACCCAGAGGGCCGGATCTACCGCGTACATGAGCTTGTCAGAACCCATTAACGGGGTGATCGTCCCGGCGTAGTTCACCTGGGTCGTCGGGACCGACCCGATGCCGACGTACAGGATTTTGATCGTGGTCCCTCCCACGCCCCGCAGGCTGTCTTCCGAGATCAACGAGTTGTCGTAAGCCCGGAGCTCGATCTCGCCCGATGTGATCCCGACCACCTCGAACTCGCCCGGGTCGGAGGCGAGGCTCGACCCCTCCTCGACGTCGATGAACAGGCCGCCGGTGCCGGCCATGGACACGACCACCGCCGTGTTGCCGGACGACCGCCAGG
>Ga0163150_10002301_pt1 | contig 29702 bp, 23 predicted proteins | sample OliLakLV19P2IB_FD_148628 | JGI IMG/M metagenome (GOLD analysis project Ga0163150, IMG submission 148628) | Freshwater microbial mat bacterial communities from Lake Vanda, McMurdo Dry Valleys, Antarctica - Oligotrophic Lake LV.19.P2.IB | ecosystem: Environmental > Aquatic > Freshwater > Lake >...
CCCCACCGCAGGCCGACGGAACGGCCGCCGAGCGGACCCCCCGGCGAGAAACCCGGCACCGGCGCTCTGCGCGGAGCCCTCGATCACGAAACGATCCATCAGTCGCGCTTGTTCAGAGCTTCCCTAGCGGTTCCCGGGGTCCAAACTGCTGGCCGACTCCTCCGCGATCTACCTGCGACTCTCCGCCGTTATGATCGTCATCCGGCCGACGCGCCGGGCGTTGAGCGCTTCGATGTGGTAGAAGTACACCCCGCTGGCCACGAAGCGGCCGTTGCGGGCACGCACGTCCCAGGTCAGCTCCCCGCTGGTCGGGCTGTTGTGCTCCAGGACCCGCACCAATACCCCGCTCGAAGAGTAGATCCGCACGATCGCCCGATCCGGCAGATTCACGAACCTGATGGTGAGATTCCCGCTGGCCGCGTCCAGCGTGTTGGTGAGGTAGAACGGGTCCGGCACCGTATGGACCGACTCCAGGGACCGGTTCGTTGCCGCTGCCGCCGTATTGGAAGTGGTGAAGCTCAGCTCAAGGCTTGCGCCCACCGCCGAGAACGGTCTCAACACTTCGTAGAAGCGGTACGGGCCGTCGTTGCCGCCGTACCCGTTGCCGCCGGTGATGGCACCGACGTAGTCCCGCATGGACCACACCACCCCCTGCGGCAGGGTGCTGGTTTGGAACATGAACAGCGACCCCGGCAGGTAGATCGCAAACCCGGTCCCCAGGTTGGTGCTGGTCTGGGAGTTGGCCGGTGTGCCGGTGAAGTGCACGATGTTCCCGATCGTCGCCTGCTGGCTCAGGGCGTACACCGGCCCGTCACCCACCGCCGCGCCGCCGCAGCGGACGTTGGTCGCCAGCTGCGCGCCGGTCAGACTCCGCATCGGCTCCACGCAACCGAAGTCGGTCAGCGACAGCTCCGCCCGCTGATCGAAGGAGACGTTCACCCCTGACGGCTGCGCATTAGCCGCCGTCAGGATGCCGTAGGTCGCGCCCATCCGGGGACTGAGCGGCACGGCCACGTCGTGGGTCACGTCAATGACGCTGTCAATCAGGCCGGCCGTGGTGACGTTCCAGTACACGTTGTAGTCCGCCGCCCGCTTGGCCCCGGCCATGATGCCTTCGATGTTCCGCCACTGGTTGCCCACGGTGTTGTACCCGACCACCTGGTGGATGACTTCCACCCCTGTGAGCTTCCCGGCGTTGTTGAACCCGCCGTTGGGAATGCCGCCCACGACCGGCGAGTTATCCACGATGCCCGGCGCAAAGTTCTGCCCATTGCCGGCGATCGGATCCGCCTTGGTCTCGTTGTTGGCCGGTGACGGGCCGTTGAACCAGCGGGGGCCATTGTAGTCGCAGCCCGCCTGGTCGGACGCCGGCACGAAGCCAGCAGCAGAGTTGGTACAGCCTCGGCCCCAGATGCCGGCGTAGTACGCACCCACCAGCAACTGGGTCAGGGCGCCCTGCAGCTTGTACCCGGCCCCGCCCCCGTACCGCCCGGCCAGCGTGGGATCGAGCTGTACCGCGTCATACAGCGCCAACGCGCTGGCGGACGGCTCGGTGAAGTCCTGGGCGATACTGGTCATGAAGGCAAATGTGCCCGAGTGCCAGTAAAAGGTGTGGGCCACAAAGTTGGCCGGGTCACCCAGGGCAATGCTGTCGAGCGTCACCCGTACCGCACCGGCAGCCGGCAGCACCTGGGGCAGGAACGTCGGCAGGGAGATGCTGGCGGAGTTCGATGGCGGGAAGGGCCCGCTGAACCGGCCGGTGGTCGCATCCAGGGTCGGCGCCGTGCCGGCCGGGAGCAGTCCATGGCGACCGGCCACCCGAACCGCCGATTGGGTGCCGGTGCCGCTGATATTGCTTGGCGAGACCTGCGGCACCACCCTCTGGGCGCCGACGAGGCTGGACTCGAGGCTCGACGGGCCGGACCGAATCGAGTTGAGGTCGAAGGCGGAGACCATGTAATAGTACGTCCTCCCTCGGCTCACACCGCACAGCGCACAGTTGTCGGCCCGATCCACAAAGATGAAGGGCACGTTGGTGCCGGAGAGACCAGGACGGCCTGAGTTCCGGCCGGTGATGGCAGTGTCCGACTGCGAGGCATAGGCGCGGGTCGCGACCGCGATCTCCTGGCCCCATATCGTGTCCGGCTGGGCAGGGGTGTTGGGAGGCGTCACGCTGTCGATATAGGCGATGAAGACCGGCCCACCCTTCCGGGGCAGGCTGTCAACGTCGGTGTGAGTCACCGTGTCCAAGCCGGCGCCGCCGACCGTGATCGTCTGGTACTGCACCACTGGGCCATCCAGACGGATGGTGCGCGGGGTGATCAACCTGACGCCCGCCGGATTGGTCCCCGCCGGGCTGCAGGTGATGTACACATTCAGGTCCGGGGCGCACAGTGTGAACCCCTGCGCGTTGGTGGTATTGACCTGCCCGGTGTGATCGATGAGGCTATCGCCCAGCTTGTCGAACTGGACCAGCAGCCGCAGCGCTGAGGGATCGGTGCTGGTGCCCCGGTAGATCCGGTAGCCCGCCACGTCGAAGGTGCGGTAATTGGGATCGGTGAGCGAGGCGAAGAGGTCACCCTGGAGTTCGGTGGGAGACGGCTGCCACGCCACCGTCACCTGGTCGGCGCCGGGGATGAGGAAGAAGTTCGGGGCCTTGGGCGCCGCGGGCTGGGTGAACTTTCCATCGAAGATGACCTGGGCCAACTGGGCCTTGCCCAGCAGGGAGCCGGGGACCGTGAGCAGGTCGTAGGTGTTGAACACCCCATCCGCTGGTCCGTTGTTGGGACCTCGATCCCCGGCGTAGCCCAGGTAACCGGAGATGACATCAACCGTATTCACGCCGTTGGCCAGGGAATCGGGGGAGGTGAATCGGCGCAGCGAGCCGGTGGGGCTCTGCGGCGGCAGCTGCCCGCAGGCGTTGGGGGCGTTGCACGCGCCCACGGAGACCGGGGCGGCAAAGATGTAGGCCACCGCGATGGAACTGTATCCACCCGGGGGCAGGGCAAGCGGCCCGGTCCCCTGGAAGAACCGCGCGTCCTGGGAATTCCCCTGGGGAACGAAACAGATCCTCGTGAGGGTTACATCCCCCTGGTTGCACATGTCGTCGCCCAGTTGCGGATCCGTACGACCGGTCAGGTAGCGGTACAACTGCTGCGTGTTTCGGGGATCGCTGAACTGCCCCCCGCCGGTGGTCGCTGTAAATACGGTCATGCCAACCTCGGCGCCGTTGATCGCGGGCGTCTTGAGATACTTGATCCCGGCAAAACCGGCGCCCGCGAAGAACGGAGGCTGGTAGATGCTGGGATCAAAGGTCCAGGTGGTCGGCGCCGTGAAGCTGGCGTGATAGGTGTAGCCCAGCCCCAAAGGCACGTTCACGGAGGAGTAGTTGGTCCCGGCCTCCTCAAAGGTCACGTCCATGTCGGTGCCGACTGCCAGAAACATGTCCAGGATGGTGTAGCCACCGGCTGGCAGGGTATCGCCCCGGGCGGCGTTGAGGGAATGGAAACGCTGCCCCGCTGCCTCCAGGAATGGACGCAGGCGTGCCGGTGCGCCAGCGTAAACGGCCGGATCGCTGGCGGAGATGTTGTAGAAGGTGTGGATGAAGAACAGGATGTCGTTCTTTCCGGGGGTGTTGTAGGCCAGCCCCCGGGTCTCGACCAGCAGGCCGAGCGGGTGACCCCGGCCACTGGAGAGGTTGGGTTCGCCCTCCCAAGTCAGGAACCAGATATCGCTGTCGGAGACAGTCTTCCTGCCCTGCACCGCGGGGTTAAAGAGGGCCGCGGTCTCGTCACTCGGCCCGGAGCACGCCGCCAGGGAGTTGGGGTCATTGGGGTCGCCGAGACCCCCGTGGGCGGGGCTGCACGGGACATAGGCCGCCAGCGGCCAGCTGGCCAAGTCCGCCGGATCGGAGCTGCTGTAGATCTCGGTGAGTGCCTCACCGTTGCCGCCGCCGCGTGCATTGTAGAAGAACGCGCCCTCGATATCGCCGGACCAGGGGTTGCCGGCGCTGGCCGGGTCAACTACGCCGGCCATCTGGAGGCCGGTGTTGAAGATGTACTGGTTGTTGGTGCCCGCCGGCCAGTAGCCGCCCCCCGTGATCGAGCTCTCAGGGGTGCAGATCTCCCCGTTCGCACGGACAAAGCACTGGGTGCGGTTACCCACCCAGCGGAATTCGGCGCGGGAGAAGAGCCGGAAGCCGCCGCTGCTTTTCCCCGGGCCAAGCGTCGCGGCCAGGAACGTCGGCACAGCCATGCCGAGGGCGGTGGCCAGCATCACCACCGTCAGGACCGCTGTGGGAGCGGATGGAACGTACCTGCGGTGCACTTTGAACATGCGCCCGTGGGCCCCCAAAATGAGAGCGGCGGCCGATCGCTCGGCCGCCGGTCTCGTCCCGATACTGCGGTCCGCCGACTAGTGCCCGGTCAGCGTGATCGTGAACGAAGGGGGCGGCGCGGCGGAGTAGAAGTAGACCTCCATGTAATATGTGCCCGCAGTGAGCGTCAGGTCGGTGCAAATCTCGAAGTTGGCGCCGCCAGCCCCTTCGCCGTTGTCGTCGCAGGCCACGCCGCTGCCGCTGTTGTCCGGCAAGGCGAAGTAGATCCCGAGGTCCGTGTCGTCGCCCCAGGAAGAGGACAGATCGAACGTCCGATCCGCAGTCAGTACCAGCTTGTAGATGCGGCAGGGCAGAGATAAGTTGAAGTCGCCGGGACCGCTGTGGCAGTCGGCTGACCCGTTGAACACCCCGACATCCGTCAGGCTGGCCGGTGTGACACCCGCGGGGAGCACGATCGTCGGCGCGGTGGCAATGGCGTCGGTGCCTACCAAGGCGGTAATGCCGGGGCCGACCGTTTCCGGGTTGGTCGAGTTGAACGAACTCGGAACGCCCGGAAGGTATCCCAGCGCCACGTTCTGCATGGTCATGCTGCCGGAACCGGCATTGGTCGCCCGGAAGGTGACCGAGCTGGAATCAGCCGCCACCGCGGTGACCTGCTGCGCAAACCCACCGAACAGGACCCCGGCGTTGGGATGGAACAGGAAGCCGGGCGCCGTGACGGTGACCAGATCGTTCACGTTGGGCGCGACCGGGCTCAGGGTCAGCCCGATGCTGGTCGGCGCCACCAGGACGGGGACGCTGATTGAGCGCCCACCGGCCGTGAAGGTCACCGAGGTCGAGTCAATCAGACTCTGCGCGGTGATCGCGAACCTGCCCGCCAGCCGGTTTTCCCCCAGGCCGGGTCGGAAGTCGACCTTTTCCGCCACCGTGGCTACCGCGGTGTTGTTGGAGGTCGCGGCGAAGGTGGCGGGGAGTGCGTTGCCCTGATCGTCGATCAGCTGGACCAGGACGCTTTCGATCGCAGTGACGTTGATCGTCAGGAAGCCAGGGGTCACCCGAACCGTGCCGCCGGTGTGCAACGAGCCCGTGGGATCGCCGCAAGAGGCGAGCAGCGCCGCGGCCACGAGCGGAAGGGTGCCGAACATCGAACGTTTCATGCTAGTTCCCTCGTTGAAGGGTAGTGCGACTGCGAGCCGTCGGTGAACCTTCAGCGCGGCCCGCCACCGCGAGTCCCCAGGTTAACGCCTAGAAATCTTTCGACCGATTCAACCCCGTAAAACCCGAGCAAGTTCTGCCAGTCCGGCCGCCCGGGCTCTGTGACTTCGTTGGAGTGCAGCAACTGATACGCGCCCAGCCGGGTCCGGTCCATGAAGATGAAGTACCGATTCCGGCCCTTGGTATACCGCCAGACCTCCAGCGCCGCCGTCTGGCCCTCCTCGGGACGCCGATAGGTCTCATCCGGCGTGCCGAACTTCATGAATACCCGGCCCTGGTCGGTGCGCCAACCCTGGACCATGCTGCGCCCCGACTCCCGGTACAGCCGATCGGCTTCGTTGATCCGCGCGTAGAACGCCTCGCGGACCGGGTTGATGCCGTCGTTCGGGTTCGGGTCCAGCCGGCGCCAGAAGTCGGTCAGGAACCGCGCCTTGGCCTGGGCCGACATCCCGGCGTCGTACACATTCAGTGCGCCGGGCCTGGCGACGTAGAACAGCGGGGCCTGGGCGCTGTCCAACTGCGCCTCCGACATGGCCGCAAAGTACGCCTCGTCGGGGTTGGTGGCCGCCTCGGCGACCGGTGGAGCCTCCAGGGCGCGGACGGAGAATCCCGCCTCCCGCACCGCCTGCTTGCCGGCCAGCTCGAGCGTCACCCGGAAGCGGTACTCGCCTTGGGGTATGCCGGTGAGATTCATTCCGCCGGTGAGAATCGAGCCACCGGCATCCACCTGGAGCAGCCGGGGTTTGGTCTGGACCACGACCTCTCCCGAGTCGTTCAGCACCTGCGAGATGAGCGACGCGGTGTCCGCCGCCGCCGCATAGGCCTCCAGCAGGTAGTACAGCTCCGGCTTGATCACCGACAGGCGCAGGTACGGCGTGGCGCTGACCACCAGGTTGCCGTGCCGCCAATCACCGCCGCGCGGCATCGAGTCTTCCGCCTTGGCCGCCCGCACGCTGCGGCTGAGCACCAGATCCGAAACCAGCGGCGGCTGGCGGTACCCCTCCAGGACCAGCGAGTCCCGGTATTCGGTGCCGGTGAGCGAGTCCCGCACACTGACGCCGAGCTGGTACCGGCCGGGTGCGACCTCGAACTCGAGGATTTCCAGGCTCGCCGCGCTGGCCACGTCTTCCACCGGGACGGCGTTCTGCTGCCATCCCTCCTGCATCAGCGACTGCCCCGCGGAATCCCGGACGCTGACCTCCACCGTGTAGTGGAGCTTGCCATCCGTGCCACGGGTAAACAGGCGGTGGGGAACCTCCACGAACGCCTTGACCCGCGTGGTCCCGTCTCCGCGAAACAACCGAATCGTCTCCAGCATGAGGCCAGATGCGGCCTGCGTCCTCTGCTGTGCGGCGAGGGGCCCGGCGAACACCAGGCCGAGCAACATCAGCTTGCGTACTGCGTTCACCGGACCCTCTGCCGTGCGATTACCCGTAGAACTGAAACCGAGCCGACCTGTTACCAACCGAGGCTGAAACTCACGAAATGCGTCGGGCCGAGCACGCCCAGGTACTTGAAGGCATAGTCCGCGCCGAGCAGGAAACTGCCGGTGTCGTAGAACAACCCGCCGCCGCCGGCCGCGCCCTGCAGGTTCTCTTCATCGTTCAGCGCGGTCGGCACCGTGGTTCCGGCCACGTTGTCATTATTGGCCGGCGCCCAGCTGTAGCTGCCCCGGAGGGCCGCCCCGAAGCCCGAGCCGCCCAGGTTCTTCAACGTCCACTCGCCGGCAAAGCCGAAGCCGGCGCGGTTGTTGTTGGCCTGGTTGAACGAGCCGATCACGGTGACGCGATTGTTCTTGTTGGCCGCCGAGAAGACATCGTAGGCCAGCGCCACCTGGAAGATGGTCGGCAGGGAGAAGCCCTTGGTCTTGAGTTCCACCGGGGCCGGCTCGCCGCCGCCACCGCCGAGGCTGTCACGGGGAATCGACCGGTTCAGGTCGCCGCCGCTGTAGCTCATGCTGGTGCCGAGGTTCTGCAGGGTAAAGCCCAGCCGGATCGGATGCCCGTTGAGCTGGGCATGGAAATCGGTGCCGAAATCGATCGCGAAGGCGGACCCCGACACCGTGCCCAGCTGATCGAAGACGCCCTTGGCCGTCAGACCGGCGGAGAAGCGGTCACTGAACCGCTGTCCGTAGGTCACGCCGACAAAGGTCTGGTTGACCGCGTAGGTCTCGCCGGTGCCATCCGGCTGCTCCACCGTGTACACCGGCTGGTCCTTGAACCCGAAGGTGCCCAGCTGGACGCCGAAGACCTTCGAGGCGCCGTCAAACGGGAAGGCAATGCCTCCCCAGCTGTACCGGGTGTCCGCCACGTAGTCGTAGGTGCCGACCACGATGCTGGGCCGCGTCCCAAGGGCCGCACCGGCAGGGTTGTAATACAGGGCCGAGGCATCGGTGGCATGCGCTGCGTACGAGGGGCCGAGCGCAACGCCACGGGCGCCGCCGCCGAACAGCAGGAACTCTGCGGCGGTGGTGCCATAGGCGGTGTTGTCGGCATTCCCCGGCTTCTGGCCCTGGGCGGCGGCGGCCGATGGGAGGCCGACGACACCCAGACCGAACAGCAGGAGCCAACTGAATCCATTCCGCTTCATAGCTTCTGTTCTCCCGTTAAGGACGGCCGGGGGCACCCGCCCCCGGCCCGTTGGCTCGCTACTTCGCGAAGTTCACCACGGTCATCCGCCCGATCCGCCGGGCGTTGAGCGCTTCAATGTGATAGAAGTACACGCCGCTGGCGACAAACTGGCCGTTACGATTCCGCACGTCCCAGGTCAATTCGCTGTTGGTCGGGCTGTTGTGCTCCAGGACTCGCACCAGGACGCCGCTCGCCGAGTAGATCCGGATGATGGCCCGGTCCGGCAGATTGACGAACTTGATGATCTTCGAGTCGGTGGAGGGCTCCAGCGACGTCGTGACGTAGTAAGGATCGGGTACCGTGTGCACCAGGTCCAGGGACTTCTTGGTCGCCTGGGCCACCGTCCGGCTGGTGGTGAAGCTGAGCTGCAGGCTAGCGCCCACGGCCGTGAACGGCCGCAGCACCTCGTAGTAGCGGTAATCGCCAAGGGCACCACCGAAGCCGTTACCACCGGTGATGGCGCCCACGTAGTCGCGCATGGACCAGACGACACCCTGCGGCAGCGTCGCGGTCTGGAACATGAACATGGACCCGGGCATCGATATGGCGAAGCCGGTGCCCACGTCGAGGCTGGTCCGAACGTCCGTGGGGCTGCCGGTGAAGTGCACGATGTTCCCGATCGTGGCTTGCCGGGTCATCGTATAGACCGGGCCATCGGCACCGCCGGTGGCGCCGCAGCGGATCCGGCTGCTGACGTTCGGCCCCGGAAGCGACCGCATGGGCTCCACACACCCGAAGTCGGTGAGCGAGAGCTCGGTACGGCGATCGAAGCCGAGGCTGGTGCCTGAGGGTTGTGCCAGCGCTTCCGTCAGGATGCCATAGCCGGCACCCATCCGGTTGGCGTCGAACACAACCGCCACATCGTGGGTCACGTCGATCACGCTGTCGATGAGACCAGCCGTGGTGGCGCTCCAGTAGATGTTGTAGTCGGCGGCCCGTTTGGCGCCGGAGAGCACGCCTTCCACATCGCGGAACATGTTCCCCATGGTCTGATAGCTGTAGGCCTGGTGAATCACGCTCACGTTGGTCAGCTCGCCGCCGTTGTTGTATCCGGCATTGCCTGGCTGCGTCCGGTCCACCGTGAACGGCGCGGTGAAGTTGTGGGCGTTACCGGCAATCGGATCGACCTTGGTCTCATTGTTCGCCGGCGAAGGGCCGTCGAACCAGCGGGGACCGTTGTAGTCGCAACCGCCCTGGTCTGAAGCCGGGATGAAGCCGGTGGCGCTGTTGACGCAACCACGGCCGTAGATGCTGGCGTAGTACGCGCCAATGGTGGTTTGCGCCATCGTGCCCAGAACCTGAAACCCGGGCCCGCCGCCGAACTGTGCGGCCAGCGCCGGATCAAGCTGGGTGGCAGGATACAACGCCGAGGCCGACACTGATGGTTCAGTGAAGTCCTGGGCGATGGTGGTGGAGAAGGCGAAGGTCCCGGAATGCCAGTAATAGGTGACCGGGATCCCGTTGGCGGCATCGCCCGGAGTCAGACTGTCGAGCGTCACCGTGACCGAACCGCTGGCCGGCAGCACCGAAGGCAGGAACGCCGCCAGGTCGATACTGGCGGAGTTCGCCGGTGGGAACGGTCCGCTGAAGCGACCGGTCACCGGATCGAGACTCGGTACTGAGCCCGCCGGCAATGGGCCATTCCGGCCCACGACCTGGACCGCGGCCTTGTTTCCGGTGGCGGTGATGTTGCTGGGTGAGGCTTGCGGCACCACCCGCCGGGCGCCGGACAGGTTGGACTCGAGGCTCGTCGGTCCGGAACGAACCGAGTTGATATCGAACACCGAGACCATGTAGAAATAGTTCTGGCCGTTGTTCACCCCGCAGTTGGAGCAGTTGCCCGCCCGGTCCACGAAGATGAGCGGGACGCCCGTCCCCGACAGCGCGGGACGGCCGGTGCCACCGCCGGTGATGGCGGTATCGGCCTTGGAGACAAAGGCCCGGGTGCCGCTGGGAACGATGTCCACGAACTGGACCACCGGTCCGTCCAGGACCACGGTCCTCGGCACGATGATGGCCACGCCGCCCGGGCTGGTCCCGGCCGAGGTGCAGGTGGTGAACACGAGCAGGTCCGGCGCGCAGTCGGTGAAGCCCAGCGCGTCAATGGTGTTGACCTGACCGGTGACGTCGATCATGGTGTCGCCCTGCTTGTCGAACTGTGCCAGCAACTGGAGCGCCGCCTGGTCGGGACGGTTGCCGCGGTAGATCCGGTAGCCCGCCACGTCAAACTGGCGATAGTTCGGATCCGAGGCCGAGGTAAAGGGATCTCCCGTCGTCTCGGTGATGGACGGCTGCCAGACGATCGTGACTTCCCGGTCGTTCGGAATCAGGAAGAAGTTCGGCGCCTTGGGCGGCGACGGCTGCACGAACTTGGTGTCGAAGATTTCCTGCGCCACCTTGCTCTTGCCGAGCAGCGAGTTCGGAACCGCATCGATGTCGTACGTGTTGAACAGGCCGTCGGCCAGCCCGCCGGCCGGGCCCTTGTCGCCCAGGTAGCCCTTGTAGCCGGTGATGCTGTCCACGGTGTTGACGCCGTTCACCAGCGAGTCGGGCGAGAACAGCTTGAGCAACGAGCCGGTCGGCGCCTGTGGCCGGACCTGGCCGCAGGCATCCGGGCCGACGCAGGCGCCCACCGCCACCGGCGGGGCAAAGATGTACGCCACGGCGATGGTGCTGGATTCGCCGGGAGCCAGGGTCAGGGGGCCGGAGGACTGGAAGAACCGCATGTCCGCGGCGGCGCCCTGGTTGATGAAGCAGATCTTGGTCAGGGTGACGTCGCCGACGTTGCACTGGTCGTCGCCCTGGGCCGGATCCACGGTGCCGGTCAGGTAGCGGAACAGCGCCTGAGTGTTGCGCGGATCGCTGAACTGGCCGCCGTTGGTCGTGGCGCCGAAGAGCGTGAGGCCCACCTCCACGCCGTTGATTTCCGGGGACTTGAGGTACTTCATCCCGACAAAGCCGGACCCCTTGAAGAACGGGGCCTTGTAAATCGTCGGATCGAAGGTCCAGCTGCCCGGCGCGGTGAACGAGGCGTGGTAGGTGTAGCCCAGCGCCATCGGCACGTTCACGCCGTCATAGTTGGTGCCGGAGTCCTCGAACGTCACGTCGTTGTCCGTGCCGATGGCAAGGAACATGTCGGTGATCGTATAGCCCGCCGTCGGCAGCACGCTGCCCCGGGCGGCGTTCAAGGAGTTGAAGGTCTGCCCGGCGGCGCGCAGGAAGGTCTGCATGCGCGCCGGGGAGCTGTTGTACGCGGCCGGATCCGCGGCCGTGACGTTGTAGAACGTAAAGATGAAAAACATCATGTCGTTCTTGCCCGGGGTATTGTAGGCAAGACCGCGGGTCTCGACCAGGAGGCCCAGCGGGTGGCCGCGCCCGCTGGAGAGGCTCGGATCGCCTTCCCAGCTCAGGAACCAGATGTCGTTGTCCGAGGCGGTATTCTGGCCCTGAAGCGCGACATCGTACAACCCGGCTGCCTGGTCGGCACCGGCAGGGACCTTCGCGGCGTCGGGCCAGTTGGCCGCGTCCGCCGGGTCGGCGCTGTTGTAGATCTCGGTGATCTGCTGGCCATTGCCGCCGCCGCGGGCGTTGAAGAAGAACGCGCCCTCGATGTCACCGGCCCAGGGGTTTCCGACGCTGGCCGGATCCACCTTGCCGGCCACCTGGAGACCGGTGTTGAAGATGTACTGGTTGTTGGTGCCCGCCGGCCAGTAGCCACCGCCGGTCACCGAGCTCTCCGAGGTGCAGATCTGCCCCTGCGAGGAGAGGAAACACTGGGTGCGGTTGCCGACCCAGCGGAACGCGGCCCGCGTGAACAGCCGGAAGCCCGACGGCGTATAGCCGGGAGCCGGCTTGGCGGCGAGCAGCGACGGGGAAGCCGTGCCGATGATGGCCGCCAGCAGGGCGACGATCAGAGCACCTTTCTTACGACCCAGAACGTGCATGTGGGTGTCTCCGGTTATGTGGCTTGGGCCCGGCACGGGGGTCACCGCGACCCCCGCCCGAGCGCCAGCAACGACTGCTGACTAGAAGTTAAACTCGACGCCCAGCCGCACCCGGCGGGGGAGTCCGATAAACTGGTGAATACCGCTGAGGACGTTATAGCGGGCCCGGGTGGCGGCACGCTGCTCCGCCAGGGAGTAGAATCCGTCGCCGTCGCCGAAGCGCTGTTCGGCGCCGCGGAGGCTGAGGCAGTTGGGTGAGGTCGGCTTCGCCCCGGTGTCCAGCCAGCGGGCGCACAGGTCGGTGGGCCCGCCACCATTGGTCAGGTCGATGGTGGACGTGGCGGGATCGAAGACCCCGTTGACCACCGCCTCGTTGGCCAGGCTGGTCGAGTCGCCTTTGAACGTGATGTTGAAGTTCTGGCGGCTGTTGACGTCACCGCTCAGGGCGTAGACCTGCAGGACGTTCCGGAAGTTGAGCACGTTCCGGGCATCCGCATAGAAGGTCAGGGTGTTGCTGCCCAGGTTGAAGGCCTTGCTGGCCCGCAGGTTGAACTCCTTGAACATCGGCAGGCGGGTCCGGTTGACCTCATTGCCGCCCAGGATGTTCTGGTCGCAGAGCTGGCCCGAGGTGACGCCGGCGTTGAAATCAGGATTGTTCGGATTGGCCGGGCACTTGGTGTAGGCCGTGCCGCTGGCCACCCGGAAGGTGGCGAACAGACCGACGTTCTTGAGGATCGTGCCGATGGCCGTGCCCTGCTTCCAGCTGCTGGGGAAGCTGAGGGACGCGGACCCCGCGATGTTGTGCGGCCGGCTGGTGGTGGTCGGCAGGATCGCCTGCGGCGCCGGCGGGGCCGCCGTCTGGTCCGGGTTCGGCAGGAAGGCGAAGAACGACACGTAGCTCGCCGGGTCGGTGCCGGTGTTCTTGGCGTCCTGGAAGGTGTAGGCCAGGCTGCCGTTGAACAGGGTGCCGAAGCGCCGGTCCAGCCGCACGTCAACGCCGCGCACGGTGCCGAAGTCCGAGTTCACGTAGTAGCGCACTTCCTGCTGAGACACCAGGGCGACCGGATCAAACAGCTTGAAGATCCGCGCCGTGGCGTCGGCCAGCTTGTCCTTGTTGTAGGCCGCGATATCCAGCACCATGTCCTCGCTGAACTGGTGCCGCACCCCGAACTCGAAGGTGATGGTCTTCGCGAAGTCGAGGTCGGTGCCGAACAGCTGGTTGGTGTTGGTCTTCTGCAGGTCGGTGTTCTTGCCGCCGTAGATCAGGCCGAAGTCCGGCGCCTGCACCTGGTGGGCGTAGGACAGCCGGAAATTGGTCCGCTCGGTGACCGGGAAGGACACCTGGATGTGCGGGCTCAGGTAGTTGTGGCTCTTGTCCCGCACCGGCCGGGCCGAGACATTGCCGGGCACCGACGCCGAGGAGATCTGCGGGAACTGGTAGTTCGAATCCGCCAGGATCTGGTGGTCGGAGCGCGAATCGTAGAAGTCGTAGCGCAGGCCGCCGACGACGATCACGTCGCCGAGGTCGAGCCGGTTTTCCAGGAACGTACTGTACCGGATCGGGCTCTCCACGTAGACATCGCAGAAGCAGATGTCCTGGGTGGCCATGCCGCGATCGAAGTGATTCATGTTGTACTTGACGTACTCGCCGCCCAGCTTGACCCGGTTGTACCGGTCCAGCTGCCAGTCGAGGTTGGCCCGGCCGATGTAGCGCCGCTCCTTGGACAGCGTGAGCTGCGAAATCGGCGAGCTCTGCACCGTGCGGGTGTACGCGCCCGACGGATCGGTGCCCCACGGATTCAGCCGCAGCGTGTTGTTGGCGCTGTAGTTGACCGTCGGATCCAGCGGCGTCTGGCCGGCGACGTCGGTGCGCCACTTGTCCACCAGCGCCTGGTCCACGTCGAAGTTGTCGAAGTCGAACAGGAAGTCGAGCTTCTTGAGCGCCATGAACCCGCCCGGCGCCGTCCGGGTGTCGCGCTCGCCACTGGCCGTCTGGACGCCCTGCACGAACTGGTCTTCCTGGTACGAGCCATACACTTCCAGGGCCAGCGCGCGTTCGGCCGACTTGGACAGGTTCTGGGTCCAGCTCACGATGTAGCTGTTGTTCCGGGTCTGCGACGCGGTGAGCTGCTGCGGCGTCAGCGCCTGCGTGAAGTTGAAGGCGTTCCGGTTCTGCGCCAGGTTGCGCAGCACCGTGAAGCTGACCCGGTTGCCGCTGCCGAAGGTGTAGCTCAGCTTGCCGGTCAGCGCGTAGGTGCCGCGCGGGCTGTACGGGGTCCGCACGCCCTGGCACTTCACGCCGTAGTTGCTGCGGATGCCGGCATCGGCGCTGTTGGAAAACTCGTCGCAGTTGCCGCTCCCGATGGCGAACTTCGGGAGGGCGATGTACGTGGTGTCCGCCACCGCCACGCCGTAGGCGCTGGGCACGGCCACCAGCGTATCGATTCCGGCCGAGACGTAGACCGGCGTGTTGTTGGCTTCCCAGCCGCGATCGAAGCCTTCCTGGCCTTCCAGCACGCCCGAGATGTTGAACGTGAGGTTCTTGTACAGCGGGCCGCCGAAGGACGCCTCGACCCGGTTGAACCCGGGGCTGTGGTTGACGCCCATGACTTCATCGGTTTCGTACGCCACGCTGCCCTGGAAACGCGAACCACCCGAACGGGTGGTGACGTTGATCAGGCCGGCCTGGGCATTGCCGAACTCCGAGGAGAGGGCGCCCGTGGTGATGGACGCGTCCTCGAAGGCGTTGGTCCCCACCTGCACCTGGCCCAGGTTGGACACCGTGCCACCGGTCCGGCTGCGCGAATAGGTGCCGCGGTTGCCCGTGGATACCGGCACGCCGTCGATGTAGGTCACGGCTTCGTCGGGCCGGCCGCCTCGGATGGAGAGCGACGTGCCACCGGCGCTGGCCACCACGCCCGGCTGCAGCGCCAGGATGTTGGTCAGCCGGTCCACCGGCAGGCTGTTGGTGAAGGCCCCATCGATCCGCTGCTTGGAGGTCACCTCGTCCCGCGGCACCAGCGGATTGCTGGCGACGACGACATCGATGTCCGTCAGCTCGATGGCCGTCTGCTGGATGGTGAAGTCCTGCGTGATGGTCTGGCCCGCCGGGAGCTTCAACCCCGTCACCTGGGTGGCCTTGTACCCGACGAATCGGGCCTCGACCGTGTACTCGCCCGCGGGGACGTTGTTGATGAAGTAGTACCCCTGGCTGTTGGCCTCAGCGAAGAACGCGGAGCCCTGGACGCGGACCTGCGCGCTGGCAACGGGCGCGCCGGCCTGATCCCGGACCCGGCCTTCGAGCTTGGCCGTCGTCTGGGCCTGGAGTCCGCTCGACCCCAGCATGCCCAGGACGAGGACAGCAAGCGCAACCCATCGCGCCCGCCGGCCGATGTTGCTCCCACAAGAAGAGATCATGGAGCCTTCCTCCGAATGCAGAATGAGATGTGTCTCTGCGGGGTGTACGGGACAGTGAATAGAGCACAGGGGCAGAGTGAGGCCTGAGTTGGGCCCCTCCCGTGGCGCTGTCTCTCGAACTACGGACATGTATATGAGTAGACGACAGGAACATGACCGACGGTCGTTCGGTCGGACAGCAATATGAGGTGACCTCCGTCACGTGTCAAGGAAAGACCCGGAATTGGTCACCAGACCACGAAACACGTTGAAACACAAGGACATCGGCGCACTCTGCACCATTGCGCCAAGGCCCGATTCGGGTGCCCTCAGGCGGTGATCAGCGCGGTTTGGGGAACTTGCGGCGTGACCCGCGGACCCGCCGGTGCCCATATCATGTTCACTTCGCTGCGCACCCCGAACTCGCCTGGCAGGTAAATCCCCGGCTCCACCGAGAAGCCGCAGCCAGGCAGGATCTCCCGGTCGTCGCGGGTCTCGTAGTTGTCGAGATGGGGCCCGGAGCCGTGGAGATCGCGGTCAATGGAATGCCCGGTGCGATGCACGAAGAACTCGCCAAACCCGGCCCGCTCAATCACGCCCCGCGCCGCCGCGTCGCCCTCGAACCCCTTGAGCGGCACCTTGCCCGCCTTCTGCATGACCACGGCGATCGCCGCATCGCGGGCATCCCGCACCGTCTCCCACACCTGCTGCACCCGCGCCGGTACCTGCTTGCCGGAGAAACCCATCCAGGTCTGGTCTGCGAAGACGGCGCCCAGCCTCCGCCCGCCCCACAGATCCAGGAGAACCACCTCGTTGGCCGCCAGCGTCCGGTCCTTCCCCGCCACCGGCTCGTAGTGCGGCAGGGCACCATTGGGGCCGAAGCCGACGATCGGGGGATGATCGAATTCCAGCCCCCGGCCGTGAATGGCGTCAATCACCCGCTGCTGGAACGCGCGCTCCGTGAGCCCCGCCCCACCCTGATGCACCGCCCAGCCGAGCGCCTCCCGCGCAATCTCGGCCAGCGCCTCGGCGGCGTAGAGATGATCGTCCAGTTCGGCGGCGCTCCAGCCGGCCGCGAAACGGGTGACCAGGTCGGCCGATGGCACCACCGTGCCGCCCTGCTTGCGCACCAGCTCCACCACGCCGTACGGCACCCGGTCCAGATAGGGGACGTTGTCCTCCGGCGAGATTTCCATGGCCACCGTCTTCCCGGCCACCAGCGCCTTGAGTCCGGCGTGCAGCTCCTCCCAGCGGGCGTAGGTCACGACCTTGCCGGGGAAGGCATCGCCGGCAAAGGGTGCCAGTTCGATCTTGTGGACCAGCGCCACCGGCTCACCGGTGCGCGGCAGGTAGATCCAGAGCCGGCGGCTGGAGAAGCCGATCCGCCCGAGCAGCCGGCCCACAATGGGATTGAGACCGTGAAAGTCGAACAGCAGCCAGCCGTCCAGGCCCATGGCGGTCAGCTGGGTGCGCACCCCGGCGAGATTGACTCCAGCGAGCAGCATCAGTCGTAGCCTCCAACCGCGGTGGCGCGCCAGCGGCAGGAGTCGTCCCCCCGGCCCCGGCAGCGATCGTGAATCATGGCCCCTTCGAATCCGGTCAGCACCCGCAGCAACTCGCCCAGCACCGATCCATAGAAGGCGCAGCCCGATCCATCCGGCAAGGCCAGGATGGACAGCGGCCGCAGGACCGACGCCTCGGCGGCCCCGTCTCCGACTTTCATCTCAATGCCCAGGACCCGGTGCGCGGCCTTGGCAGCGGCGCGCGCGCCCGCCGCCCGGCCCAGCCCGCCCGGCAGCAACTGGCGCGAGGCGCGGGCCAGGACGGGGCCGCTGCGGGCGGCGTAGCGGGCCGCCCGGCGGCCGGCGTCGGCAAAGACCAGCGCCGCGTCCGGGCGACGGCCAGCCAGCCGGAAGACCGAGATCACCTCGTCCACCGACACCGGCTCGTCGCGCCGGACCGCCTCCTGGTAGCGGGCAATCTGGGCGGCCACGGTCTGGGAGAGGCCCAGCCGCTTGTTGACGATCTCGCCCGCCAGCTCCTCGAGCCCGTCTTCGACCGGAGTGTCGAGGTTGCGCAGCGCCTCGAGCACGCTCATCGGGATGATCGTCGGAACGGACACGGGTATCGGCGACCGGGGACGGGGATGGGCGACGGGGCTCTCGGGCAGATACTATAACCTGTGATGATTCATAGGGACACTCTTTCCCTTCAGGTCCGATGCCACTGATCCTGGCCTTGGGTATTGCGGGCGCCGTCGCCGCGGCGGGCGTCTGGCTGCAGGCCCTGACCCGAAGCGGCGCGCTGGCCGCCTCGCTGGTGGGCACCGCGATCCTGTGGCTCCTGGGATCGCCGGGGGCCGCCGCGCTCGGCGCCTTCTTCGCGGGCGCGAGCGCCGTGTCCCGGCTGGCGCCCGATCCGGGCCACACCCTCGACGCCAAGGGAACCCGGCGCGATGCGGCGCAGGTGATTGCCAACGGAGGCGCCGCGGCCCTGGGAGCGCTGGTGGAACTGTTCCAGCCGGGAGCCGGGCTCTGGATGGTGACCGCCGGCCTCGCCGCGGCGGCGGCGGACACCTGGGCCACCGCGGCGGGCGGATGGAGCCCGACCCCCCCAAGAAATATTCTTACCCTCGAGCCGGTGCCGCCGGGCACCAGCGGCGGGGTCACGCTCCATGGGAACGCGGGCGCCCTGGTCGGCGCCGCCAGCGTGGGAGCCGCCGCCGCGCTGGCGGCCGGGGCGCCCGTGCTCTTTCCCCTGGCCCTCGGCGTCGGTATGCTCGGGATGCTGGTGGACTCCGGGCTCGGCGCCGCATGGCAGGGGCGCTTTCACTGCGCCCGCTGCAACCAGCCGACCGAGCGACCGGTGCATCGCTGCGGCGCCCGGGCCACGACGACCGGCGGTCTTCGGTGGCTTACTAATGACGGTGTCAACGGCCTGGCGACCTCGGTCGCGGCCGGCCTGGGGTACACGGCATGGATGCTCACTCGGTAGACCGTCCCCACGATCGCGGCGCCGTGGACGTGCTGGTCGTCGGGGCCGGCCCCGCCGGCAGTGCGTCCGCCATCCACCTGGCCCGCGCCGGTTACCGCGTGCTGCTGCTCGACCGGGCCGCCTTCCCGCGCGACAAGATCTGCTCCGAGTATCTCAGCCCGGAGGCGGTCCGGCTCCTGGATGACTTCGGCGTGATCGAAGACCTGGAGCGGGCCGGGGCCCAGCCCCTCCTGGGCACCCGGGTGACGGGGCCGCGCGGGTCGAGTCTGACCGGGAGGTTCAGCGAGACCGCCGTGCGACCGTTCCGGGAGACCGGACTCTCCCTGCCCAGAAGGCTGCTGGACCAGCGCCTGGTCCAGGCCGCGGTGGACGCGGGCGCGGAACTGCGGGACCGGACCATGGTCGAGGATCTCCTATATGAAGGGGGCGGCGTGGCCGGCGCCGTGATCCGGGGGGCCGCCGGACGACAGGAAACCGTCCGTGCCCGCCTGGTCATCGGCGCCGACGGGCTGCGCTCGGTGGTGGCGCGCCGGATCGCCGGTCGTTCCCGCCGGGGCTCGGCCCGGCCCGCGCGCATCGCGTTCGTTGCCCACGTGGCGGGCGTCCCCGGTCTCGACGGATTCGCGGAGATGCACGTCGGCAATGAGGGGTACGTGGGCCTCAACCGCATCGGTGCCGACCTCGCCAACGTGGCCCTGGTGGTGCCCCGGGCACGGGCGCGGGCCGCCAAGGGGCGGCGAGACGAGTTCTTCTTCTCCGAACTCGAGCGCTTTCCCGGTGTGCGCGGCCGTATTGACCGGCGGCGACTGGTGCGGGAGGTCCTGGTCGCCGGACCGTTCGCCGCCTGGTCCCGTCCGATCACCGTGAACGGAGCGCTGCTGGTGGGGGACGCCGCCGAGTTCTTCGATCCATTTACGGGAGAGGGGATCGCCAGCGCGCTCCGCAGCGCCAGGCTGGCCGCCCACGCCGCGCTCGCTCCGCTGCAGAGTGGCAGACCCGTCACCGCCGCGAGCCTGGTGGAATACCGCGCCGCCCGCCGGGCCGCCTTTCTTGGAAAGTGGGCGGTCGAGCGGCTGGTCGGGTATGGTATGCTCGTGCCGGCGCTGTTCGACCGGGCCGTCAACCGGCTGGAGCGTCGCGGCCTGGCCCACACCTTCATCGGCGTCACCGGCGACTACGTGCCGCCCAGCGCCGTCCTGAATCCCTGGTTCCTGGCCCGGATGGTACTGTGAGCCGACCCGACGCGGACCCCGCCGTCTTTCGCCAGCTGCTGGGCCGGTTCGCCACCGGGGTCACGGTGCTGACCACCCGCGGCCCCGGCGGGCGGCCGGTGGGCATGACCGCCTCCAGCCTGGCCTCGGTCTCGCTCCAGCCACCGCTGATTTCGGTGTGCGTGGATGCCTCCGCGGACATGCACCGGGCGCTGTCGGTGAGCGGCGACTTCGTGGTAAACATCCTGCGGGCCGATCAGGAACCCCTCTCGCGGCGCTTCGCGGAGCTGCCGGCCGAGGAGCGGTTTGCCGGAGTCGGCTGGCGGGAGACCGGGACCGGACTGGTGGTCCTCGAGGGCAGCATCGGGCACATCGAGTGTGAACGCTACACCGAATTCCCCCTGGGAGACCACACACTCTTTGTAGGGCGGGTCACCGGGGGCGCCACCGCCGACGGCATTCCCCTGCTCTACTTCCGCGGCGGGTACGGCGCGCTGGCCGGCGAATGAGCGCCCCCGCGCTCGCGCCCGGCCATGAGTTGCTGGACGATCCCGGCGCCGATCCGGCCACCGTGCGGTTGTCGTTAGGGCACATCGCGCGCTCCAACCGCTGGTTCGGCGGGTGGTGGGCGGTGCGCCGGGGCCTGGAACGGATTCTCGGCGAATCGGCGAGTGGGCGATCGCCGCTCACCCTCCTCGATGTCGGCTGCGGCGCCGGCGACCTGGCGCGGTGCGCCACGCACTGGGCCGGGCGGCGGGGCGTCGCCCTGGTCCCGATCGGCGTCGAGCGGCACCGGACCGCGGCCGCGATCTCCCGGGACGCCGGCGTGCCCACCGTGCTGGCCTGCGCCGGCAGCCTGCCGCTCCGCAACGCGGGCGTGGACATCGTGGTCGCCAGCCAGCTCATGCATCACCTCGCCGAGGACGCGATCATCGAGTTCTTCCGCGCCGCCGACCGGCTGGCGCGCCGGGGCGTCATCATCGCGGATCTGCGCCGGTCCCGGCTGGCCGAGGCGGGGTTCTGGGCCGGCTCCCGGGCGTTCGGCTTCGACGCGGCCACTCGCGCCGACGGCATCACCTCCGTCCGGCGCGGTTTTTCCGCGGCGGAGCTGACCGGGCTCCTGCGGCGCGCCGGCGTAGCGGCGCGGGTGGAACGGACGCCCGGATTCCGGCTGGTGGCCACCTGGACGCCTGCGGCGGCCCGCCTATGAGGACCGTGGACGAGCGCCAGATCGCCGCGGCGCCCGACCGAGTCTTCCAGGCCGCCAGCGACGTGCTGCGCTGGCCGGAGCTCCTGAGCCATTACCGCTACGTACGTATGCTGGAACCGCGGCCCGACGGCGGCATCGTGGAAATGTCCGCCAACCGGCCCTTCGGCCCGCTCGACTGGCCCACCTGGTGGGCCTCCGAGATGTGGATCGACCCGGACCGGCGGGAGGTCCGCTACCACCATATCCGCGGCATCACCCGCGGCATGGACGTGGTCTGGCGGGTGGTGCCGCGGGACGGGGGCACGTTCGTCACCATCGTGCACGAGTGGGCCGGACCGGACTGGCCGGTGATCCGGGTCCCGGCCGCGGACTGGGTGATCGGCCCGGTGTTTGTCCACGGGATCGCCTCACGGACCCTGGCCGGCATTGCCCGCGCCGCTGAACGGGCGCCTTGAACGGCCCGTACGACGCCATCGACATTCGCATTCACAGAATCGAACATCCATGAGCTCGAGCCAGGAACGTCGCGTCGTGATTACGGGGATCGGCGCGCTGACCCCCATCGGCCTCGGGGTCGAGGGGCTGTGGGCCGGGCTGGAGCGCCGGGTGTCGGTGGTGGGTCCGGTCACCCGGTTCGATCCGACCCCGTTCCGTTCCCGGGTGGCGGCGGAGGTCCGGGACTTCCAGGCCGGCGACTTCATGGATCGCAAGCGCACCAAGCGGCTCGACCTCTTTGGCCAGTACACCATCGCGGCCTCCAGCATGGCCATCGCGGACGCCCATCTCGATCTGGCGCGGGAGAACCGGGACCGGGTCGGGGTCATGATGGGCACGGCGCTCGGTGGCATCGGCTACGCGGAGGGCCAGTATCCCAACTACATGCGGGAGGGGGTGCGGGGGGTGGACCCCTCGCTCGCCCTGGTGGTCTTTGCCGGCGCCGCCAGTTGCAACGTGGCCATCGAGTTCGGGATCACCGGCCCCAACTCTACCAATGGCATGAGCTGCGCCTCTGGCACCATGGCCATCGGCGACGGCTTTCGCGCCATCCGCCGTGGCGAGGCGGACGTGATGCTGGCGGGCGGCGCGGAGGCTCCCCTGGCGCCGCTCTGCTTCGGCGCCTTTGCGATCATCCGGGCGATGTCCACGCGCAACGATGACCCGGGTCAGGCCAGCCGGCCCTTCGACCGCCAGCGGGACGGGTTCGTGATGGCGGAGGGGGCGGTGGTGCTGGTTCTGGAGGAGCGGCAGCGGGCCCTGGCGCGGGGGGCGCGGATCTACGCCGAGGTGTTCGGCTATGGCACCACCAACGACGCCCATCACATGACCTCACCCCGGCCGGACGGCGCCCAGGCCGCGCGGGCCATGCGGCTGGCATTGGCGGAGGCGCATCTGTCGGCCGCTGAGATCGGCTACATCAATGCCCACGGGTCCTCGACCCCGCTCAATGACCCCACCGAGACGCTGGCCATCCGCCAGGTCTTCGGCGAGTCGACCGCCCGGATTCCGGTGAGCGGCACCAAGGGGTACTACGGCCACGCCCTCGGTGCGAGCGGCGCCTTCGAGGCGGGCATCTGCGCGCTGGCACTGGAGCGCGGCTGGCTGCCGCCGACCGTGAATCTCCAGGACACCGACCCCGCGTGTGATCTCAACCATGTGCCGGCCGCCGGCCTGGCGGGGCGGCCGGAATTCCTGCTGAGCAACTCGTTCGGGTTCGGCGGCATCAACGCCTGCCTGGTCTTCCGGCGGGTGGACGGCCGCTGACCCGGGGCTTGTCGGCGGCGGACCCCGGTGCGATCTTCTGCCTCCCCTCGGACTTAGGACGATGAATGTCCCCGCTCGCTCGTCGAAGCCTCGCTGAAGGCGTTGGCACCTTCGGCTTCGTGTTTCTTGGCTGTGCCTCGACCGTCAGTACGCTCTTTCCCAGCGCGCGCTACGACGTCCTGGGCATCGCCCTCGTCCATGGCGCCGCCCTGGGGCTGTTCGTCTCGGCCATGCTGGGCATCTCCGGCGGCCACCTGAATCCGGCCGTGACCCTCAGCCTGCTCAGCGGCAAGCGCATCGACGCCCGCTCGGCCGGCGCCTATATCGCGGCCCAGCTGGTCGGCGCGGTGCTCGCCGCCCTGCTGGTCAAGCACGCCTTCCCGCCGGGCGTCATCCGGACCAGCACCCTGGGTACGCCCGCGCTGGCCACCAACCTCACCTTTGTGCAGGCGCTCCTGTTCGAGGCGGTGGGCACGTTCATCCTGGTGTCCGCCGTCTACGGCACCATCGTGGCGCCGGAGCGGCCCAGGCTGGGCGGGTTCGGCGTCGGCATCGCGCTGCTGGCCATCGTCCTGGTCCTGGGCCCGCTGACCGGCGGCGCCGTCAATCCGGCCCGGGCCTTCGGCCCGGCGCTGGTGTCCGGCACCTGGATCGGCCAGGCCATCTGGTGGATCGGCCCCATCCTCGGCGGCGTGCTCGCGGCCCAGGTGTGGGAGCGGGGATTGATGGGGAAGTAGACGGTTAGGCAGTTGGACGGTTAGCGCAGAAAGGGTGGGGTCCTCGCGGACCCCACCCTTTCTTGCTCTCACTAACCGCCTAACCGCCTAACCGTCCAACCGTCTAGCCGCGCTTCATCCCCCGCCGCGCCAGCCACAGGGTGTACCCCCCGTAGATCAGGCCGGCCACGACGTAGGCCGCCACCAGGTACTGCCCGTTGTCAGGCGGCATCGGCGGCCTCCCGGAGATCCTGGGCCAGCTGAATCCCGTAGCGCAGCGTCACCAGCCCGACGTAGAAGATCGTGAAGACCGCGAAGCCGACCAGCAGCGTGCGCAGCATTTCAGGCGGCAGGGACGGCGCGCTCGGCTTCATTATGATGGGCTGCGGGTGCAGTCCCCGCCACAGATACACGCTCAGGTGAATGAACGGCACCAGCACCACGCCCATGATGCTGATGACCGCGCTGAACCTGCCCCGCTCCACCGGATCGCGGAGGGAGGCGCGGAGGGTGTGGTAGCCGAGCAAGAGAAAGAACAGGAACAGCGTGAGCGTGAGCCGCCCGTCCCAGGTCCACCAGGTGCCCCAGATGGGCTTGGCCCAGATGGGCCCGGTGGTCAGGACCACCAGGCAGAAGACGGTCGAGACCTCGGCGCTGGCGGCGGCAAACCGGTCGAGCCGCGGATCGTGCAGCCAGAGGTACAGCATGCTGGCGATCCCGGTGGCAGGAACCGCGATCCAGAGCGCGACCACGGCGGTGGGGACATGGACGTAGAAAATCTTCTGGGCCAGCCCCTGGCGAGCCTCGGTGGGGGTGCCGAGGATCGCGAGGGCCATCACGGCCCCGATCCCCACCAGCCCGAGCACCGAGAGCACCAGCCCTCGGCGGATGACTGCGCTGGCCGGCGCGCCGTCTACGGTCATTCGTCCACCACCGCGGGGAAGAGGAGCAGAGCCAAGGTCAGGAACACCACGTCATAGATGGCCAGAAACCTAAGTCCGGGCAGCACCTCGCTCAACGGACGCCCGGCAAAGAGCGGCACCGTCGTCTTCACGGCAAAGATGAGCGGCGGCACCATGAAGGGCAGCAGCAGGACCGGCAGCATCAGCTCGGCAAACCGGGTCTTCACCACCATGGCGCTGAAGACCGTGCCCACCGCCACGAAGCCGGCCGTCGCCAGCAGCAGGGTGGCCAGCAGTCCGGGCAGGGCGTGGCCCAGGCCGACATTGAAGAACAGCACGAACAGCGGCAGGGCGATGGCCTCGACCAGCAGCACGAACACCAGGTTGGCGAAGTACTTGCCGAGATAGAGCGCCTCGCGGGGCACCGGCGCCAGCAGCAGCCCGTCGAACGCGGCGTTTTCCCGTTCCACCGTGAAGGCGCGGTTCATCGCGACCACGGCGGCGAAGGCGACGGTCACCCACAGCACGCCGGGCGCCAGGTCAATCGTGCTCACCGCGGTGGGATCGCGGGCAAAATTCTGCACCAGCAGCACCAGGGCGGCGAACACCGCGGCCGAGAGCAGGCTGGTCCGGGCGCGCAGTTCCATGCGGATGTCCTTGCCGGCGATCACCAGCGCCAGCCGGAGCGCCCTACCCACGCACCACCTCCTGGTAACGCCGCTGGAAGGCGGCGACATCCTCGGGACGGGGGCCTTCGAGTACCCATCCGCCGGCCACCAGCACCCCCACCCGGGTCGCCAGGTCCCACGCCTCGGAGGCGTGGTGGGTGACGATCACCACGCCGCGCTCCGGGGTGGCCAGCCGCACGAGCAGCTCGCGCAGCCGGTCGGCCGCCACCGCATCGAGGCCGGTGAACGGTTCGTCGAGGAGCAGCAGGGCGGGATCGTGCAGCAGCGCCCGCGCGATGGCCGCGCGCTGCAGCAGCCCCCGGCTCAATTGCCGGGGCCGGTCATCCTTCCGGTCGAACAGGCCCTGCTCCGCCAGCGCCCGGTCCGCCCGCTCGCCGGGCGCCGGAAGATCGTAGAGCCGCGCGGCGAGGATCAGGTTTTCGCGCAGGGTCAACTCGTCGTACAGCATTGACTGGTGGGAGAGCAGCCCGATCGGGCGCCGGGCGTCGGGATCGTCCCGGGTCAGCACCCGGCCGGCCACCCGGACGCTCCCGGCATCGACCCGGAGCAGCCCGGCGAGACTCCTCAGCAACGTGCTCTTGCCGGCGCCGTTGGGACCCAGCACCAGCAGCACCTCGCCGCGCCCCAGCGTCAGATCCACGCCGCGGAGGGCGCGGACCGCGCCATAGCGGCGCTCGAGCCCGCGGGCCTCTGCCAGCGGCGCCTCAGCCGAGGGCATCAATGCGCTCAGCCAAGGCCACGAGGTCGAACGGTTTTACCAGGTACCCGGAATGGGGAAGGCCGAGCACCTGGAGTTGCGGCTCCAGGCTCAGGTAGGCGGAAGTAATGATGACCGGCAGGGTCGGGACAAGGGCCCGCAGCCGTCCCAGGAGTTCGATGCCGTCGGTGTCGGGGAGCCGGAGATCGAGGATGGCCACCTGGGGACGATGCTCGGCAAGGAGGCGGAGTGCCTCCTGGCCGGTGGCGGCGAATGCCGCATCGTAACGCCCCGAAAAGGCGCGTTCATAACTCAGGCGAAGGGCGGGCTCGTCCTCGATGAACAGCACCCGCCGACGGGGCATGGCAGTAGCCATGCCCCAATATAGCTCACGCCGCGTCCGCCTCGACCTCGAACAGGTCGTCGAGCTTGGTCAACACGAGCAGGAACCGCAGCTCGTCGTTGGGACGCTTGAGCACCACGACCTGCCGGCGCTCCGACGCTTTGCGCTGGATCAACATCAGGGCCCCCAGCCCGGCCGAGTCCACCGTGCGGGTGCCGCGCAGGTCGATCACCAGGCGGCCGGTGCGCTCCGGCAGCTGATCCAGCAGGCTCACGGCGTTCTGCCGGAAGACGGTCCGGGTCTCCAGCCCGAGATGCTCGGGCGCCGCGACTTCGAGACTGTACCCTTGCGTGGTCTGCATGTGTCCTCGTGCGCTCCGACACAATGTGAGCGCGATGCTTCCGCCGTGGTTCAGGATGCGGGGCGCATCGCGCTCATCGCGCGGGGCACCCGCCTTCGGCACCGAGCTATCTCCAGCCGCCTCAGCCAGGCGCGGCCCGGTGATCCGCACCTGTCATCAGCGGACCGGAGACCTCTAGTTTTGCGGCCCCGGATCACTCCGGGTGTGCTCTTATCGGGCGGATCAGTTGTTGGCGACCTTGTGGCCTCCGACCGGGTAAAAAGCGAGGTCGGTGCCAGATTTTCAAGTCATTGTACCGCAACGCTTTACCACGGACCGATGGGCCCGCGCAACGGTTCCTGCCATGCAGGGCGCGGCGCGGGGATGCGGGGTGCAAGGGGCGGCCTGGAAACGGGGTCGTGGCGGTGCATCGGACCAGCCGGCCAACAGACCCCGGCCGGCCCGGCCTAGAGCAGATCGGCGTGGCGGTGATACCTTCCGTAAGTCACTCGGGAGCAGGGTCGGACCTGCAGGTTCGACCCGTCCCTCGCCGAATCTTTCGATCTTCTACTCCCGAATCCTCCAATCCTCCCGGCCATGTCCGACCAGATCGACACCCTGCTCTCCGAGACCCGCCGGTTTCCACCGTCGGCGGCATTTTCGGCCCAGGCCAATGCCCGGGCGGACCTGTACACCCGCGCCGCCCAAGATCGGCTGGCGTTCTGGGAGGAGCAGGCGCGCGCGCTGCAGTGGGACACGCCCTGGAGCCGGGTGCTGGAGTGGACGCCGCCGCACGCCAAGTGGTTTGTCGGTGGCCGGCTGAACATCTCGGTCAACTGCGTTGACCGGCATCTCTCGACGGCGCGGCGCAACAAGGCGGCGATCATCTGGGAGGGTGAGCCGGGAGACCGCCGGACCATCACCTACTGGGAGCTGCACCGCGAAGTCTGCCGGGCCGCCAACGCGCTGCTCGCGCTTGGCGTCCGGCACGGTGACCGGGTGGCGATCTACCTCCCGATGATTCCCGAGGCCGCCATCGCCATGCTGGCCTGTGCCCGGATCGGGGCGGTCCATTCGGTGGTCTTCGGTGGCTTTTCCGCCGAGTCGCTCCGGGACCGGATCAACGACGCCCAGGCGGTCTGCCTGATCACCGCCGATGGCGGGTACCGCCGCGGGGCGGTGCTGCCGCTCAAGCGGGTCGCCGACGAGGCCGTCGCCGACTGTCCGTCGATCAAGCACGTGATCGTGGTGCAGCGGCGCCCCGGTGGCCAGGGCGACGAATCGTTCGCCAACATCACCGAAGGCCGGGACCACTGGTGGCACCGGCTGCTGGACCAGGCGGCGCCCAGCCACACCGCCGAGCCGATGGATGCCGAGGACCTGCTCTTCATTCTCTATACCTCCGGCACCACCGGGAAGCCGAAGGGGATCGTGCACACCACCGGCGGCTATCTCACCCAGGTGGCCGCGACGACCAAGTACGTCTTCGACCTGAAGGAAAACGATCTCTTCTGGTGCACCGCGGACATCGGCTGGGTAACCGGCCACTCGTACGTCGTGTACGGGCCGCTGGCCAACGGCGCCACCGTGTTCATGTACGAGGGGGCTCCGGACTGGCCGGAGCGGGATCGTTTCTGGAAGCTCGTCGCCCGCTACGGCGTCACCATCCTCTACACCGCGCCGACCGCGATCCGCGCCTTCATGAAGTGGGGCGAGTCCTTCCCGGCCCGCCACGATCTCTCCACCCTGCGCCTGCTCGGCACGGTGGGAGAACCGATCAACCCCGAGGCCTGGATGTGGTACCACCGGCACATCGGGCACGGGCGGTGCCCGATCGTGGATACCTGGTGGCAGACCGAGACCGGCGCCATCATGATCACCCCGCTGCCGGGCGTGGTCACCACCACGCCGGGGTCGGCCACGGTGCCATTCCCGGGGGTCAGCGCGGTGCTGGTGGACCAGAAGGGGGTTCCCCTCACGACCGGGGGCGGGCTGCTGACGCTGACCGAGCCCTGGCCGTCGATGCTGCGGACCATCTACGGCGATGACGCCCGCTACGTGGAGACCTACTGGTCCAAATTCGGCGACAAGTACTTCGCCGGCGACGGCGCCAAGCTCGACGAGAACGGCTACTGGTGGATCCTGGGCCGGGTGGACGACGTGCTCAACGTGGCCGGCCACCGGATCGGGACCATGGAAGTGGAGAGCGCGCTGGTGGACCATCCGCAGGTGGCGGAAGCGGCGGTGGTCGGCAGGCACCACGAACTCAAGGGTCAGGCGATGGCCGCGTTCGTCACGCTCAAGGAGGGCCACGCCCCCAGCGCCGAGCTCAAGGATGACCTGAAGGATCATGTCGCGCGGAAGATCGGGGCCATCGCCCGCCCCGACGACATCCTCTTCAGTGCCGACTTGCCCAAGACCCGGAGCGGCAAGATCATGCGGCGGCTGCTCAGGGACATCGCCGAAGGCCGCGCCCTGGGAGACACCACCACCCTGGCCGACCCCGCCGTGGTCAACCGGCTGAAGGAGCAGTACGAAGCCTCCGAGGGCTAGGCCAGCGACTCGGCCGCGCGGGGGCTAGATTGGTTGGCGAGGATACCTGGAGCAGCAGAGCCAAGGAGTCGGTATGAAACGCGGAATGGCAGTCCTGATCGCGGTGGGGGGCGTGCTGGTGGCGGCCTTCGCGTTGCCGTATCGCCGTGGGGCGGTGGCCCTGGAGCCGAGTGGTGCAGTCGCGGAGGTCCCGGCGCCGGGCGGCGGTGGGATGGAGCTCGCCGCGCCCGGCCCGGAGATTCTGGTGTACAAGTCGCCGACCTGCGGCTGCTGCAAGAAGTGGAACGAATACCTGACCGCCAACGGGTTCGTCGTGACGAGCCGGGACATGGACGACGTGTCGCCCATCAAGGCGGAGCTGGGGGTGCCCCGGACGCTGGTCTCCTGTCACACGGCCGTGGTGCAGGGCTACGTGATCGAGGGACACGTCCCCGCGGCGGACATCGCCCGACTGCTCAAGGAGAAGCCCAAGGTCCTCGGCCTGAGCGCCCCGGGGATGCCTGGCGCCAGCCCCGGCATGGACACGGGGTCGGACCCGTATGAGGTGGTGACCTTCGATGCCAAGGGCGCTACCACGGTGTGGGCGAGGCATTGATGCGGGCGGTAGGGCGGTAGGGCGGTTCATTGACTAGTGTCCAGTAACAGTGGTTCGCAAGATAACTCATGCCCCATGGGCCTGGAGGGTCCGCTGCGCGAACCGGGCGATGCTGGCAAGGATCTCGTCGGCGGTCTTGGTCCAGACGAACGGCTTGCCGGTGGCGTTAT
>Ga0163150_10002302_pt1 | contig 29701 bp, 18 predicted proteins | sample OliLakLV19P2IB_FD_148628 | JGI IMG/M metagenome (GOLD analysis project Ga0163150, IMG submission 148628) | Freshwater microbial mat bacterial communities from Lake Vanda, McMurdo Dry Valleys, Antarctica - Oligotrophic Lake LV.19.P2.IB | ecosystem: Environmental > Aquatic > Freshwater > Lake >...
CCGTCCAGTGGGAACTGCTCGACCGCGGCGAGCTGCACCTGGTCCGGCTCCAACCGCCCCAGCCGACCACCAAAACACGGGCACTCAAGCGTGCCTAATCGCACCGGGGGTTTTGCAGCGGAATCAATATTTAAGGGCTGACCCTCGCGCGGACCCCAAAGCCGCCTTAATCGAAAAAGAAGCTCCAGCCGCTGAAAAACCGCTCCCCAGGCGGATTCTCACCACTTTCAAAACCAGGGGTTTTGCAGCAGAATCAAAAGATGTGACCCCTTCCTGCTGATTTCCACCTTGGTCTGGAGATGGGGGAACCCAACCTCAGTCGGGCGCTGCAATGGCTCAACGTGAGAGTGTTTGGTTCAACCGGCGCCATCATCGGTCGGGTCACTTGTTCCAAGGACGCTTTAAGGCAGGGCGCCAACTTGGTTGCGAGCCAGGCATTCACATTCACTTAGTCAACGATTTTTCCAACGGCGCGCTCATTGTCTTCTGGTACGAGTTTTCGTACACAGCGGCAAGGCTGGTTATATCAGCAGAGTACTTTCCCAAATTCCCCGCGGCTTTGATGAGCTCTTCTTCACATCTCACGGCAATCTCCATAAGGTTGTCGTCCAGCAACTGGGCAGTTTGGTTGCTATTGACCGTTCCCACGTTTTGCCTGAGCCAAGTCACGTAAGCAGTGGCCACCTCCTTGTATTTGGCCTTACGCTGGGCGTAAAGCGCGGTTCGTTGCTGGAGTTCCCAGGTTGCGCGGGTGCGCTCGCGGGTAACGCCCTCGCGCTGTAATGCCTGCAATTTAGCCGGATCGACATACCCCCCAGCTTCGCCATATCCGATAATAGGGAGCTTCGCGATTCTGTCCCTGGTGTCCTTACCGATCGCATCATAGCCACCCGGCGTAGCCAGGATCGCCTTATCCTTATTGTTAAATTCCACGTCAATTTCTCCCACCCGCTGCATCAGGTCGGCAAGCTCTTTGTGTTTGGCCACAGCCGCCTTGGTTTCCGCGACACCTTTTCTTGCCTGTTTCTCCGCTGCCGTCTCGCCTACCGGTGGTGGCGCCTGTGCGTTGCCCATGTACTTTTGCAGCTCGGCTTCTTGCTCCGCCTTGCTCATCTTCTCGAAGCGCGCTTGATAGGCGGGATCACTCATCAGTCGCTGCATCATGGCCTGCATGCCGCCGCCAGGAGCGTTGGTGGGAGCGCCCGAGAGGCTCTGCGTATAGCTTCCGACCGCCTGGGCGGCAGCCTGCTTCAGCTCTTCCTCGGACATCTTGCTCATCTTGTCTACTCCACCCATCCTGCTCACGATGGGACTGGCATTCGCCTGCGCTATACCCCGCTGCCCCAGGGCTTCTTGGTTCCGCCCTCGGTTCGCTACGGCGTCCTTAATCACGTCTCGCGCGGCCGTCACCTTCTGGTTGAACGGAGCATAGAACAATTCGAGTTCATTCTGCTGATTCTGCGTCTCCTTGATGTCGGCGCCGTAGGCCCGCTTACCTGCTTCCGCAGGCGTGGCCGGTACGCCCGGGGCCGCGTCATATAGCACGATGAAGTCGATCTTTCCCAGAACGGCACGTGTTGACGTCTGTGCCAGAGCAAATGTAACCAAGAACGCAATTCCGAATAACGCCAGGAAAAGTTTCGTCTGCGTTGGCTTCATAAAAGTTCTCTCCATGAAATGAGGATTTACTTTCATGGCCCGAGATATCTGGTGCGACTCATCCTACACTTCGCTTGCCTTCAAAAACGGCAAGCATTGTACACCGGTTATGATCTCTGGCGCATGGATTGAAGCCAGTTCCATCCGGAGCTCCCGCAAAGATCTTCCTTTAGCTCCGTGACTGGCGAATTTGCGATTGCCGGCACGGTTTCTGCCAGCGATGTCTCCTTGCAGTGGAACCTGCGATGTGCGTCTCTATCAAATGATGGCCTCTGAGTCAATCATTTGGGACATAAGGGGACATAAGGCAGCTCTTTCGGAGCTTTGTGATGGGGAAGGGCAGGAACGGCTGAATAGGTGCGGATTGAGGGTTGGATAAGGGGTCTGGAAAGGAGAGATGCATTTTCGAGACAGGATTTCCCGTGGCATTTGGATGACGCAGATGAGAATCGACGAGAGGTGAAGGGGCGGGGAGCAACAAACAGAGCGACGGACAGATTAGCTGGTGTCGATGGGGGCGGGACGGCGACCCAAGCTGATTCAGAGCAACAGGTGGAATTAGGCTGGCGTTCGACAGGAGTGGGTTCCACGGTGCAAATAGCGAAGACGGTACAAACGCTCCACAGTCAGAGCCAGACAAGTCAACAGCCATTGGAAAGGCTGTTGGGATGGTGATGATCGATGTGTTCGAAGCCGTAGCGATTTTTGGCGTCATTGAAGCCTTGGTTTTCAATCTCCCAACGACTCTTGGCCCTGGCAAACAGGGTGCGCGAGCTGATTCGGGCGGAAGGGAAATTGGTCAGCCAGTAAGCTTCGTATAGAGTGCCGGTGGGTGGCGCAGACATCGCAGTTTGATGTCTGCGATAAACTTGGGACTTGCTCGGCATTCAACTCACGCTGCAGATTCTGGTTGGGTTTGGTCAGTTTCTTGTAAAGGGGGCAGATTGGTGTCAGCCCTTAAATAATGATTCTGCCGCAAAACCCACGTCCCGAGCCGACTTCGCGGGATTGGCTCTTGTTAAGTCCTTCATCTTCAATACCAGATTTTCACGACAACAGCCGAAAACGCCCGACTGGCGGGGTTTTGCAGCAGAATCAAGTAATAAATATTCGCTGCCTGGGTTGGGGGAACTTGTGCCCGATTTTCTGCCAGGTTTTGGCGGTCTGCGGAAGGGATGGGACTTGAAGCGTTGATGGGGACGGGCCCCTTGGTTCCATTTGATCTGTTAGCCTAAGGGATCCCGGGCGGCTGCGCTGTTTCGCAGGATGGCCGTTAAGGACTGGTCGCAAGCCCCTCGGCTTTGCCATCGGACAGATTACAAATCCAGATTTCCCGCATCCAGCATCTTTGCGAGCTTGAACGAAGCCTTGAGGACAACCTTTCTGCCGCGAGCGACAAACTCAACCTCCTGATCTTCCAGACCAAAAGCAGGCTTCCCGTTCAATTGACGTTCGAAGGAAAACAACGCCATGCCGTCGCTGCGCTCCTTCGGCGCCACATAGCTTTTCAGCGCAAGGGTCTTTGATTTGTCGTTCTTGGACGAGAGAAAGGTCTTGGGTTTGAAATCGGCTAAAGACAAAGCGTTGAAAGCCTCCAGGACAGGCCCGGCAATTGCGATCTGATAGTCCTCCGCCGGCTGCTCCACGAACTTCTTCACTTCCGGCTCCGGTGCATGGTTGCGGATCTGTGCCAGGCGCCCGAAGGCCTGCCGAATCTTGCCCGACGAAAACCAGCTGACATACAGCGACACCGAATCGCCTCCGCTCCCTAAGCCTGATCCCGCCTGGCCGACGCCTGTGCCCCGGCCCGCTCCAGTACCTGTGAGACTCGGCAGGTCTGTTACCCGATTGGCAGCTTGAGCGGCCGCCAGAGTTCCCCCAAGTACCATGAGCGTTCGAGACCAGGGGGAATCCGACAGCATTTTCATCACTTCTTGCTCATTCCACTCAGTAAACGGTTTCTCTACCCAAAAGTCTTTGGCAGCAACTCGCAGGACCACTCCGAGCAATAGCAGCATGGCCAGCAGTCCCGCCTGTTTGTTTCGAAGCCTTGAGCACATGTTCCCTCTTTCGAAGATCGGAGCCCGTTGGGCTCCAAACTGTCATAACCTAGCTGCATCCAGCAGGAATCCCCGCCGCCCTCAACCCTGCTCCTGCGTTAGGGCGAGGGGAACCGGTTGATTCGATTGTGGACGCATCGGTCAAAGTTCTCAGGAAGCTTGGCCTCCCCGTTCCAGATCTATCGGATTGCGTACTCCAACGAGACAATCCCTGTCTTGTAGATTTTGTGACCCGTTAGCTTCAGCTTAGTCTGCTTGGCTGGAGGTGGCAACAGCGGAATGCCTCCTCCGAGGAGCACGGGGACGACAGCCACCTCGACTGTGTCCACAAGCTTTGCTTCGGCCAGACTGCGAAAGAGTTCGCCGCCACCAAACAACCAGATGTCCTTCCCCGGCTGCTCGCGAAGAGTGGTTAACGTCTCCTTCCACTTCTCATTGACGATGGTGACATTCGGATAGTCGGACTGCCGCAAGGTCCGCGAAAAGACAAACGTCTTCATGCCGGGCATCTCACCGCCCAAGTCGCGCGCCATCGACTGGAACGTCCGGCGCCCCACCAGCAGGGTGCCAAACTGTATAAAGATCGCGTTGAAGTCGATCTCCGGATCCATAATGATCCAGTCCGCCTCGCCCTTCAGTCCTGCGATGTACCCGTCCAACTTGTAGCAACCGCGTAACGAATCCGTCGCATGGAAACCTCCAAGGTACTTAGCTCAGAACTGCTGTTTCGGGGTGGCGCAGACATGCGCATCATGCAAGTCTGCGCCTGGAGTTCTATTCTACATTTGTCCCTCTTTCCCAAGGGAATCGAAGCTTTGAGAAAGCTTCGCCGCGCCTTTTTGCGGCGGGGGTCGAAGCGAATGAAGACCCCCTCTTGATCTCCCCATTGCGCAGGCAGGTACATTTTGCAAGTTTGCACGGCTGAACCTCCAGCTGGATTTCGTCCAATCGCTTCCCTAAGAGCCTCAATTTCTGGTTTGTACCGCCTTTCCTGCATTGCTATACTACGTAGCATGTTGAAACGAAAATTCTTCCTCCTGCCGACGCTCCTTCTTGTCTACAGCGGATCACTAAGTTTGGCCGCGGTAAGGCCTCAAGCAAACACTGAGCAAAACGAATTCTTTGAGAGCAAGATCCGCCCGCTGCTGTCAAGCAAGTGCTTTGCTTGCCATGGTGCCGAGATGAAGATGGCTGGCTTGAACCTCGCCACGTCTGCCGGCTTTTTCAAGGGAGGCGAGAGTGGTCCCGTAGTGGTGAAAGGCGAGCCGGAAAACAGCCGCCTCATCAGCGCCGTGAACTACCAAGGCCAGATCAAGATGCCTCCCACTGGAAAGCTGAAGGACGCTGAGATCGCGGATCTCATGGCTTGGGTCAAGATCGGCGCGCCCTGGCCGGATGCCGGCGCAGTGGCGGTGGCGGTTGAGAAGCCCAAGGGGTACCAGTTTACCGCGGAACAAAAGAAGTTCTGGGCGTTTCAGCCGGTGAAAGATTACGCGCCGCCCACGGTGAAGAACGCGAGCTGGAGCAAGTCGCCGCTAGACCGGTTTGTCCTGGCGGAGTTGGAAAAGAAAGGCCTCTCTCCTGTCCGTCCCGCCAGCAATCTGGCGCTCCTGCGCCGCGCGACGTTTGATCTGACTGGGCTGCCGCCATCGGAGAAGGAAATCGAGGATTTCCTTGCCGACCGTTCGCCTAATGCCTTTGCCAAAGTGGTGGACCGGCTGTTGGCATCGTCGCGCTACGGCGAGCGCTGGGGCCGGCATTGGCTGGACGTGGTCCGCTATGCCGACTCGGCCGGCGCCGACGAAGACATCCGTTATCCTTACGCCTACCGTTATCGCGACTACGTAATCGAGGCGTTTAGCAAGGATCTGCCTTATAACGAATTCATCAAGCAGCAACTGGCGGGCGATTTGTTGCCTGCCGAAAAGCCGGGCGACGTCAACACCACCGGCATCATCGCCACCGGATTTTTTCAGGTGGGGCCCAAGCTCCTGGCCGAGCAGGACAAGCCAAAGATGGTTTACGACATGGTGGACGAGCAAGTGGATGTCGCCACGCGCGCCTTCCTGGGGCTGACCGTGGCCTGCGCCCGGTGCCACGACCACAAGTTCGATCCGATTCCAACCCGGGACTACTACTCGTTGGCTTCGATTTTCGCCAGCACGAAGTCGCTCGCCAAGGTCGAAGGAACCGTTTCCCAGCTCTACTTCGCGCCGCTGGTGACGAAGGAAGTGGCCGATCGTTACAACGCGCATCAGGAGAAGGTGAAGGCGAAGCAGGAAGACATCGACGAAGTGACGGGCGCCGAAGCGGATCGGCATGCCGCCGCCTTGCGCGCCGAGATGCCGAAGTATCTTCCAGCGGCCTGGCAGTACGAGAATCGTCCGGGCTCGATGGCTGACTTGAAGCTGGCTGATTTTGCGCGGCCACAGAACTTGGATGCGGTGGTACTGGAACGTTGGATCATCTATCTGAAGCCTTCCATCGACGTTCGACCGCACCTCAAACGGTGGTATGAGGCAACCGACACGGCCACCGCAGCGCTAAGCCGCTCTGAAACGCAGCAGAAACTGCCTGAACCGCCGGCCACATTGGTGGAAGTGGCCCGGTCGTTCCAGGAGGAGTTGAAGACGTTAGCTGCGGAGATGAACGACGCCCAGCGAGCGCACAAGAAGAAAGTCGCGGAAGCGCGCCGTCTGGGAATGCCGCCGCCGGAGCGGATTAATCTCGACGTGGCAAGGCAACGCTTTCTGACGGATGTGACCGACAAGAAGGGTCCGTTGGCGTTGCCGGAAAATGAGCCCGAGAAGCTCTTTTCCGTGGAGTCGCAGGCGAAGCTGACAGCGCTCCGCAAAGAATTCGACGCCCTGAAAGCCGCCTCACCTCCCGAGCCTCCCATGGCGTGCGCCGTCACCGAAGGCCCTTCCGTTCAGCAGAAAGTCTTCATTCGCGGCAACTGGGCGAACCCGGGAGAGGACGCACCCAAGCAGTTCCTGCGAATCATTGCCGGCGAGCAGCAAACGCCCGTCACCCAGGGCAGCGGACGTTTGGAGTTGGCTGAATGGCTGACCCGGCCTGATCATCCCCTGACGTCGCGCGTGATGGTGAACCGCCTCTGGCAGTGGCATTTTGGAGAAGGGTTGGTGCGTACTCCCAGCAATTTCGGCAGGTTGGGCGAAATGCCCACGCACCCTGAGTTGCTGGACTACCTGGCGCGGCAGTTCGCGAAGCAGGGATGGTCGATCAAGGCGATGCATCGCCTCATCATGCTTTCCAGCACCTACCAAATGGGCTCCGACATTTCCAGCCAAGCCGCCGAGATGGATCCCGACAACCGGTTGCTATCGCATATGAACCGGCGACGCTTGGATGCCGAGGAAATCCGCGATGGCATGCTGGCCCTGACCGGGCGGCTCGACATGACTGTGGGAGGCACGCTGCAGTCGGGCTTCGGCACAGATGGCGAGAACAGCAGCGGACGGTTGAGCATTAATCCTGACACCAGCGTGCGCCGTACCGTCTATCTGCCCATTCGGCGGTCCAATCTGCCATCGCTGTTTAACCTGTTCGATTTCGGCGATGCGACGACTCCTGGTGAAGGACGCGCGCGCACCAACGTTTCGCCCCAAGCGCTGTATATGATGAATGGTGAAGCCGTGGCGAATCGATCACGGGAATTGGCCAGAAGTCTTCTGGAAGGAAACGGGAGCGACGACCAGAGAATCGCGCTCGCGTACCAGCGAACGCTCGGGCGTGCCCCAACCGCTGAGGAGATTCGCGAGTCGCTGGGTTACGTGGAAAGCTACCGGAACAAGTCTTTGGCTGCAGCCCAGGCGAGCGGGGCAGTCACCACGCCGAATCTGGATGCCTGGCAAAGTTTTTGCCGGGTGCTGCTGTCGTCGAATGAGTTTATTTATGTGGATTGAAAATAGCGGTGAGCAGTCAGTCTGACACTGATCAGCCGCTGCGAACGGATCGTCCCCCCTTGGACAAGGGGGGACGTCAGGGGGGTTTGGCGCTCATCAGTTAAGACCCCCTGCCGCGGAAAGCGCGGGGAAGCTTTCTCAAAGCTTCCATTCCCTTGTTTAAGGGGGACAAAGCTGAATGCTGATTGCTTCTTTTGGAGGACGCCTTGATCGATTTTAACCATTGGAATTCAATTCAACCCTTATCCCGCCGCGCCCTGCTGCGCCAAGCGGCGTGCGGATTTGGGACGCTCGGCCTGGCAGGCTTGCTGGCTGACAACCAACTGCTGGCGATGCCCGAGGCGCCTGGTGCTGACGCGCTCAAGAAGCCTCATTTCCCCGCGAAGGCAAAGCGCGTGATCTTTCTCTTCATGCACGGCGGGCCCTCAAGTATCGACACCTGGGATCCCAAGCCCCGGCTGATTCAAGATCACGACAAGCCTCTCCCGTTCAAGCGCCCGCTCACATTTGCGGAAGGTCGTGTCGGAAACCTTATGAAGTCGCCCTGGGAGTTCAAAAACCACGGCAAGAGCGGCATCCCTGTCAGCGCGCTGTTTCCCAATGTCGCCTCTTGCGTTGACGACCTCTGCGTAGTCCACTCGATGGTGGGCGACAGCGTGGCGCACGGCGGCGCGCTGTTGCAGTTGCACACCGGCTCGAATACCTTCACGCGGCCCAGCATGGGATCGTGGATCGTCTACGGCCTCGGGAGCGAGAACAAGAACCTGCCTGGCTTCATTACCATCAAACCGGCGCTTGCTCACGGCGGCGCTAAGAACTGGAGTTCCGGGTTCCTTCCAGCCGCCTACCAAGGCACGGCCATCGGCAATGCCGGAATGAAGGTCAAGGAACTCGCCGAACCCATCGAAAACCTGATTTCAAAAGGCGTCTCACCCGACTTGCAGCGATTCGAACTGGACATGCTCCAGAAGCAGAACCGGCGCCATGCCTTTTCGCGCGAGCATGACCCGGAGCTGGAAGGACGCATCCAGGCCTTCGAGCTGGCTTTCCGGATGCAGACCGAAGCGCCGGAAGCCTTTGAGATCGACAAAGAAACGGAAGCGACCAAGAGGCTCTATGGGCTGGACCAGGAGGCAACTGCCGATTTTGGCTGGCAGTGCCTGATGGCGCGGCGGCTGGCGGAGCGCGGCGTCCGCTTCATCCAGTGTTCGCACAGTTACAAGTGGGACCAGCACAGCGAACTCGTCCGCCTTCATACGAAGAACGCCCACGAAGTAGACCGCCCGATTGCGGGCTTGTTGCAGGATCTAAAGTCTCGAGGGCTGCTTGAAGACACACTGGTTCTGTGGGGAGCAGAGTTTGGCCGCACGCCCGTTGCCGAGGGAGACGGACGCGACCACAATCCCTATGGCTATACCATGTGGATGGCCGGCGGCGGCGTGAAGGGCGGCATCTCTTATGGCGCCACCGACGAATTTGGCTACTACGCGGTCGAAGATCGGATGCACATTCACGATTTGCATGCGACCATTCTGCATCTGCTGGGATTCGACCATACCAAGCTGACGTACTTCTACAGCGGCCGCAATTTCCGTCTGACGGATGTGCACGGAAACGTGGCCCACAGGATTCTGGCGTGACGTGTCCCGCGGAACCTGTAGCGCAAACCGCGGCGTCTGGCGGTTTGCGGCTTTGCGTGACGCATCACCGAACGACTCCTCTATGTCTCACCTTCACCTTCTTCCCCCTTTAATAAGGGGAAACTGAAAGGATGATCATGTTACCCAGCGAACAATGCAGGAGGACTCTGAGCCTATGCATCAGCATCGTTCTGATGATGCCAGTTTGCATCATCGCCGACCTTCGATACGACGAAACCACCGAGATTAAGGGCGGGATCATGGAAAGCCTGGGAAAGATGGCCGGGATGTTTGGCGCAAAGGGCTTGGACAAAAATACGACCTCGAACTACCTCAAGGGCGACCGCCTGCGCAAGGATCAACTGAACGGCGAGGAGCTGACTAGCAGCCAGATCATTCAGTTGGATCGCGATCAGATTGTGTCACTCGATCATAAGAAGAAGACTTACACGGTGATGACCTTCGCAGAAATGCGGGCGCAGATGGAGAGAGCCATCGCTTCGGCGAAATCCGCGCCACAACAGCAACCCACTCCTCAAGCGGACCCTCAGAAGCCCAATGTAAAGGTGGAGCCCAAGATCAATATCAAGGAAACCGGCGAAACCAGGATGATTAACGGCTTCAACACGCGCCGGGTGCTCTTAACGATTGAACTGGAAGGCGAAGACCAGAAAACGAAGGACAAAGGTGCGATGGGTGCGGACACGGAACTCTGGATTACCAAAGACGTTTCAGGGTTCGATGAACAGAACCAGTTCTACGTGAAGTACGCACAGAAGATGGCTTCGCCCACCCTACTCAAGAGCATGGGTATGTCGCCCTCGATGGGGCAAGACCCACGAGTGGCAGACTCAGCGCAAGCGATGCGGAAGAAGATGGAGAGCCTGGACGGAGTAGCCATCCTGACGATCATGTCGTTCAACCTTTCCGAAACGCCTTCAGCAGAGACCAAGGCCCAAGCGAACTCCCGCCCGAAACAGTCGAATGAGGAACGCCAGCCCGAAAACGTGAGCGAGGCCATTGGCAAGGCGTTGGGTGGATTTGGCGGATTTGGTCGCAAGAAGAAGAAGGAAGAGCCTGCGCCACCAGCCCAGACCTCGCAGCCTACAACCGGCAGCTCTGATGAGAAAGTGAGCGCCACGTTAATGACCACGAGCACTGAAATGAAGGGTTTTTCGAAGGCAGCTCTGGACGCAAGTCTGTTTGACGTTCCGGCCGGCTACAAACTCAAGTCAAGAGACTAGCGCATTCGAAGGTCTGATCCCAGCCCCCTCAGTAAAAGTGCCAGCGGCCATGAGGGTTATCCTGGCGCCTTGACTAGAAAATACGAAACCTTGAAGGTTAGTATTGCGTCTCTTCTTTAAAGCCAGAGTCAGGTGAAAGGAAGGATTTATGAATAAAGTGAACCGTCGTTACTTTCTGATGTCTTCGGGCTTGGCCGCCGCAGCCCCACTGGCAGCCCGGGCCTCCTCGTTAAACGGGGCCAACAACCGTGTTCGCGTCGCCGTGATCGGCGTCAAGGGACGCGGTGGTGAACACATCCGCGGCTTTTCCGACTTGAGCAAAGACAACGTCGAACTGGCAGCGCTTTGCGACGTGGACGAGAGCGTGCTCAACCAGCGGGTTGCGCAAGTGGAAAAACAGTCGAGCAAGAAACCTGCCGCTTTCACCGACATGCGCAAGGTGTTTGACGACAAGTCGATCGACGCCGTTTCGTTTGCCACTCCCAACCACTGGCATGCGTTGGGAACCATCTGGGCCTGCCAGGCTGGGAAGGACGTTTATGTCGAAAAGCCAGCCTCCCACAACATCTGTGAAGGCCGCCAGATGGTGGAGGCCGCGCGCAAATACAAACGGATTGTCCAGCACGGAACGCAGATTCGCAGCAGCCCAGCCATCAGGGAAGCCATGCAGATGCTGCGCGACGGCGTGATCGGCGACGTCTACATGGCCAAAGGCCTTTGCTACAAGCGGCGTGACACCATTGGAAAAGCCGCCGAAGAAAAAGTTCCCGAGGGCGTGCATTATGATTTGTGGACGGGTCCTGCTCCACTTCGCCCGTTCACCAAGAACCGTTTCCATTACCAGTGGCATTGGCAGTGGGCCTACGGCAATGGCGACATTGGCAACCAGGGAGTGCATCAACTCGATGTGGCTCGCTGGGGCCTCGGTGTCGGCCTGCCCTCCAAGGTTCAGTCGATGGGCGCCCACTTCATGTTCGATGACGACCAAGAAACGCCAAATACCCAAGTCACCGCTTTCATGTACCCGGCAGAGAAAAAGCTTCTCACCTTTGAAGTGCGCCATTGGGATACACCGGTGGAAGGCATCGATTTGAAGGTCGGTATCCTGTTCCTGGGATCGAAGGGCTACATGGAAATCCCCAGCTACGGGCAGTATCGGATCTTCCTCGGGAAGGAAGCGAAACCTGCCGGAACACGCAAGGAAGATGGCGATCACTTTGCGAACTTCATCGAGGCCGTGCGCAGCCGCAAGCCCGAAGTCTTGAATGCAGACATTGAAGAAGGCCACCGCTCCGCCGCGCTGGCTCACCTGGCCAACATTTCCTACCGCCTGGGTCGGACTCTCACCTTTGATCCCAAGACCGAGACGTTCCCTGGCGACAAAGAAGCCAACCACCAGTTGGGACGGAAATATCGCAGCCGGTATGTCGTTCCTGAGAAGGTGTAAGCCCCCTGCTCTTCACTCCCTACCCCAACAATAACGCAGACCTCCGCAGCGCGGAGGTCTGTACTTTGTTCATGTGGCCAGAGGTCGGTCGGGACAGATTTGTGTGTAAATTCGAATGAGGCGAATCAAGTCGAGACGTTACTAGTCTAGACGAAGGCAACCTTTGTCCCCCTTGGGAAGGGGGACGCCACGTTGTGTGTGGCAGGGGTCTCAAGAAAAACGCATTGCCAAGGGGAGGCTGTGCTTGTTTGAGTAGTTTCGTTCCAGACGTTTCTTCCTCAATCAATTCCTAAGAAAGGATCGGTTCCCGCGCACGCCGTGACCCCGAGTTTTGGTCTTTTTGAATTCTGCACACCATTCGTGAGACTTCCTCTGCCAGCTTCAAGTGATGCTGTACCATCTCGCCTTCGGCTCCCCGCTCGCCAACGCGGGGGACCGAAGCTGACTCATTTTTTCCCAGCCTCTTGGAAGTCCAAGGTTTTGTCACCACATTCTGTAATTTTCGACGGTATAACTTTCGCCTTTCGCACCCTTGTTTCAGCAACCTCGCCGAGGAATCTGCTCGCCCTGCTCACCTGCGTTCTAGTTTTTCAAGTAGCCGTATTGGCACGTCCCAAGACGGGACAAGCCGATCCAAAGACGGACGTCGACCGTCGCGCGCGTCCAACGGTGCGCGCTTACCGCACCGCCACCGCACCGGCGATTGACGGCTTGGTGAACGAGCCGATCTGGACAGCGATGCAGCCTGCTACCGGCTTCGTCCAGCAGGAACCGAACAACGGCGAACCCTCCACTGAAGAGACGGAAGTGCGCATTGCCTTCGACGATGACAATCTCTACCTGGGAGTAATCTGTCTGGACAGCCAGCCGGATAACATCGTGGTAACCCAGAACCGCCGCGACGCCAGCCTGGAAAACACCGACTCGGTCGAGATCCTGTTCGATACGTTTAACGACAAGCAGAACGGCTTCGTTTTCGGCACCAGTCCCACCGGCATCGAATACGATGCGCAGGTTTCGAAAGCCGGACAAGGACGGGGCGGAGCCGGCAGTCCAGCCCGGGCAGGTGGCGCGGGCACAACGGGCGGCGCCCAGCGAGGCGGGGCTGCCGCCGTGAACATCAACTGGGACGCCGTCTGGACGGTGCGTTCCCAGATCAGCGCACGCGGCTGGGAAGCCGAGTTCAAGATTCCGCTGCGAACTCTGCGCTACAATCCCGGAGACGACGTCACCTGGGGCATGAACATCAAGCGGAACCTGCGGCGGCACAACGAGCAGTCGTTCTGGTCGCCGCTGTCCCGAGCCTACACCATCACGCAAGTCGAAATGGCGGGACAAGTTGAGCACTTGAGCCTGAAGCCGCATCGGAATTTGAAGCTGCTGCCCTACGTGCTGGGAGGGGTGAAACAGGATTTCACCCGCCTGACCGGCCGCACGGATCCGCAACACACCGCCGGGCTCGACCTCAAGTATGGCCTGACCAACAGCCTGACTCTGGATGGCACGTTCAATACCGACTTTGCGCAGGTGGAAGTTGACGACGAACAAATCAATCTCACGCGTTTCGATCTTTTCTTCCCTGAAAAACGCCCTTTCTTCCTGGAGAATTCAGGTTTCTTTGATTTCGGCTCCCCGCAGGAAACCGAGATATTCTTCTCACGCCGCATCGGCATCGACGACTCGGGGGCGCAAGTCCCCATCGATGCGGGAGTGCGCCTGTCAGGGAAGGTTGGCAATTACAGCCTCGGGTTGCTGAGTGTCCAAACGCGGCGGGTGGATGGCATTGCACCGGCCAACAATTTCAGCGTCGCGCGCTTGAGCAGGCAGTTCGGCCGCCGCAGCTCCCTGGGCGGCATTGCGGTGGCGCGGCAATCGACCTCCTCACGTTTCGCGCTGCCAGACTCTTCCACAAACAGCACCTTCGGCATGGATCTCAACTTGGGCCTAGGCCGTTACGCCAATGTGTTTAGCTATTTTGCCAAGTCGTTCACGGCGGGTCGCAACTCGAGCAATCAGGCCGGCGCCACAACGCTGGCGTATGACGACCGTCACAACCGGATCGACGCGGCTTACCAAGAAGTCGGGCACAACTTCAATCCGGAAGTTGGGTTTGTGCGGCGACATGGATTCCGAAAACCTTCATTCGGCTATCGCTACACGTTCACGCCGGAGGGAAAACGTCTACGCAGCGTCTTTCCACATTTCCAATGGAATCGTTGGTACACGATCCCAATCGCTGGCCGCCCCACCGGCCAGGAATCCGGCTTTGAACACTACCACCTGGATTCGCGCTGGCAGAATGGATCGCAGTACGGAGTGTCGTTCAATCGCAATTTCGAGCGCATCGACCAGCCATTCGAGATTTTCCCGGGCATCAGCGTTCGGCCGGGCGCCTACCGGTACAACGAGACCGTGGCCAACCTCTCCACCGATCCCAGCGCGGTTTTCTTCGCTTCGGGTAACACGGCGATTGGCGATTTTTACGGTGGCAGGATTCGCACCGTGAACGCCAACGGCGGCTATCGCATCGGCTACGACTACACGTTCACCGGAAGCTACGTCCGCAACTGGATTCGCTTGCCGGAAGGCAACTTCAATACCGATCTACTGGGCTGGCGTTTCAACTGGGCGCTGTCGTCGAAGAGTTATTTTCAGTCCTTCGTTCAATTCAACAGCCGGACCAACCAGGTGGGCCTCAACCTTCGCCTGGGACTGCTTTCCACTTCGAGCACGGGGCTGTTTGTGGTGTACAACTCGCGCGTCGCGACCATCGACTATACGGATCCGCACGAGCAGATCGACCGCCGCACGCTCAACCGGGCGCTTTTCGTGAAATACAACTACCTGTTTGATTTTTGAAATGAGAGTTCAGAGTTCCGCCTTCAGCGACCGGGCGGGCTTGAGGAGTAAGGCAAGCTGAAGCTTGAACTCTGAACTTTCCAACTGATGCTCCAACAAGGAGGTGCTCAGATGAAGAGAAACGTGACACGCAGAATCGCGATCGTTCTTGGTGTACTGCTTCTGAATTCCCTGGCGGCTGTTCAGGCCGGCTCTTTCAAGGCCGATCCCGGACTTCAGCTCTACAGCCTGCGTGATGACTTCAAGAAAGATGTCCCGCGAACTCTAAAGAAAGTGCAAGGCTTCGGAATTCGCTTGGTGGAATTGGCCGGCACTTACGAACTTCCACCGGCGAAGTTCAAAGAAATGCTGACGGCTCACAGACTGCAAGCCGTCAGCAGTCACTTCTCGTATGAGCGTTTCCGGGACGACCCGGAAGGTGTGGCGCGCGAAGCAGACGCGCTGGGAGTTCAATACGCGGGCTGCGCCTGGATCCCTCACACCGGGACCTTTGACGACAAGGAATGCCGGGGCGCCATTGAAGTGTTCAACCGGGCCGGCGCCGTTCTGGCCAAGCACGGCTTGAAGTTCTTCTATCACACTCACGGATATGAGTTTCAGTCGCACGGCCAGGGCACTTTATTTGACTTGCTGATGGCCGAAACGAAACCGGAGCATGTGTCTTATGAAATGGATGTTTTTTGGGTGGTGCATCCGGGCCAGGATCCAGTGAAACTGCTGGGCAAGTACGGCAAGCGCTTCGAGCTCATGCACGTGAAGGATATGAAGAAAGGCGTCAAGACCGGCGATCTGAGCGGAAAATCGGACGTCAGCAATGACGTCACCCTGGGAACCGGCCAAATGAATTGGCCCGCCATTCTCCAGGCCGCCGAAAAGGCTGGAGTGAAGTATTACTTCATCGAGGACGAGTCTCCCACGGCAGCACAACAAATCCCGCAAAGCTTGAAGTTTTTGAAGCAAGTGAAGTGGTGAGAGGGATTTTGCAAGGATGCTAGCCTGCCCCAGCGAAGCAAGTCCCCCTTAATAAGGGGGCAAAGGCCGAAGGCCCTGGGGGTTGTCCTGGCGAGTTCGCAGGCTCTCGGCACGACAACCCCCGCGCGGTTTCTGCGAAACCGCTGTCCCCCTTTGTTAAGGGGGACTTTTTCTTGACACTCCACTCCTTCCCGATAGAATCCAAGTCATCGCCATAGTAGTTGTACGGGAGCGTTCTCGAGATGCCTTCCCATCTGACTCGGCGGATGTTTCTCCAGGCGGCTAGTACCTTGACGGCCGCGTCCGGTCTGGACCTGCAGGCGGCGACTCCGCCGCGTGAACTTAAGATTGCGCACACCACGCAGACGCGCAGCATCTGTCCTTACTGTGCCGTGGGTTGCAGTGTCGTCATCCACACGCTCGGCGACAAGGCGCGCAACGCCATTCCTACTGTAGTTCATGTCGAAGGAGATCCTGACAGTCCCATCAACCGTGGCACGCTGTGTTCCAAAGGGATTGCGCTGAAAGAATTTATCGTTAATGACCAGCGACTCACTCGGCCGCTCTACCGCGCTCCAGGCGCGGCTGGTTGGACGCCGATCTCCTGGGACGATGCCTTCGAGCGCATGGCGCGGCTGATCAAGCAAACGCGCGACCGAGGCTTCGAAGCTGATGATGCCGAAGGGCGCAAGGTGAACCGGCTTGGCAATGTCGGCTTGATTGGCGGTTGCACCGACACAAACGAAATCAACTTTCTGCTTTCCAAGTTTCGCTTTGGACTCGGAATTTTATCCTACGAAAACCAGTCGCGGCTTTGACATGGCCCCACGGTGGCCAGTTTGGCCGCCACTTTCGGACGGGGCGCCATGACCAACGGTTGGACCGACGTCGCTAACACGGATGTGGTCCTGGTAATGGGTGGCAACCCCGCCGAAAACCATCCGGTCGGCTTTCGCTTCGTTATGGAAGCCAAACGTAATCGCAAGGCGAAGCTCGTCTGCATCGATCCGCGCTTCAATCGAACGGCTGCGCTGGCTGACTGCTACGTTCCCATCCGCGCCGGCAGCGACATCGCTTACCTCGGTGGCCTCATTCACTACACGCTCAGCCGCAAGCTGCACCATGCCGACTATGTGCGGCTCCACACCAATGCGTCGTTCCTGATTCAAGATGGCTTTGATTTCAGCGAGGGCTATTTCTCAGGCTGGGACTCCGAGAAAAAGAGCTACGACAAATCGACTTGGCAATACGAGCTGGACTCCAAAGCCTTCGCGAAGGTGGATCCCACGCTTGAGCATCCACGCTCCGTTTTCCAGCTAATGCAGAAGCACTACTCCCGCTACACGCCCGAGCAAGTGGCGTCCATTTGCGGCTGCACGGTGGACGACTTTGTCCGCTCGGCAGAAATTATTTGCTCAACTGGCAAACCGGACCGTTGCGGCACGATGCTCTACGCGCTCGGCTGGACGCAGCACAGCCATTCGGTTCAACTCATCCACACTGCGGCAATGCTGCAATTGCTGCTCGGGAATATCGGGATTCCGGGCGGCGGCGTCAACGCTCAGCGCGGCCACTCCAACATTCAGGGCGCTACGGACATGGGCTCATGGGACTCGCTCCCCGGGTATTTGAAAGTGCCGAGGGCGCAGCAAACATCGCTGCAGGCTTATTTGAAGGACTCCACTCCCAAGCCGCTGCGGCCCAACGCAATGAACTATTGGTCCAGCGCACCCAAGTTCATGATAAGTCTGCTGAAGGCTTACTACGGCGATCAGGCAACCAAGGGAAACGACTTCGGCTATCACCATCTGCCTAAGATTGGCCCCGCCGACAACCATAGTTGGGGCTACCTCTTCGACAAAATGTATGCAGGACAAATGGAGGGACTCATCTCGTTCGGCATGAACCCGGTTGCCAACGGACCCAACTCTCTGAAGATGATCAAGGCGCTTGGCAAGCTGAAGTGGCTCATCGTGGCTGAAAATTTTGAGACCGAGACAGCCGCTTTTTGGAATGCACAGAAACTGGCTGCAAAGGAGTATCCAGCCGTTGACGATCCCAGCCAAGTCGCGACAGAGGTCTTCCTGCTTCCGGCCGCCTGCTTTGCCGAGAAGGACGGCGCCTTCGTCAATTCCTCCCGTTGGGTGCAATGGAAGCACGCGGCGCTGGACCCGCCGGGCCTGGCAAAACGGGACCAGGAGATTGTTGCCACCCTGTTCCTGAAGCTGCGCGCACTCTATGAAAAAGAAGGAGGAGCAACGCCGGAGCCGTTGCTCTGCATGAGCTGGAACTACGCGAATCCATCGAGCCCATCGTTGGAGGAAGTGGCCAAAGAGATCAATGGCCGCGAGATGGCCACTGGACGACAGGTTTCCAGCTTCGGCGAGTTGACGGATGACGGCTCGACGCTTTGCGGCAACTGGCTTTATTCAGGCTGCTTCACTGAAGCAGGCAACATGATGGCGCGCCGAGGCCAGGAAGACCCGACCGGCCTGGGTTTCTTCCCGGGCTGGAGCTGGAACTGGCCAGCCAATCGGCGCGTGCTTTATAACCGCGCTTCCGCCGACAGCGAAGGCAAACCCTGGGATCCGACGCGCTCGGGAATTCGTTGGGATGGAAAGAAGTGGGTGGGGGACGTTCCTGATACGAAAGCCGACGCGCCGCCCGACAATTACGGCGCCTTTATCATGCTGCGGGAAGGCGTCGCCAAGCTCTTCGCTCCTGACTTTGCAGAGGGCCCGTTTCCTGAGCACTACGAACCCGCCGAGTCGCCCGTGGAGAACGCATTGCATCCGAAAGTCAGCAGCAACCCGCTGGCGAAGATCTTCCACAGCGACCTGGATCCGCTGGGCACCTCCGAAGACTATCCCTACGTCGCGCTCACCTACCGCCTGACCGAACACTTTCACTTCTGGACCAAGCACGTCACAGCAAGCTCAGCCTTGCAGCCCAGCTTTTTTGTAGAGCTACCGGAAGAACTGGCCCGCGAGAAAGGCATCCAGAGTGGCAACCGCGTGCGGGTTCGTTCGGCGCGCGGCAACGTGGAGGGACAAGCGCTGGTCACGCGCCGGGTACGCCCTCTGAAAGTCAATGGCCGCATGGTGTACCAGGTTGGCTTGCCTATTCATTGGGGATTCGTCGGCCGCGTGAAGGGGCCACTCATAAACAACCTGAGCCCTTCGGTGTTCGATCCCAACTCCGGCACGCCAGAGTACAAGGGATTCTTGGTGAATGTGGAGAAGGTATAGCCGCGACGACACTGGCGTCGAAAGACTGAGGTGCTGGGCATGGCAAATAATTCCCCCTTAACAAAGCAGGCAGAGGCCGCCAGGCATCGGGGGTTGTCCTGCTAGGCGGGAAAGCTAAGCAAAGCGGGCGACGCCGTTGGAGATGCCACGAGGCATCTGATGCGAGGCTTTCCCCAGCTCGCACGACAACCCCCGGGCGGCACTGCGACTGACGTCGCTGTGCCGCCGCCCCCTTTGACTAAAGGGGAATTCGACAGCAAGAGAGACTGACGCAATACGAAATAGACAGATGAGCCTCCCTCACACCGTCGCAAAACTGATCGATACTTCGTCCTGCATTGGCTGCAAGGCTTGCGAGGTGGCTTGTCAGGAATGGAACGACCAGGAATTCACCCTTGGCACGGGTGGTTCTTACCAAACGCAGCCTGACGTCACCTACAATTTCTGGAACCTGATCAAGTTCAACGAAACCGAGCACGACGGGCGCATGACCTGGAACATGGCCAAGTACCAGTGCATGCACTGCGCCGATCCCGGCTGTCTCCGCGCCTGTCCGGCGCCGGGCGCAATTGTTGTCTTACCCAATGGCACGGTCGATTTCAACCACCAGAACTGCATCGGCTGCGGCTATTGCATTACGGGATGCCCGTTTGATGTGCCTCGCTTGAGCCCCAAGTCGTCAAAAGTCTACAAGTGCACACTTTGTTCGGATCGCACCTCGGTGGGTTTAGAACCGGCTTGCATCAAAGCTTGCCCCACACACTGTCTGAGCTTCGGGAAACGCGAGGACATTCTCGACCAAGCCGAACGCCGATCCGAGCAGCTGCGAGCCGACGGGTTCCAGCAGGCAGGCGTCTACAATCCTGCAGGTGTTGGTGGGACCAATGTGATCTATGTCCTCGCTCATGCCGACCGTCCGGAAGCTTACGGATTGCCGCGAGACCCGCAAATTCCCTGGACGGTCTGGCTCTGGAAAGGCCCGCTGAAGTGGCTGGGCAACCTGGTGTTGGTGGGAGGTATTCTGGGAACGTTCTTTCATTACGTCCGCTATGGTCCCCGGAGAATTCATGATCATCAGGAATGAAGAACGGCTGCCGCGCTTCAACTTCGAGGAGCGGGCCATTCATTGGCTCGCTGCCCTCAGTTTCCTCTACGCGGCCTTTACAGGCCTGGCGCTGTGGTCACCTCGTCTATTTTGGCTGGCTTTGATTTTTGGCGGGGGCAACACCGTGCGGGGCTGGCATCCGTGGGGCGGTGTGATTTTCTCGCTGATCCTCGGCTTCATGTTTCGAAACTGGGCAGGACAAATGCGGCTGGATGCCGACGACCGGGCGTGGCTGAAGCAGGCGCATCGGTATGCGACGCATGACGAAGAAGGACTCCCCGAGGCAGGCCGCTTTAACGCGGGGCAGAAGATGCTTTTCTGGACTCAGTTGACCTCGACACTCTTTCTGTTTTTCAGTGGACTGGTTCTCTGGTTTCCCGAAACCATGCCTCGTTCGCTGCGGCTGGTCGCTATCCTGATCCACCCAATCGCGGCCATCATCTCGATCGGCGGGATCATCGTTCACATCTACATGGGCACGGCCGCAGTTCCAGAAGCCTTTCGCGGCATGATTCAAGGATGGGTCCGCCCCGCCTGGGCAGCGTCGCACCACCCCAAGTGGTACCGCGAGATTAAGAAGAGGTCCTAAGTGTCAGGTATCCGGTCATTGTAGGGTGCATTCCGTTTTCTGGAACGCACCGCTATCTGTGGGCTCTGTGGTGCGTCGAAAAAGCCCAAGCCACCCTACCTAACAAAACTGGTAGCGAGCTTCGGAGGCCTAACAGCCCGCCGGCGCTTCATTGCGCCCTGCTGTTTCTTGCCTGTCTCTTTTGCTGGTCGTGTTAGCGGGAACCCGGGCGGTCGTGTTTGAAATCGCTGCGTTTGGGGTAATGGGCCTCGATTCGGTGGGCAGCAGCTTCGATCTCCTCCATTTTCCTGGATACGAAAAACCGTACAGCTAGAATTCTGCATGCACAATTTCCTTACAAAAACTGTGCGGAAGTCTTCGATTGTGCTTCTAAAGACAATCACAGCAACACTTTAATAACAGTTGTTTTCCACAGAATGAATCAGTGCTCGTTTGGAGTGCAGATTGCTCGATTTAGGTCGTCCCTAAGTGAAAATCGTAGTAGCAGTAGCTAGCGACGCTCTAGCTAAAATTCTCGTCGACGAACTTCGCGGACATCCGTGAAACGGAGGATAAATACGTGAAAGGACACAGGGCAAACACTAGCTCAAGAATGGCTTGGGGCCTCTCTTTAGCAATCTGTGGCTGGATGCTGAGTCAGAGCGTCGTCTTTGGCCAGACGTTCTATGGCTCAGTCGTGGGAACGGTCACTGACTCCAGTGGCGCCGTGATTCCAGGTACCAACATTACTCTGACCAATCTGGCCACGTCAGAAAAGCGCGTGATGGAGACAGACAGCGCCGGTCTTTATCGGTTAGTCAACCTGTTGCCCGGCAGATATAGAGTCGAAGCGGAAAAGACCGGGTTCAAGCGCTTCTCCCGCGAACCGGTGGTGATTGAAGTGGACAGTAGTCCGAGAATTGACGTTGTTTTGGAGGTCGGTGAGATCACCCAGACGGTCGAGGTTTCTGATTTGACGCCCTTGCTGCAGTCTCAATCTTCGTCGCTGGGTCAGGTTGTTGAGGCACGCAAGGTCAATGAAATGCCGCTGAACGGACGCAACCCGCTGGCCTTGGTTGCTTTGGTTCCGGGCGTAGTCCCGCAGGGCTCCAAGCAAGACTCGTCAACAGGCAATCCGACAGGCACCAACATTTTTGCCTGGGGAAATTTCCAGATTGGCGGCGGACAGGCCAATCAAAGCGCGACCTATCTCGATGGCGGATCCGTTCATGTGAACTACCTCAACCTGCTGGCGCTGGTACCCACGCAGGATGCCATCCAGGAGTTCAAGGTCCAGACCAACAATCTTGGGCCCGAGTTCGGGCGCTTTGCGGGTGGAGTGATCAACCTGACGACCAAGTCGGGTTCGAATGCGCTTCACGGGACCGCGTACGAATTCCTTCGGAACAAGGTCTTGAATGCGAACGATTTCTTTAACAACGCTTCTGGAATTGGCCGGCCCCCCTTCACACAGAACCAGTTTGGCGGCAATGCAGGCGGGCGCGTTCTCAAAGACAAACTGTTTTGGTTCGGCAGCTTCGAAGGATTTCGCCAGCGTCTGGGCCGGTCCTACTTGCTCAGCACGCCTCCCTTGGCGTTTCGAAATGGGGACTTCTCGAGCCTACGAGACGCCTCAGGCCGTCAGATCCCAATCTACGACCCTCTGACCACCTGCGGACGTCTCGGGAACCCAGCCTGCGCCAGGGATGCCCAGGGAAACGAGATCATCACTCGGCAGCAGTTTTCAGGAAACATCATTCCGGCGAACCGGCTGGATCGGGCCTCCAAGATTCTGGCTGGCTTTTGGGCTCCGCCCAATTTACCCGGACAGCCTTTCACGCAAATCAACAACTTCGCCACCAACGCCAGTGTAGGAGGCGAGAACGACCAGGTCACCGCGCGAGTCGATTACAATGTTAGCGACAAGCAGCGGATCTTTGGCCGCTACAGCTATTGGACGAATCTGAGCCTCGCAGTCGATCCCTACAAGACGGGCGTTTGCCAGGACCGCTGCGAAGAGAGTTTCAATACTCATCAGCTCGTTCTAGCCGATACCTACGCGTTCTCTCCGACGACGATTCTGGATGTGCGCCTCAACTATCTTCGCTTCCATTACGATCGGGCACCCACGACTCTCGGCACCGATCTGACGACTTATGGTCTGCCAGCATCACTGAACAATCAGGTGGCTTGGAAGCACTTGCCGACCGTAGTTCCGAACGACTACGACGCCGTTTGGGGAACTCAGGGCTCAGGCAGCGGGATTTTTGCCAGAAACGATAATTACGGGCTCGCGGGCAGCCTGACCAATGTCCGGGGAGCGCATATTTTCAAGATGGGTGGAGAGATTCGCTTGCTCCGGCACAACTACGCGCAGAGCAACGTCCCAAGCGGAATTTATTACTTCAACAACAAGATGACCTCCGCCAATCCTTTCAATCCGGGCAGCACGGGCGCGGGGTTTGCCTCGTTCATGCTCGGATATGGAACAGAGGGCAACATCACGACACCCACATTCATCTCTGGTCAGCAGATCTATCGCGCGATTTACTTTGGCGACACGTTCCAAGCCTCGAAAAAGTTGACGCTCAATCTGGGCCTCCGGTGGGATTTCCAAGGACCTTGGTCAGAACGTTTCGACCGGATCAGTGTCCTTCTTCCGAGCGCTGACAACCTCTTGGCCCAGCCAACAGGCCTGCCCCTGAAAGGAAGACTCGGCTTGGTGAACTCTCCTGACCGTGCCAGCCGCAATCCGTTTGATATGAACAAGAAGATGTTTAACCCCCGCTTTGGATTTGCTTACCAACTCAAGGACAAGTCCGTTCTCCGCGGCGGCTATGGATTGTTCTGGCTTCCAAACGACGTCATGTGGAACACCGCGCCCAACAACAACATCATCAATACGATCAGCACTCCCTGGGTAGCCACCATCGATGGCGGGCTCACACCGCTGAATGTTCTGAGCAACCCTTTCCCAGGCGGGATTATTCAGCCTCCAGGAAGGAATGCAAGCTTCCAGCAGACGCTGTACGGACAGGGCATCAGCGGTGCCGTGTCCAACAACCCCTACGCCTACGCGCAACAATGGAATCTGAATATCCAGCACGAACTGCCGGATGGGACGTTGGTCGATGTTGCCTATGCCGGATCTAAAGGCGTACACCTGCCGGTCCATCTGCAGAATCTCAACCAACTGCCAGACCAGGCTCTGTCACTGGGAGCTTCACTGCAAGATCAGGTGCCTAATCCCTTCTTTGGCCTGATCACTTCAGGGTCTCTGGCGGAGCGCACCGTGGCACGGGGTCAGTTGCTGCGGCCCTTCCCGCAGTACACCGGCGTGACGATCAATGACAACACCAACCGCAACTCGATCTACCATTCCATGCAGCTGAAAGTCGAAAAGAGGTTCCGGGCAGGCGGAACGGTCCTGGCCAGCTACACCGTGGCCAAGCTCATCTCCGACACCGACACCCTGACGGGCTGGCTGGAGTCCGCGGGAGGCACACAGTGGGGCGACAGCAACAGCAACAACATCCGATATGAGCGCTCTCTAACTGCCTTCGACGTGCCGCAGCGGTTTGTGCTCAGTTATGTTCTGGATCTGCCGTTCGGCAAGGGTCAGAAATTCGGCCAGGACAAGGAAGGAGTCGGCGGCAAGCTGATCTCAGGCTGGGGAATCAACGGAATCACGACGTTTCAAAGTGGTTTCCCTCTGGCGCTTGGAGCGGACAACCTTTCGAATTCCTTCGGCGGCTCCAGCCGCCCAGTCAGCACGGGTAAAAGCGGCGAACTGACCGGCAGCGCTCAGAGCAGGCTGAACCAGTGGTTCGATACCTCGGCCTACACTCCGCCAGTACCGTTCACCTTCGGGAACCTGTCCCGGTTCTTGCCCGATGTGCGTTCCCACGGGATCAATAACTTTGACTTCGCGATTTTCAAGAACACGACGTTTGGACCCGAAGAGAGGTACGGAGTGCAGTTCCGCACCGAATTCTTCAACCTCGCCAACAGGACGCAGTTTGGTTACCCAAATACCGGATGTTGTCGACCCGGACAGGGAGGATCGAATTCAAGCTTTGGCGTGGTGAGTTCAACAGCGAACTTCCCGCGGTTGGTTCAATTCGCTCTCAGGTTTAGCTTCTAGCAGTTCCCCCCAGTCTCCCCACGAACCCGGTTCCGGTATTTGTGGGGAGACCGCCCGGCTCGCATTTCACATCAGCCCGCAGCTTCGAGTGACCGAAGGACTTCGCTAGCTTGCCTTAGACCCTTCCCCGATGCCATAGTGATGCACTCATACTCTGTGGAGTCGTGCCTTTGGCCAAACCGGTGCTGCCAGGTAGACAGATTGTCTCAACCATCGTCACGGCGGCGGCATTGCTCGTGCTGGCCTTTCTCGCGGAATCCGAGTGGATTAATTTGCCGGGCCGCACGGCCCTCATCTTTGGCCAGGAGCCTGCCCGCGCAGAAAGCGGGTCGAACCGCTCTGAGCAAAACACCATTCAATTTCGCGAACACGCCGACGCCGCCGGAGTCACGGCTCCGAACGTCTGGGGCGGGATCAATCGAAAGAGAACCATCCTCGAGACCAAAGGCAATGGAGTCGCGTTTTTTGACTTCGACAACGATGGCTGGCCGGATATCTATCTCACCAACGGCACGCGCTTTGAGGATTTTCCCGCTGGCCGGGAGCCGACCAATCATCTTTACCGGAACAACGGCAACGGAACCTTTACCGATGTGACGGCGTTATCAGGACTGGCAGGCACCGGCTGGCAATCGGGGGTTTGTGCGGGCGATTACGACAACGACGGGTGGACCGACCTGCTGCTGACCTACTGGGGTCAAAATAGGCTTCTTCATAACCACCAGGGCCGGACGTTCACCGACGTCACACAACGCTCCGGTTTGGCGAAGCCCGAAGTGCGCTGGAACACGGGCTGCAACTTTCTCGACTTCGATCACGATGGCGCGCTGGACATCTTCGTCGCGAACTATGTCGAATTCGATCCTCAGGCCGTTCTCAAACCTGGCGACAGCAAGCTCTGCACCTGGAAAGGCATGCCTGTGTTCTGCGGGCCTCGGGGTCTGCCTGGCGGCCGAAACTTGCTCTATCACAACAACGGCGATGGAACGTTCGCGGATGTGAGCAAGAAGTCAGGCATCGGCCTGGCTGAGGGCAAAGGCATCGGCTCCGTCTCCTATGACTTTGACCGAGACGACTGGCCGGACGTTTACGTGGCCAACGATTCGGAGCCGAGCTTTCTGTATCACAACAATCAGGGCAAGACCTTCTCCGAAATTGGACACGGTGCTGGCGTTGCGTTCAGCGAAGATGGGCTGGTGCAGGGCGGCATGGGTGTTGCGGTTGGAGATTATGATGGAGACGGGCTGTTTGACATTTTCAAGACGAACTTCCTGGACCAGCCGCCCAATCTCTATCACAACGATGGGAAGGGAGTGTTTCGCGATTTCGTTTACCGGGCAGGCCTGGCGGAACGAACGGATCTCGTCTCCTGGGGAACCGGTCTGGTGGATGTGGACAATGATGGCTGGAAGGACATCCTCTTCGTGAATGGCCATGTCTATCCGGAGGTGGATACGTTCAAGCTAGAGGTCCCATTCCGCCAGCCTCGGCTCCTCTACCGCAACCTGGGGAATGGAAGATTCCGGAATATCTCGGCTGAGGCGGGTCCTGTTTTCCAGCAGTCTGAATCGAGTCGAGGTTGCGCCTTCGGAGACTTCAACAACGATGGAAAGATCGATGTGTTGATCATGAACATGAACGCGATGCCTTCGCTTTGGATCAACGAGAGCGGCAATTCGAACAGCTCGATGCTTGTCAAGCTGACCGGCACGCACACGAATCGCAGCGCCATTGGCGCGCGGGTCCGCGTCGTGGCGGGCAAGCGTGAGCAGATCGATGAGGTGCACAGTGGCGACAGCGTCATGTCGATGAGTGATCTTCGCCTCCACTTCGGATTGAAGGATGCGACAAAGGTTGACTTGCTGGAAGTTCGGTGGCCCAGGCGTGGGAACGTGGAGCAGTTTCGCGACTTGGCGGCAGATCAAATTGTTGAAATCCGCGAAGGAGCTGGCATCGTTCGCACTCAAAAGCTCGGTGGGCCGCGCAAATAGCCCCGGAGGCAGGTTCTGAATGTGGTTTGACGCAAATACCGGTTTGCGCGGGCTTCTTCTATGCGCCGCCCTCTGGGCTGCCGCGCCTCTGCAGGCGGCCTCGCAGGCCGCGGCCGGCGAAGCCTCGGCGCTTGAAGCCAAAGTGAGGGCGCATTTCCGAGCCGGCCAGCTAGCCATGCAGTCCGGCGACTTTGAACTGGCCTCCAAAGAGTTTCGGGAGGTCCTGCGAGTGAATCCAGGGCTGATCGAGGCAAGCGCCAACCTGGGACTTGCGTTGTATTCACTGGGAGACTACGAGTCGGCCACCGTCAACCTGGCCAGAGTGATTCGCGCCAGCCCTGACTTGGTCGGGCCGAATCTCTTCCTGGGACTCAGCAACCTCAAACTCGGCCTTCCTGGCAAAGCCATTCCGCCGCTGAAGCGAGTGCTGCGGTTAGACCGTTCGAATTTGGAAGCACGCCGGGCGCTGGCCGCTTGCCATCTGTCCCAGGCCGCCTACAACGAAGCGGCAAAAGAGTCTCGCGCTCTCTTTGGGCTTCAACCGGACAAGACCGAAGCTTGGTACCATCTCGGGAAAGACTACCTGCAGATCTCGACGCAGCTGGCAGCTCGAATGGCCAGCGACTACCGCGAGTCCGCGTGGGCACACAGACTTGCGGGCGACGTGATGGCGTTGCGAGAAGCCTGGAAGGACGCAGCCGGGGAATACGAGCTGGCATTGAAGATTCAGCCAGACCAAACCGGGCTGGGGGGCAGCCTTGGTCGCGCGTATCTGGCCTTGGGGAAGCTGACTGAGGCCGAGGCTCAGTTCTTACAGCAAACCCAGCTGGACGCCCACAACGAACAAGCCTTGCTGGGTCTGGCTGAACTGGACTTGAAGAAGGGCAACACCGCGAGCGCTCTGGGCCGCATCGAGGAATTCCTCAAAGTTTACGTTCCCGGCCGGCCTCATCCTCCTGCCTTCGTCCGTCTCACTGCCGAACAAGCCACTTCGTTGATACCTGGAATCCCTCCGTCTTCGGCAAGCGGGTCCGCGCACTTCATTCTGGCGCTGCTCAGCCGGTCGGCAGGTAAATTGCCAGAGATGGAAGAACACCTTCGATTGTTTCAAAACTCCAGGGTCAACAGCCCGGCGGGCGCACAGCAACCTCAGGAAACAGCCCCCTCAGCGACGTCTTGCCGCGAGAGTCAGTTTGCAGCCTGTACAGCGTGGCTTCAGTCTAAGAAGCGACTGGAAGTCAGCGATTTGTTAATGCTGGGCCGCGCCAGCTTGGGGATGAATCAGCTTAAGGAGAGCGCAGAGTCATTTGGCGCGGCCTTGACTGCCGACAAGCAGAACATCGAGGCCACTTACTGGCTTGTCAGGACGTACGAAACGCTGGCTGACGAATCGTTTCGCCAGGTGGAGGAACTCTTTCCTGATTCCTGGCGAGTGCATCAGCTGCGCGGGGAAGCCAACAAACTGGGCCAGGCCTATGACGAGGCAGTTGAAGAACTGCGCCTCGCCATCAAGTTGCGGCCTAACGAGCCCGAACTGCACGAGGCGCTGGGCCACGCTTATCTGCTCAAGACTTCGTATGAGGAAGCCAAAGGCGAGCTGGAGAAGACCCTCCAGATCGACCCGTCGCGCGCACGAGCTCTGTTTCTGCTGGGCCGTCTGTGCTTGATCCGCCGCGAAGAAGAAAAGGCTGTAGCGTACCTGCGCAGGGCCCTCAAACGGGATCCCAGTTTGCTTGAGGCCCGCGCCAGTCTGGGGACGGCATACCGCCGCCTTGGCCAGCCCGCACTGGCGGTTCCGGAGTTGGAAAAAGCGGTTCCACAGGACTTTTATGGCGATTTGAACTACCAGCTCTATCTGGCTTACCGGGAGCTGGGAAAACAGGAGCTGGCTCAGCAGGCTCTGGTACGCTCGCAAGATTTGCGCCGAAGTTCCGTGGCCCGCTACCGCGCTCGGATCTACGGACTGGGCGAACTGGAATAGGACGACGCCCAGCCATACAGCTGCAAGTGTTTGGGCTGGGAAGATGCGCCGTGAGTTCAAAAGCCGACTCCTACACGAGGCATTACGTCGATCTCGACTTCGAACGCGCGGAACTGTTTCGCGCGATCAAGCAAAACTTCGGCTGCCGCTAAGTCCTGTATCCAGGAAGCTCGATTCATATCACTCCATCCTTGTTCTTCCCGCATGTGATCTACGTCGACCGCAGCCCCGTCGCGAAGTCACATTTTGCCGACGCAGCACAACCCTTGAGGCACATAATCGCGCACAAAGAGTACAGCCAGTCTTGCCACGTACATTTCATTACTCGGGACTATTCAGAACCGCTGCCATTGAGGGAAGACTTCGATCCTCTGATTGCGCTTTATGCTGATGGAATAGTTCGAACGTGCAAGAAATACCTCAGACAGAACGGAATCTTGTTGACCAACAACCATCACCACGAAGCACTTGCGGCCGCGCGGGATGACGAGTTCAAACTGATCTCAGCGGTAAGGTTCGAGCGGGCAAATATGTCTGCGAAGACGAAAAACTCGATGGCTTGTTTCTCCCGAAGCGGTCGGCAGCAAAAGCGGGGACCAGTCTTCAATCAGTCCAGGTCGCGATCAAGTATCGTGAAAGAGAGGAGTACTGGATCTTCAGAAAATGCTCCGCATCTGAAAAAGCACTGCCGGTGCGGTTGTGGCAGCGTTAGGTGGTGGGATGGAGTGGCGTTCTTGACGACGCATCACCCCTGGTATGAGGGAAGCTGTGAACAAATCGATTTTCCGGCACCCTAGCTTTCGTTTCGACCGGTTTTTTTAAGAACCGGTCAGGTCAAACCAAATTGTGGCGGGTTC